>Ga0114129_10000257_pt1 | contig 60056 bp, 46 predicted proteins | sample RhiMetdeltSRZDD1_FD_80071 | JGI IMG/M metagenome (GOLD analysis project Ga0114129, IMG submission 80071) | Populus rhizosphere microbial communities from Tennessee, USA - Rhizosphere MetaG P. deltoides SRZDD1 (version 2) (version 2) | ecosystem: Host-associated > Plants > Roots > Rhizosphere >...
TTCTTGAGGAGATCGACATAAGCAAGGACCTCGGGCACCCCGACAACGCGGCCACATTGCTTACCACTTTCTGAAATCCGCCTGTATTCCGTAAAAGACAGCGTGGCACCGGAAGCTCGAAGAGAATCAATCTGCCGCTCGAGCTTTTCAGGCAACCACAGGTCGTCGCTGTCGAGAAATGCAACGTAACGGCCGCGCGCCACTGCAATCGCCGAGTTACGCGCCGCGGCGGGACCCCCATTCTCTGATCGGCGGAGGAGATGAATGCGCTGGTCCTCTTTCTCCCAGCGGCGCGCAACAGCAACCGTCTCGTCATGTGAGCAGTCGTCAGCAATCAATAATTCCCAGCGACGATATGTTTGCGCTTGGACCGATCGGATGGCGTCGTCGATGAATCGACAGCTGTTATAGGTAGGCATCACAATCGACACGAGCAATTCGTCCATCAACCTCGTCTCATTTCTGCTCGTGCGACATCGGCTGTTGTATAAACGATAGTCGCTCGACACTGCGCGTGACCGCCACTAGTCCCACACAAGCGCTGACCGAGATAAGCCAAACGAAGAACCGCAAAACCACATCGCCATAAACCAGAATCAGCGCGCCACCACCCATCATTAAATTGAGACCAAAGTAAAGTGAACGAACCTGCGCATGGCTCCAACCACTTCGTGCCAGTCGTTGATAGAGGTGGCTGCAATGGGGTTCTAGCACGCGCTCGCCGGCGAATAGGCGCCGAATTAGCGTATAGCCAGCGTCGAACACGAACGTTCCCATCAGTAGCAAGGGTGCTGCGAAAGGAACTCCTTTACCCGGCTCCGAAAGAAGAACGGTTGCGCCGGCCAACATTCCCCCAATGAACAGTGCACCTCCGTCGCCCATGAAGATGCGGGCCGGAGGACGATTCAAAATCAAAAAGCCGGCTACTGCTCCCGCTGCGATAATACAAGCTCCGGATATACCGGCCTTCGTGCCTGATGAACTCCCCTCGATAACAGTCAACCCTGTCATGAATATGATTCCTGAAACGCCAGCGAGCGCGTCCATGCCGTCCATGAAATTGAACACGTTTGTCAGCCATACTACCCACAGACTGGTCAACAACGGTGCGGTCCACTCAAGTCCGAAGGCACCGAGCAGTGACAAATCGGTGAAGTGCACGATATATCCAGCGCTAGCAAACGTATAAGCAATCACGAACTGGAGGATCAACTTAAGTTGCGGCGGCAATGGGCGACAGTCGTCAAATGCGCCGAGGAGTCCGTTCGGCAAAGCTAACCCGAAGAGCCACCAGATGGTCGCCTTCGTGTCCACTGCTTCGCCTTGCACGAGAAGGCACGCGGCGGGAACAAGCACCAGCAACCCTAAACCACCCCCACGCGGCGTCACATGCTTGTGTAGGCTGCGTATACCTGGCAAGTCATGGCGTAAAACGGGGCCACCATGCCGGATCAGCCATTTGGCTACGCCATAGGAAGCAATCCCGCTACTCACAGCTGCTGACACAATCGGAATCAGTTCGTTCAAGTCTGACTCCTGACAGCACCGAATGGGTGGCTATCTCCGCCAAACGGCTTTCGACGCGCGCGGGGTGCAACCTAAGAATTCGTCAAATCGACCACGATAGAACTCCCTGTGCAGCTCCCATTCGAGTTTGTACGCACTTCTCGTGCGGGCTCATGATGAAACGAACTGTGGCTGCGCCTCAGGTCGCTCCGGTTGTAACACGACACTGGAGAAAAATCACCGCGGTGAAGAATGATGTCGCGCGCAAAAAATGAGTTCCCCATGACTTCTCCAGGAGTTGGTGCGGTAGGATTATCTGGAACATATGTCTGTCTAGCAATGAAAAACGAGTGTTGATAACGGACGGTGGCGTGGGCAGAGGCAGAGCCGGCTAATGTCAGGGAGGCTTTTGTGAACGCTGATTACAACCCCCGATCCTACTGGGACAATGTGGCTACCAGAATCGCACTGCGAGGACAGGGCAACATAGTGGCGGGAGACGACACCCCATTCACGCGCTACGTGCGGAACGCTTTTGTCGAGGAGTTCGGGCTTATCGATTTCGAGGGCCAGCGAGTCCTCGAGGTAGGTCCTGGACCAGGCGGCAATCTCGCGCTGGTTGCCGGCAGACATCCGACCTGGTTGATCGGGTGCGACATTTCAGAGCACATGATTGAGTTGGCTCGCAAGAATCTGCGAGACCTCCATCCGGCCGTCGAGCTCTTCCACATTAACGGCCGAAATCTTCCGCTCCAAAAGAATACGGTAGACATCACCTACACGGTTACCGTGCTACAGCACGTGTGCAATGAAGACATGCTGGCTGATCTGCTCATCGAGATCTGTCGGGTTACGACCAAGCGCATCATTCTTTTCGAGGACACCTTCTACCGCCGATGGGAAAAGTACTCCCACGTGGGCCGCTCAGTTGCTGACTATGAGCGGTTAGTGAGTCCCTCTGGATTCACGCTTGTCGAAGTCAAGCACCTCAGCACGGCCTATAGCCACATAGCGTGTAGCACCATCCGGCGTGTCACGAGCCCGCACTACCGCCACGAAGCGGAGCCCATACCCGTCTGGACTGCCAGGCTTCAGCGAGCGTGTCTCGCGCTCACCCGGCCCGTGGACCGCTTGTGGCCGCTGCACGTCGGACTGACGAAGATGATCTTCGAACGTTGACGAAACAGCTTCTGTGGATGGATGCGGGTGCCACTAAGTTGGTTCGGTCCACGAGGCGGCAGATCAATCGGTATGCCCGGCAATTTTGCAGCTCTACTTGCAGAGAAATTCGAACGTCGTTTTATAGTCTGTTGGAGAGGACAGGGCTGTGCTTGCCCGGGCTGCTTTCGCACTTCCCAGAGCACCCGCTACGCGGCCGGCGGCTCTGGCAGTCTGCGTCACGTCTTCGTCGTAGCGACCTTGGTACAGGGTTTCCTGTTTAAGTAACACGACATCGAGCTCCCGGCGTTCGCAATAGAGTTGGGCTTCGTTGTTGGCCTTGAAAATTGACTGAGAGCGATCGGCCGAGTAGCCAATCGTTACGAGAGTTTGCTCGGGTGTCTTCATTACGTTCAAACGTCGTGGGCCACACGCGGCCACGGTGAGGCCAAGAAAACCCAACAAAAAAGCCACTTTTGTGGCCGTTCGAAATTTCTCCTCCATGATTGTCATCAGAACCTCCTGTATCTGCTTTCTTCAAATCCTTACCGGCCGGATAGATTACTTCGGGGACATAAAAAACGCGCGGGGATCGGATTCTACTAGAACACGAAGCCGACCGAGCCTTGATAACTGCGGGGTGCGATGAAGTGCGTTCCCGTGAAAGTCGAGTGGAAGTTGTACAGTCCGACTTTATCTGTAAGGTTCGACACCGTGAAACGAACTGTGACGCGTGAGTGGTCTTGTTGGGCAAAAAGATTGTCGCTGCCGATCCCGATATCGAAGACGTGACGTGGCGCTATGCGGGATGGATTGTTGTCTTCATCCAATGTGCCGGGAGCGGGTAGCCTCAGACGTTCGACGCCAAAATCCGATGGCGAGCATGAAGTGATCGGATTCTGCGGAGTTGCGACCTGGGTACCGCAGAAAACACCTATTGCCGACTGTTCGGCAGGACTGAGTGCAAGCGCGTCCTCCATGGTCGCAACGGCTGCCGCAACAAGTCCGCTGTCGTAGCGCCACGTGAATGCGGCCCAAGGGCCATTCCGCTTCCACTGATAACGCAAGCTGGTGGTCTGTTGAAAGACCTGATCATGGTCGATGCGGAACGGACTCCCGTCGACGGGAAAAAAGCGCGCTCGATTGTGACTTAGTATCGTGTACCACTGAAAGCCTTTGATATTTGGGGTGCTCAATCGAACCGAAACACCATCGAGCTTGGATTTGCGCCACGTGATCGGAAACGCAATGGGTGTATTGAACAACACACCAAAATCGTAGGCGTTCTCCGTGAACTTCCAAAAGTACTCGGCATCGACTTGCACGTGTCTGCTTACGGCCTGCTGAACGCCAACATTGAACTGATTGCGGTGGCCCGGCTCCAGCGGAGCCTGACCTTCCTGCGAAAATGCAGCGACCAATTCCGCCGCTTCGGGCGAGGTGGCCACGAGAAGATTTTCGTTGTACGGCGTCTCCAAGGTCCGTGCATATCCCGCTCGCAGGACGGTGTTGCTCGCCGAAATCAAGTACGAAATCCCGAATCGCGGCTGCGCTTGAGTATCGCTAACCGTGCCGTTGTAGTGGTCGATACGCAACCCCGGGTTCAATGAAAAATGACCGAGCGTAATAGCATCCTGGATATAGGCCGCATACTGATTCACATTCCCGCTATCAGCGAATTGGAAGGGGGAACCGCCACGTGTCAAATCGAATGGAGCGAAGGCCGGCACGAAATTTGGATCGGCATTGAAAGTGGGATCGGTAATTCCGAGAGAAAAGTTTTCTTGCAAGTGAGTCTGCATCACCTGACCACCAGCTTTTACATTGTGGCGTCCGGAAACATATGAGACGTCGCCGCGTACACCCCAGTTTGTCAACCGACGGCTCTGTGAGACCGTTGCGGGCGAATCGTCGAACGGATCTGCGCTTGGGTAATAATGTACGCGGTCCTGCCGAACGAACGGATTGATAGTCAGAAGTGTCTTTGAATTGAACGTGTGTTGGTATCCCGGCGCCACACTGAACGTGACAATCTTTTGGCGCTGATCTTGTGCCAGCTGGTCCAAACTGTTAGGAATCTGAAACCAATTCCGCGCGACAAAGAAATTAAAGTGCAGCGAATCCTTAGTGCTCGGATCGAAATCGAAGCGGTTAAACGTGTTCTCGTTATTTCCTATGGCATGGATTGGATTGAACTCGGGCGTATCCAGGAACCGTCCGGATCTCAGAGCATTGATGGCAATAAACCACCCGAATTTCATCCCACCGACTCCCAGATCTGCTTCAAGCGAAGGAGTACCGAATGATCCATACTGCGCTTCGACATTGCCCTTTGCGGGTTTCAGTGCCAAACCTGAACGCGTTGTTGCGTTGACGACGAGACTCGTCTTGTCCCCGAATTCAGCATTAGGCGTTCCCGTTACGATTTCCATGGACTGGATCGCGTTCACCGGTATCTGTGTCGAAAACGTCTTGCTCTGTTGATCGGTGATCGGCTGCCCGTCAATGGCGAAAGATGTTTGCGCGTGATCTCCCAGCGGATGGAAAAATCCGTTTGAGTCCGCAACAATGCCCGGCGAGGAAAGTGTAATCGCATCGCTCAATCCGGCGGCCGGCGAGAACGCAGGTAATTTGTCCAAGGTGCTGATGTCGACGTCCGCATGCGCAAAAGGAACATTCTCGATGATGTCTTCTGCGCCGGCTTCGACGCTGACGGATGCGGTAACGCCGGCAATGGAAAGCATCGCATTGACAGAGAGAGGTACAGTAGTCCGTATGCTCACGTCCTGTGAAAAGGGGTTGAATCCTTGTTGGGTTACTTGCAAGTGATATGGATTGAACGGAATATTCGTGAACCGGAATGCGCCCGCAGAGTCCGAGGTCGTCGTCTGATGAAATCCGGTGATTGGGTTCCGGAGGTCGACGGTCGCCCCGACCACAACACCGCCTGTCGAATCCGTCACGGTGCCTTCGATTGTGCCGCTCGCCACCGATTGAGCAGTAGCCGACGCTGAATTCAAAACGAAAAAGATCAAAACCGCGAGAATAGCAGTCGAAAACACCGACCGAAAACGCATGCGCACGCTCCTAATGATACCGGAGATTCCAGCCAACCATTCTACGAACGCGTTCGGTACCGACCTTAATTCATTTCAATGAATGGTCGATATCCGCCAATGAGCGGCAGCCAGGAGCCGGTAAGCTTCCCCAGTTTAATCCTTACCCGAGTCCCAGGCGGTCGTTTGCCAGTTGTCTTTTCTCGAAGTTGGCAAAATCCACGGCGGCAAATCCATCTGTAGATACCGGGCAAGAGCGTCAACATAGGGCTCGTACATTCTTCGCAGGTGGGCCAATCGATCACCCTTCGGATCGTCGGGGTTTAAACCTGCGGCACGCAAAGCGGAATTCAGCCGCTCGAGGTCCTCGGCGCCTAGTCTGTTTACGCCGTCGAAATCCGGCCGGGTGTTGAACACCTGCGATAGATCAACTACGGCATGCCGAGCAATCGCGAACGTAAGCCGTGCCTGAGTGAGCGAGCATCCTTTAAGGCCCGCGGTCACGAGCGCGCAAGCATCCAGGACGGTGGTGAGGGCACCCAGCCAGGATTGGTTGTCGTGTTGCGATCGAAAGTATGCCAGAACAGGATACGAGAGATGACTTTCCAACAACTCCGCCGACCAGTGTTCCCAGTCCTGGAGTAAGGGAGTCAAACCATCGAGTGCGTGATTTTCGGCATGCCGCGTCAGCAACTCTGTCGCATTCGGCGGCGATCCCGCACGCGCATCCAACATCGATATGATCACTTCCCGGCGAGAGAATGCTTGATAGATGACGGGCAGATACCCGACGATAATCGCCAAAAAGCCGAAACCCAGACCGGCTTGAATTACCGTCAGAATGCGCGCACGCCATGTGATCGGGACCACGTCGCCCAACCCAAGCGTAAAAAAATTAGTCCCGCTGACATACAGATCAGTGCCGAAACCGGTGTCGAGTATGTCCGTCTTGAACTGCGAGCCGATGCCGAAGTGCACGAGAGCAAAACCAAACACAAGAGAGCACGCCCATATTGCAAAAAGGCCGAGCAGAGACAGCGGGCCGTAGAAGCTCAGCAAAGATTCTCTTCGCTGCTTCGCTTTAATCCGCCCTACGAGGCGCGACCAGGGTTGCCAGGTAGTGCGGTAGTAAAGCCGCGTCAGTCGAAGCCGGCGCCTGACTCGCCTTGGAAGAATGATCGTCTCAAAAGCATCCCACAGAACAATAAGTATCAATGCAACGCCAATAATGACAGTGAGCACAACAAATGATGTACCAACCTTTCCCTATTCGAAAGAGGGTCGTTTGCGTCAGAATTGGCCAAACGGGGAAACAATGAGAGGTCTCTATGAAAAAACTTGGCCTTGTAATTGGTATTGTGGCTGGGCTTCTCGTACTTCTACTCGCAGTAGCCTGGTTTTTGTTGGATGTAAATAAGTATCGCGGCGTCATTCAAACGCAGCTCGAGCAGCAACTCGGAAGAAAGGTAATTCTGGGTAAAATGAGCCTGGGACTGCTGCCCCTGCGGTTCCAGGTCGCTACTCCGATAATCATGGAAGATCCTCGCTTCGGGCAAGCCCCCTTCCTTCGCGCCGAAAATCTCTCCGTTCAAGCCAATCTAATGTCTCTGATTCGGGGAAATATCAAAATCAACTCCGTGGAACTGAGTCGCCCCAAGGTGGAACTCGTGAGGGATAAACAGGGCGATTGGAATTTTTCGACCCTGGGACCGCCTTCCGCTGCCGCTCCTCCATCGACTCCTGCACCTGCTCCGGCTCCAGGACCTGCCCCTGCACCCGCACCCGGAGCGCCCGGTAAAGGCTTCGCTCTGGATAGCCTGATTATCAGTGACGGGCAAGTCGCGATCACCGATCTTCAACAACCGCGAGCCGCGCGGGCTGTTTACGATCATATCGATTTGAAGCTTCTCGACTACGCCCCTGAACAGGCCTTCTCGTTCGACCTTGCGGCACACATCCAAGGTCAGGGTCAGCAAGAGGTACGGCTTGCAGGTACAGGAGGACCGGTGGTGCAAGCGAAGCCGGCCGATACTCCGCTTCACGCAAAATTGACGATTACACAGGTGGGGATCGACAGCCTCAAAAAGTTTCTCGATACGGACATGCTGACGAACGCGACAGGATCACTATCGGGAGAAAGTCAGATCGACAATAAGCCGCCGAATCTGACCGCCGTGGGTAAACTGAAGATCGATGGCCCGCGCTTCAACAATGTTGATATCGGCTACCCGATTACGCTCGATTACAATCTGGGCACGAACATCGAGCAATCCCTGATTACGATCAATAATGCAACGGCTCAGTTGGGTCCAACACCCGTTTCGGTCGCTGGGTCGGTAAATACCGCCGCTACCCCGCCGATGCTCGACTTGCGACTCAAGTCGGGCGATGTTTCGATATCGGAAATAGCCCGGCTGGCATCGGCTTTTGGTGTCGCGTTTGCTCCAGGCACAACGGTAACTGGACAAGTGGCGCTCGATGTCCAAGCTAAAGGATCTGCTTCCAATCCTGCGCTAAACGGCAACATCAATGGACGGAATTTGCGTATCTCCGGCCAGAACGTCCCACAACCTGTCGATATCAAAGCGGTGGACCTCGCGCTCTCGCCTACTGAAATTCGATCGAACGAATTCAATGCCACATCCGGAAAGACCACGGTCGCGGCCCGATTCGGAGTTCGGCAATACACGTCGAATTCACCTTTCATCGATGCGGGATTGCGTGCGCCGAATGCTTCCCTGCCGGAAATACAGTCCATCGCACGAGCGTATGGCGTAACCGGCCTGGATCAGATCAATGGCTCGGGAAATCTGAACTTCGATTTACGAGCAGCGGGTTCGCTGCAGTCCTTGAACGCCACGGCTGTAACGCGTGCACTAAACGGAACAATGAACCTCGATTTCAGTCCGCTAAAAATCAGTGGTTTCGACACCGTAAATGAGTTGGCGAATATCGGCGGTTTCTCCCAGATGGTCGGGGGAAAACAAACTTTCACGGATATCCTGAAGTTCACCGGACAAATCCTGGTAAAAAACGGCGTCGCTCAAACGAATGATCTCCGAGCCCAGCTTGGGATCGGTAACCTCGCCGCGGCAGGCACCGCGGATCTGGCGTCGGAAATCCTGAATATGAAAGTCTCTACGGTCTTGTCGAAGGAGTTCAGCGACAAGGTGGGTAGCTCGCGCGTCTCAGGCTACCTGAGGACCGCCTTGTCGAACGAGGCGGGCGAACTTGTGATCCCTGCGATCGTAACGGGCAGCTTCAAGCAACCGAAGTTTGCTCCGGATGTTCAAGCAATTGCTCAAATGCAGAAACAACGGTTCCTGCCTTCCTTGAAGGATCCCGCGGGGTTGTTAGGCAACGTGCTTGGTGGACTTAAATCCAATCAGGCGGCTCCTGACAAAGACGGGCAACAACCACCGCCAACAAAACCGACCGTCAAGGGAATCCTGGATGGGTTATTCGGCGGGAAGAAGCAAGACTGAGCTTCATCCGATCATAACAGTCAGCAAATCCGAAGGAGGAAGAGCATCCATGAGGCGCCTGATCCGGCACGGTTCTTTTAAGCTGCTCGCCATCACGATACTGAGCACGCTTGCCGTCCAAGCCCAAACACTGCCCACCGGAGTTCAAAAGGGGGCGACACTGGCTGGAATAACCGAATACACATATCCAAACGGGCTCAAGGTTTTGCTTCTTCCCGACTCCGGCAGCAGCACGATCACCGTCAACATCACGTATCTCGTCGGATCCCGGCATGAAGGTTATGGTGAGACGGGCATGGCACACCTGCTCGAGCACATGAACTTCATCAACAGCACGCACGATCGCAACATAAAAAAGGAACTGGAAGACCACGGCGCCCGCTGGAATGGCACAACCTATTTTGACCGCACCAACTATTACGAAACGGTCAACGCATCGGACGACAACCTCAGATGGGCGCTCGACCTCGAGGCCGAGCGAATGGTCAACATGCGTATCGAAAAGGAATTGCTCGATACCGAGATGACCGTGGTGCGGAACGAGTTTGAGCGAGGCGAAAATAATGTCGCACGGGTGCTGGAAGAACGCGTTATGTCCATGGCGTACCTCTGGCACAACTATGGCAAATCAACCATCGGTTCGCGTGCGGATATCGAGCGGGTTCCGATTGATCGTCTGGCGGCGTTCTATCGCAAGTATTACCAACCTGACAACGCGGTCATCACGATCGCAGGGCAAATTGACGCATCGAAAACATTGGGGCTGGTGGCAGACACGCTTGGTAAGATTCCACGTCCCACCAGAAAGTTAGATCAGACATACACGGCCGAACCGCCGCAAGATGGAGAGCGAACCGTCGAGCTGCGTCGCGTCGGCAAAGGAAAGAACCTGGTTCTCGCATACCACACCCCGGCCATGGCTCATCCGGATTCGGCGGCGCTGGAAGTTATGGCCGGAATTTTGGAAGGAAGAGGTGGTACGGGCCGCCTGGACAAAGCTCTGGTGGACACGAAAAAAGCGCTGTCCGTTCGTGTGTCTGCCGAAGAACTGCACGATCCAGGCGTTATGGTGCTAGCCGCAACACTGAGCGATGACCAGTCCCTCGATGAAGTCAAAAAAATCATGTTGGATACCGTTGGCGGACTCGCGCGCGAAGCACTTACCAAGGAAGAGGTCGATCGCGCAAAGACTCGGATCATCCAAGGAATGGACCGTACGATTGCCAACTCCCAGCAACTCGCCATGCAATTGAACGAACTTATCGCCTCAGGCGATTGGCGCTTGTTCTTCACGAACTACGAAGAAATCAAGCGGGTAAGTGCAGAAGACATCACGAATGTTGCGCAGCGATATTTCAAGGATTCCAATCGCACCGTAGGTACGTTCATCCCGGAAGCAGCGCCGGAACGAACGGTTGTGCCGGACGTGCCTACGCTCGAAACGTTACTGACAACTTACACACCAGACATTCGGGTCGATGCCGGTGAAGCCCTCGATCCATCGCCAGCCGCGCTTGAGAAGCGGATTCGCCGTTCGACGTTGGGCGAAGGGTCCAATGGATTCCGTTTGGCCTTGCTGCCCAAAGGAACGCGCGGCAACCGCGTTCAGGCGTCATTAACTTTACGGTTCGGAGACGAGCGTTCTTTGGCAGGGCAGGCGTCGACTGCTCAATTAGCCGGTCAGCTCTTGATGCGCGGAACGAAGAGTAAGTCGAGGCAGCAAATTCAGGACGAAATGCAGAAGTTAAACGCGACTATCAACGTCAACGGCGCATTGTCGTCAGCGAGCGCGTCGATCTCGACGACGGCGGAGAATCTCATTCCTGCCTTGCGCCTTGCAGTCGAAATTCTACGTGAGCCGGCCTTCCCTGATTCGGACTTCGACCAGATTCGCAAGCAACGCATCGCGCAGGTGGATCGCGGCCGCACGGAGCCCAGTGTGTTGGTCTCTGACGTACTTCAAGGCAATTTGAGTCCGTACCCTCGGACCGACGTGCGCCACGTCCGCTCGATCGATGAAGAAATCGACGATCTCAACAAGGTCACTCTGGAGGATGTCAAAGGTTTCCATCAGAAGTTTTACGGTGCTTCGCAGGGAGAGCTCGTCGTGGTTGGCAAATTCGATCCGGCAATCGTTCAAACAACGGCCTCCGAGTTATTCGCTTCATGGAAGAGCGCAAGCCCGTACGCCCGCATTGTGAACAATGTCAGGGATGTTCAACGTATAAACACAAAAATCGAAACACCCGACAAACAGAATGCACAGTTTTCAGCGGGTCTCCGTATCAGAATGCGCGACAGTGATCCCGACTATGCCGCCATGGTCATGGCAAATTATATGTTTGGCGGCGGTATCACGGCCCGCCTGCCCGATCGCGTACGCAATCGGGAGGGCCTGAGCTATGGCGTTTCCTCGAATTTCACGGCACCGGTCGACGGCGACGCTGCGGCGTTTTCGGCCTCCGCTATAGCGAATCCTGCAAACACACCAAAAGTCGAAGCCAGCTTCATTGATGAACTAACGAGAACACTTCGCGATGGATTCACAGCTGCCGAACTGACGGCCGCCAAAAAAGCGCTTCACGACGAGCGCGTCGGCGCTCGAGCCAGCGACGGCGGTTTGATGAACCTCATCTCTACCCGCGAACAGTACGCTCGCACACTGGCGTGGGACGAACAACTCGATGCAAAGCTGGAGGCGCTCACACTGGCTGAAATCAACGCCGCCTTTCGACGGCACGTCAATGCGGGGAATGTTTCTCTCGTGAAGGGTGGGGACTTTAAGGCCGCAGGAGTTTATCAATAGGGGCCCATGTGGCTGGTCGTGGCCTCAGCAATGGGTTGGGCCGTGAGGAGGAAAATGTGCCGCTTTTTCCGGCCCCTTGCTCCACTACGACCCGATGCTAGAATTCCCCAAGTATTATGAAGACGCTAGAGACCACATCGGGCACGGATAAGATCTACGCACTTCAAGAAGCAATCGGGAACACGCTCAAGGGCAAGCGTGAGACCATCAAGCTTGCGATCGTAGCGTTACTTGCTGAAGGGCATCTGCTGATTGAGGATGTACCCGGCGTCGGTAAGACGACACTGGGCCAAGCATTAGCGAAGGCGCTCGATTGTGAGTTTCACCGGATCCAGTTTACGAGCGATCTCCTGCCTTCCGACGTGCTCGGCGTGTCTGTGTACAGTCCCAAGCTCAACGAATTTGAATTCAAACATGGGCCGATATTCGCAAACATCGTGCTGGCGGACGAAATCAACCGAACGACGCCAAAAACACAAAGCGCTCTGCTCGAAGCAATGAACGAGACGCAAGTCACGATCGAAAATACGACGTATCCCTTGCCGCGCCCGTTCATGGTTCTGGCAACCCAAAATCCGATCGAACACCACGGCACATATCCGTTACCGGAATCGCAACTCGATCGATTTCTGATGCGGATCGATGTCGGCTATCCCGATCCGGCGGCTGAGAAGGAAATCCTGAAAAAGTATTCAGCGACGAAGAACGCACGGACACTTGGTCCCGTTTTAACTCCGACCGAGGTTCTCTTCCTCCAGGATCAAAGCCGGAAAGTCCATATCGACGAAGAAATCGTCGACTATATGATTCAAATTGTGAATCGCACTCGCCAGCATGCCGATATCGAACTCGGCGTCAGCCCGCGCGGCACAGCGGCGCTGTTTCGAGCGTCTCAGGGCTTCGCGATGGTGAACGGCCGTAGCTTTGTGATACCTGACGACGTGAAAAAGCTCATGCATCCGGTTTTCGAGCACCGCCTGGTCATGACGCGGACTGTCTCTCGCGGACGCGCCCACGCTAAAACCGACGCGAAGAGTGTTCTCGACGAAATCATCGCTCAAACGGCTGTTCCCGCGTGAACGCAATGTGGAAAAACTTCATCGTTTCGATCGCCCTTCTGGCGATCGCGATGATCTCCGCGCTGTACTCCTCAACCGTGGCTAGTGCCGGCCATATGATCAGAGCCGGGACCTCGGCACTACTCGCGCTCGGAATCGCACTCTGGGTAGCAATCCGCTTCGTGCCGCGATTAGCATCGAATGTCGACTGGCAGTGGCTTCCGTTTCTCTCACGGTATCGAGTCACACGTGATGGCTGGATGTATCTCGGGGGTGTCGCCGTGGTCATGGTGGCGGCGGTCAACACTGCCAACAATCTTCTTTATATGGTCCTCTCAGGACTGCTGGCTGTTCTCCTGTTGTCGGGCTTTCTGTCGGCCTTGAACTTTCGCTCCATTCGCATCTGGGTGAGGATTCCGTCGCACTGCTTCAGCGCAGAACCGTTTCCGATTTCGATTCAAACTAGCAACGAGAAGCGCTTTTTCCCGACCTTTTCGCTTCGCCTCACGGCCGTCGACGACGGCGCGTGCCAGTTTTCCGCATCCTATATCCCGATGATCCGTGCTTTGAACCAGGTGTCACGTACCGGCCAGGCGATGATCAAAAAACGCGGGCACCATCAACTGCGCCAAGTGAAGGTGGCCTCGCGGTACCCATTTGCTTTTTTCCTGAAAGAACGAAATTACAAGGTTGATGCCGAATGCATCTGTTACCCGGAGATCATTCCTCACGAGGAGATCGATTTCTCCGTCGTTGATTTCCAGGGGACCAATGAGCGATTTGAAAGGGGATTAGGACACGACCTCTATACGATCCGCGACTATGTTCCGTCGGATAGCGCACGCCACGTTCACTGGAAGGCTTCGGCCAAAACATCGGCGCTGAAAACAAGAGAGTACGCCGCCGAAGACAACCACCGAGTCGTTATCGCGTTCGACCGTTTCGGAGGCCACGGCGACGAGGCTAGGTTCGAACAATTAGTTTCGTCTGCTGCGTCTCTTGCATATCACCTGACGAACGATGGCGTCGAAGTCGGGTTCGTTGCCGACGATTGGCAAAGCACACCAGGCAATGCGCACGTCGTGGTTGATTCGATACTGGGGTACTTGGCGCTCGTCACAATGTCCGATACCGCCGAAAGACCTTCGGGCGGAACCGTAGCTTTTTCGTTGAGAGGAATGTAGTCGCAACGCTGGATCGAGCGTTCACTTAGGCAACTATGCAGCGATATTTCCAAATCTCCTGCCATGCGTTGATGCTGAGCGCATTCTTTGCGTTGGCTTTGACCGGCCGATTGGATTTGCCGGCAGTCATGATCTTCGCGATCGGGATGTGTCTCAGCCTTTACCGAACAATCAAGGGTCTGCGAGAACCTCTATCCGCACGCGGCGCGTTCTTTTTGTCCTGTGTGTATATCGCATTTTTCTTTGTCGACAGCCTGATTCTCTCCCATTCCTTCATTCAAGCATCAGTTCATCTTGTGCTCTTCCTGCAACTCACGAAGGTCTATCAGGAAAAGAACGACAAGGATTATTTGTACCTCATCATTCTTTCGTTCCTTCAGATCTTGGCGGCTTCGTCTCTAACGATCGATATGTCGTTCGTCGCGACGCTGTTCTTGTTCCTCGTGGCTCTGGTCGCGACTCTGATGAGTTTTGATATGTATCGTGCCGAGCGCCACACCGCTACGGAGACGCAGGAGGTCGCAACACCCCTGACGGGTATGAGCTTGTGGGCTACGGTATGGATCATTGCAACCGCCGTCGTATTGTTTCTGCTTATTCCACGTGTCGGGACCGGCTACTTCACTCAAGCAGCTTCACAGTCTCTCCTGCTGTCGGGTTTTACGGATTCGGTTCAGCTCGGCGAAATCGGCCAGGTAAAGCTCAGCACCGCGGTTGTAATGCACGCGCGGCAGATCAGCGGGGCTCCATTTTCTGTTTTAAAGTGGCGAGGCATCGCACTGGATCGCTTCGATGGGCACAATTGGGTTAAAACGGATCGCATTCGATCCGTACTCCCACCGTCGGCGGACAATCAATACCGAATCGCTCCTGTCATTCATCCGGGAGATGCAGCCCGTTATGAAATCATCTTGGAGCCGCTTGCAACGAGCGCACTGTTTGGACCGCATGAAGTCCGCTGGATTTTAGGTTCGTTTCAAGCCGTCGATGTAGATAACGACAACTCGATCTACATGCGATACCCCACCGGCCATCGGACACAGTATGAAGTGCTGTCAGAGATACCCGACCGAAGTCGAATGCTGGCGGCAGACCATTCTCAAATTTCGGCAGAACTCAATCCGCGCTACCTGCAATTGCCAAAGAATCTGGACCCGCGTGTTGCGCAGCTTGGAGCAGAAATCACAGGAAAAGCTAGAACAAGCCTTGAAAAAGCGTCCTTAGTGGAGGGATATCTAAAGCGGAACTATGCATACACTTTGAACCTTACCTGGAATCCCGGCCCGCAGCCTTTGAGCACGTTTTTGTTCGAAGCGAAATCGGGACATTGTGAATACTTTGCCTCCTCGATGGCAATTCTGTTGCGGACCGCGGGGGTGCCGACTAGGCTGGTCAACGGCTTTCTGATGGGCGAATACAACCCTGTTGGAAATGACTACATCATTCGCGAGTCCGATGCGCACAGCTGGGTTGAGGTTTATATTCCGGGTAGCGGATGGATAGAGTTTGACCCGACTCCGCCCGATCCAACACACCGCGATGTGAACCTGGCAACACAAATATCCCATTACGTCGATGCGATCCAAATGTTTTGGAATTCGTACGTGATCGTTTACGACTCCGGTTCACAGCTTCAACTGTTCCGCAGCGCGCAAGATCGCGTGCTGTCGGTCCAGATGGCGCTTCGAAACAAAACGAATCAGTGGATGCTTTCCATGGATCGCCTTTCAGGCCCCATCCTTACTGGGATCAATGACGGCATAGCCGATCCGAAACTGTGGATTGTGCTTGTCCTATTGGGAAGCGGCACCGTCGCGTTTTTGTATCGACAATCTCTGAGAACACAGTTACAGATCTGGCAAGTGCGCCGTGGTCGTGGAGATGCCGGACTGAAGGTCGTCGAGCGACTCTTCTACAAGGTAACGCACGTGGCGGAGCGAAAGGCGCCAAAGCGCAAGCAAGGTGAGACATGGCGCGAATGGATTGCCGCCATATCGGACGCGGATCGCAGGTTCATTCTCACCAAAGCTTTGGAAATCTTCGAAAAAGCCAAATACGGCGGCATGCAGGTTTCCCCAGAAGAGTTCGCGCTGCTCGAACAAGCAATGCAGGAAATGAAATCGGTCAAGTAGCCAGGCGAAAGAATTTTAAGAGAACGAAGCCACAAAAAGCACAAAGGGCACAAAAAAGGATCAACTCTTTTGTGCCCTTTGTGCTTTTTGTGGTTTCGTTCCCGTAAAATTTGCGTTTATGATCCTGCGAATCGTCATCGTCTGGTATCGGCTTTCACCATTTCTGATCGCTTTCCTGCGAGACCGGCGCCGATGGATTGTTGCAGGTCCTCCCCGCTTTCTGTCGGACGACGCCCATCGAGAACGGGCACGGAAATTGACTCAAACGATCGCGTCGCTCGGGCCGAGCTTTATCAAACTCGCGCAGGTTTTCGCCATACGGGCAGACATCATCCCGCAGATATACATCGAAGCACTTCGCAATCTACATGATCGGGTTCCGCCGTTCCCTACTAGTGAGGTTCGAAAGCGTATTCAATTGGAACTCAAGCGCCCTCTGGAAGCGGTCTTCGAATCGTTCACGCCCGAGCCTCTGGCCGCTGCATCGTTGGGACAAGTTCATCGTGCGCGATATCGCGGGGAGGAAGTCATCGTGAAGGTACTTCGTCCCGGAGTTGAAGAGCTGGTGGCGACGGATATTCGAGTCGTTCAGAATCTGGTTTTCGTTCTCGAACAATTTATTGACCACCACATCATCCGTTCGACAAGAACGGTCATCGACGAATTCTCCAGGGTCATCGCCGAAGAAATGGACTTCCACCACGAGGCGGACAATGTTGAGAGGTTCAGAGAACTTTTTCGTGATAGCGATTTCGTCATCATCCCGCCGGTATATCGCGAAGTCACGACGACTCGCGTTCTCGTGATGCGATTTTTCGAAGGCTTCCGAGTGACCGAGGTCGACGAGATTCTTCGACACAACATCGACACGCGCAAAATGATCGAGAACTTGATCGGCTTCTACGGCGATCAACTGCTGGTCCATGGCTTCTTCCACGCTGACCCGCACCCTGGCAATATTTTGATCCGGCCGGACTCACGAATCGTTCTGCTGGATTATGGAATGGTGCTCGAAGTTACGCCGGAACTGCGGCAGGATCTGGTACGGATCGTTATTGCAGCGGTTCGCAGCGATGTGGATGAACTGATCAAGTTGGCATACAAGCTCGACATGCTGGAATACGACGTCAGCCCGTCAGTCGTCCGGGAGGCCGCGCAGGCAATCATTTCGATTCATTTCGATCGGCAACTGACCCAGCGCCAGATTCAGGAAATCACGTACCAGATTCTGGGCACGTTTTATCGTTTTCCGCTGCGGCTGCCGTCCAGTTTCGTCTACATACTCAGGGCCGGTGTGTTGATTGAGGGTATTGGACTCGCATACGACCCGAACTTCAACAGCCTGACTACGGCGATCCCCATCTACAAAAGCATCGTCGACCGCGTTCTCGGCATCTCAGGTTGGCCCACCGTGAAAGACCGTATCGTGAAAGAGGGCACGGCTCTTTTAACGCTGCTCAAGGACATGGAAGACGTGTTCGCGCGCTTCGGGCGCGAACAGATGCGCATTCGGATTCATCCGGCCGATGTGGATGGCCTTGAGAAGTTCTTATCTCACCTTTTTCGGCGAGTCGTCATGACAATATCGGGCATCGGTTTGGCGGTTGTGACGAGCATCGTCTATCTCAGAATCAACAGTCTTTTGCTGCTGTTAGCCGGCCTCGGTATCAGTTTCTGGCTGGTCGCGCTGGTTTTCCTGCTGCCGAACCCGCAACGCTACCCCTTTCGGGTCCGGCGTGCCCGAAAGGCAGGCCGGATGCCCTAGCGCGCCGCTGACTCGCCCGTAAACCTGTTACAATGACCGGAGGAGTTACGCTATGACCGAAGAAGCAAGAGAACAGGAAACCCGATTCACCGATCAAGTTCGGGATTGGCGGAATACGGCCACCGACAAGTTTCTCGGCCTCTTCCCGCGCCGGACGGCTGAACACCTGGTCAACGCTCAAAAAGAAGGGTTACTCGCGGTCCGCTCGCTACTCGACAGAGGCATCGAGATATTGGACGGCGACTTAAAACGCGTCAACGAGCGGCGGCCACGTTAAACAAGTAAATGCCTGAACAGAAAACCCTTAAGGTCGGGTTTGTCAGCCTTGGCTGTCCCAAGAATCTGGTAGACAGCGAAGTAATGCTTGGGACACTCGCCCGCCAAGGCTATTCGATTACGTCAAGTAAGGAAGACGCAGACGTCATTGTCGTGAACACATGCGGGTTCATCGATAGCGCCAAACGAGAATCCATCGACACGATCCTGGAAATGGCCGACTTGAAGTCCCAGGGCAACTGTAAAAAACTAGTTGTCGCCGGTTGTCTCGCCGAACGCTACCGTGCTCAAATCCAAGAGGAAATACCCGAGATCGACTTCGTCTTCGGACCGGATGAACTGGGCCGGATTTTGGAAGCCGTCCAGCTCGATTCATCCGTATCTGTGCCCGATATCTCTATCGACGCCCTGTATTCGTCAAAGGAAGTTCCGACAATTCCGAGGATCCTGACGACACCATCGTACATGGCGTATCTGAAGATTTCTGAAGGCTGCGATCACGTGTGTACGTTCTGCGCGATTCCCGGCTTTCGTGGCCGCTTCCGTAGCCGCATGATGACGGACTTGGTCGCTGAGTCGCGCCGGCTTGCTGAACAAGGAGTTCGTGAACTCGTCCTTGTCTCGCAAGACACAATGGCCTACGGAAAAGACATTGGCTTAAGCAACGGCATCACGGAGCTTCTGCGGGAGCTCGTGAAAATCGATGGTCTTAGGTGGGTGCGGTTTCTCTATTGCTACCCGAACATGGTTTCCGACGATCTTGTGCGGTTGGTTGGAGATGAAGAACGCCTTTGTAAGTATTTCGACATTCCGTACCAGCACGCCAGCCGATCGGTTTTGGATCGAATGAAACGTGGTGGGAACCGCGACATTTATGAAAGGCAGATCGAGCGCATACGCCAGTTGATCCCCGGCGTGGGACTTCGTACGTCGTTTATAGTTGGTTTCCCTGGTGAATCGGAGGACGACTTCAACGAAGTCATCCGTTTTACAAGGAACGTTGAATTCGACAATGTCGGTGTATTCCTCTACTCCGACGAAGACGGCACGACAGCGTTTGATCTTGATAACAAGGTTCAGAGGAAAATCGCGACAAAGCGGCGGAATCAGCTGATGAAAGAGCAGGCAAAAATCTCGACACGCAAGCTTCGAGGCGTCGTCGGGCAGACAGTCGAAGTTTTGCTCGAAGGCAGTTCGGACGAAACGGACCTCCTGCTGCAGGGTCGTATGGAGACTCAAGCCCCCGAGATCGACGGTCATGTATTGATCAATGACGCAGGAGACGTGCAGCCTACTTGCGGCGAGTTCTATCGTGTGGAAATCACAGATAGTCTCGAATACGACCTCATCGGAAAGATTGTTTAACGAGCACGCATGTTATCCCAACGCTCCCATGAAGTGCCCTATTTGTAAGAAGGAAACCGATTACTCCAATAATCCTTTTCGCCCGTTTTGCAGCGAGCGGTGCAAGCTCATCGATTTGGGCAAATGGGCCGGCGGGGGTTATCGCGTCCCCACCAAAGAACGGCCACCCGAAGAAGTTCATCAGTCCAACGGAAATCGTGAAGACGAAAACTGAGCGCATCGGCGCGGCGGACCACTTGGCGATCGCCATCGCCACCGCCGGCGGCGCTGGGTTTTTTCCAAGAGCCCCTGGAACTGCAGGCTCGCTGGTCGGTGTCGTTATTTACCTCTTGCTGGAATGGCTTCACGCGGGCGCGTATTATCTGCATGCTATAATTTTTTTCTTCGTCGTCGGCATCTGGGCTTCGTCACGTGTCGAGCATCTGTGGGGGCATGATGCACAGCGGATCGTCATTGATGAAGTCGTAGGACAGATGATCACATTCGGAATTGCCGCAGGCAGGTACCAACTCACGGGAGTCGAGATCACTGCGGGATTCGGGCTCTTTCGATTGTTCGACATTGTGAAACCCTTTCCAATTCGGCTGCTAGAACGGTTCAAAGGCGGGTTAGGTGTTATGGCTGACGATATCGGCGCAGGATTGTATGCTCTTGCAGCGCTGACGCTGGTTCGATACGTGTATGGCTGACATCACGATCAAAAACGTCGTCCCCAAAGCCGCATTGCCCGGCGGCGAGGTGATCATCGAGTATTCGGGTTATGAGCTTGCGGGCACCTCGCAGCCAGAAGTACGCTTTGGCGATTTTGCTGCTCAGGTCACAATGGCTTCGAGCAATCACATTATTGCAAAGGTTCCTGAATTGTCGGCTGAACTAGGGACTTCGGAATTGATCGTCGCCACTAACGGGGACACAAGCCGGCCGTTTCCATACGAAATCGGTAAAAAACTCGCGTCGAACCTACACCCGGTGGCGAATCCTGCGATCGATGCAGACGGCAATATCTATGCTACGTATAGCGGCCGTCGCGGGCAGAAAACACCCGTCTCCATTTACAAGATTACTCCCAAAGGCGCCGTCACGCCTTTCGTCACGGACATTATGAACGCTACCGGATTGGCGTTCAGCTTGAGCGGCGATTTGTATGTTTCAAGTCGGTACGAAGGCAACGTATACCGAGTCGATCGCGCTGGCCATACCGAGTTGTTTACGGAAGGAATGGGCATCGCCACCGGGATCGCGTTTGATCACGATGGCAATCTCTATGTGGGAGACCGCAGCGGCAGCATCTTTAAAATCAGCTCAACGAAAGAAATTTTCGTTTTTGCCACACTCGAACCCAGTATTGCCGCCTATCACTTAGCCTTCGGTTTCGATGACTATCTGTATGTCACAGGACCAACCACATCGAGCTTCGATTCGATCTATCGGATTTCACCGAGCGGTGAAGTGGCACGATTCTTCACCGGACTCGGCCGTCCACAGGGCATCGCATTCGATATTGAGGGGCATCTGTATTCTGTGGCCTCCTACCGGGGGCGCCGCGGAATCTTCCGGTTTCGCGATCCCAAGAAGCCCGAGCTCGTCGTAGCAGGGCTCAGCCTGATCGGTCTTGCGTTCGATGCGGAGCACAACCTGATGGTGGTTGACTCGGGATCCGTGTATCGTGTCCGCCTGGGCATAATGGGAAAGCCGTTGCCTTAACAATGTTGTCTGCAGAAATCATAGCAATCGGTTCCGAATTGCTGACTCCGCGCTTCAAAGATACCAACTCGCTCTATCTCACCGAGCAACTCAATGCAGTCGGCATTTCAGTCGTTATGAAGACGATCGTCGGTGACGATGAGCCTTATCTCGAAAGCGCCGTTCGCAACTGCCTTGCGCGGAGCCCGGTTCTTATCACAATCGGTGGACTTGGCCCGACTGAAGACGACGTTACGCGAAAAGTGGTCGCACGGGTACTTCAGCGACAACTTGTGTTGAATGAAGAAATCCTGGCGAGACTTCAGCGTCGCTTCAAGGCTCGGGGCATAGAAATGCCCGCGAATAATGCCCGTCAGGCTTTGGTTCTTACCGGATCAGAGATCCTCGAAAACAATCACGGGACAGCCCCGGGACTATGGGTAAGTGCCGGGCAGAATCATGTGATCCTCTTGCCGGGTCCTCCTTCCGAGTTGAAGCCTATGTTTGAGGCCTTCTGTATGCCAAGGCTTCAGGAAATGTCGGGTGGAATCGCGCTTTCGCGATCCGTTTTTCGGACGGCTGGGCTGCCAGAATCCATATTGGATGCGCGGATTGCCCCGATTTACACGAAGTACAAGAATCCGGAAACGACTGTCCTTGCGAAGCCCGGACAAGTCGAAGTTCGTCTCACTGCCACCGGCAAGAACCGCGAAGAAGCGGATCGTTTGCTGAAAGAATTAGGCGATCAGATCGAACGGGAACTGAGCGATTTCGTCTTCACTCGATCCGAACAGTCCCTCGAAGGAGTGGTTGGGGATTTGCTGATGACGAAGCATGCCACCATCTCCACGGCTGAATCATGTACAGGAGGCTTGTTGGCAGAACGATTGACAGATGTGCCAGGTAGTTCGCGATATTTCATGTCGGGAGTAATCTGCTACAGCAACGAATCGAAGATGGAACTCGCCGGGATCCCTCCGCTTCTTCTTGAGATGCAAGGCGCCGTCAGCGCAGAGGTAGCACGCGGTCTGGCCGAAGGTATCCGCATCCGCGCAGGCACGACAATTGGTGTCGGTGTCACCGGCGTTGCAGGTCCATCCGGAGGCTCCGCTGAAAAGCCCGTAGGAACAGTGCACATCGCCGTCGCCACGCCCAGTGGAACCGAACACCGCCAATTTCTATATCCAGGAGATCGGGAGAAAGTTCGCTGGCAGGCCTCCCAGGGCGCTCTCGACATGGTTCGTCGCGAACTGATGAAAATGTGATGCGAGTCTTCATCGCCGTCGAGGTGCCTGTCGAGATTCGGAACGCTTTCGCCGCCGTCCAACGGGAACTGGAACGGTCGACAAATTCCGCCCGATGGGTCGCCGCCGAATCGATCCACATTACTCTAAAATTTATAGGGGAGGTTCCAGACCGCCGAGTCGAAGATATCCATGCTGCCCTGATGGCACTATCCTGGAAGCCATTCACAGCGCGCATTGCCGGCGTCGGATTCTTTCCCGGAACTCGCTCGCCTCGCGTCTTCTGGGCCGGGCTGGAAGCACCAACGATGGCCGGTCTCGCGGAAGAACTCGATTCCAGGATGGAACGTATCGGGTTCGAAAAAGAGACACGCGCCTTTCGCCCGCACGTGACGCTTGCGCGGTCCAAGGACACACGACTCGACGCTTCGCTGGTGGCCGCGGCATCCGAGTACCGGGAATACGAGTTCGGTTCGTTCCCTGTCGACAGAATATTTCTCTTCAAGAGCACACTGAAGCCATCCGGTGCAGTCTATGAGAAGCTTCGGGAGTATTTACTGTAAGCGGGTAGAGCGGCGCGTATTCGACAGAAAGAAATCTTAAAATTGGACGAATCCTGCATTTCAAATTCGAAATGAACTCGACAATCGCAATCATCGGAGCGGGCGGATGGGGCACTGCGCTTTCCATCGCTATGGCGCGCAAGGAACGAAAAGTTCGGCTGTGGGCTTACGAGCCATATCTCGTCGAGACGATGATTGCGACGCGCGAGAATCCTCTTTACCTTCCCGGGGCCCGAATACCCGAATCCGTCCTTATCAGCAACTCGATCAAAGAGGTTCTCAGTCCTGCAAGTATCGTGATCCTTGCGGTGCCATCCCACGTATATCGCCAGGTGTTCACCAAGATGTCGCCTCTGCTGAATGCCAATATGTACTTCGTGAGCGCGACGAAAGGGATCGAGAACGACACTCTAATGCGGATGTCTGAAGTCGTTGTCGATGTGCTGAAACGACGATTCACACCGCAAATCGCCGCCATTTCCGGTCCGACTTTCGCTGCGGAAGTAGCACAGGGTGAGCCAACCGCTCTTGTCGTTGCTTGCCCAGACGAGCGTCTGCGGCTGGTTCTGCAGGCGGAGTTGTCGGGACCGCGCTTTCGGCTGTACACAAACTCGGATCTGATTGGGGTGGAAATCGCTGCGGCCGTGAAAAATATTATTGCGATTGCGGCGGGAGTCGTGGATGGCCTTGGACTCGGGTCCAATGCCACCGCCGCATTGATCACCCGTGGTCTCGCCGAGATGACACGGCTGGTCGTCGCGTGCGGTGGCAAGCGCGAAACATTGTTTGGATTGGCCGGTCTTGGGGACTTAGTGCTCACGGCATACGGAAACCTCAGCCGCAACCGGCGCGTCGGGATCGCTCTCGGCCAGGGCAAGAGCATCGACGAAATTGTTTCGAATATGCGGATGGTGGCGGAAGGGGTAAAGACCACCAAATCGGCTGTCGCCCTCGCCCGCAAACTCGATGTCGAACTGCCGATAGCCGAAAAGATGTACTCGGTTTTGTATGAGGGCCAAAAGCCACACGATGCGATTAACGATTTGATGGAAAGAAAACTAAAGGAAGAATGAGCTGATGGAATTCATCACTTTATTCGGAACGCCGAAAAAGAAAGAACCGACAGTCTTTGAGAAAATCAAAGACGCCGTTAAGCAGACGAAAGAGAACTTCACCGACCAGATCCAGGATCTTATTGAGGGTGAGAAAGAAATCAATCCCCAGATGCTCGATCACCTAGAGGCGATTTTGATCGGAGCCGATATTGGCGTGGTCACGACGAATGAGATTTTGAAAAACATTAAAGACCGAATGTCTCGGAAAATGCTTCAGGATCCGAAAGAGCTTCGCGGAGCCATCAAGGAAGAACTTCGCAAAATTCTGAACGTCAATTACACGCCGCCGAAAGAAATTCCAGAAGGCAACCCGTTCGTCGTTTTGATCGTGGGTGTGAACGGTGTCGGCAAAACGACAACGATCGGCAAACTCGCGAACCGCTTTCAAGCCGACGGCAAGAAAGTAATGCTCTGCGCATCGGATACCTTCCGCGCCGCAGCCGTAGAACAACTCGAAATTTGGGCTACACGCGCAGAGGTGCCGCTTGTAAAGCAGAAAGCCGGCGCCGATCCGTCTGCCGTCCTGTTTGATGCGCTTCAATCAGCGAAATCGAAAAAGATCGATTATGTGATCGTCGATACCGCCGGACGATTACACACTAAACACAATCTGATGGCGGAACTGGAAAAGATGACGCGAATTGCTAAGCGCGAGGTGCCCGGCGCGCCGCATGAAGTTCTGCTGGTGCTGGACGCAACCACCGGCCAGAACGGACTGACGCAGGCGCGAGAGTTTACCAAAAGCGCGGGTGTCACGGGACTCGTGCTCACGAAACTGGATGGCACGGCGAAAGGCGGTGTCGTAACCGCCATAGCAAAAGAACTGAAGCTGCCGATCCGATTTGTCGGCGTTGGAGAAAAGATGGACGACCTCATTGAGTTTTCCGCCGACGATTTCGTTGAATCGCTGTTCGCGGCGTAAGGTGTATGAATGATGCCGGCTACATTCGTCGAACTATCGAACTAGCGGAAAAGGGTTTGGGATTGACCAGCCCCGGCGCGATGGTTGGCGCTGTGATCGTAAAAAACGAGACCATCATCGGCGAAGGCTTTTACACCTACGACCATATCCGGCACGCTGAAACTATCGCGCTGGAACAGGCCGGCCGCAACGCGCGCGGCGCGACGGTGTACACCAACCTCGAGCCGTGCTCACATTTCGGTAGAACTCCTCCATGCGCGCGGGCGCTCATTGATGCAGGCATAACTCGAGTGGTTACGGCTATGAAAGACCCGAACCCGGCTGTCGACGGTGGAGGTCTGAGGATGCTGCGCGATGCTGGAATTCAAGTCGAGTGCGGCGTCCTTGAAAGCGAAGCGCGAGTTCTTAACGAGTGTTTCATCACGTATACGACCGAGGGACGTCCTTTCGGGATTCTAAAGATCGCAATGTCGCTTGACGGGAAAATCGCCACACGCACTGGAGAATCGCAGTGGATTACATCGGACGAGTCGCGCGATGCAGTTCAAAAGCTACGGCATCGGTGCGACGCGATCATTACGGGCAGCGGAACAGTTCTGGCTGATAATCCTCGGCTCACAGATCGAAGCGGTTTGCCGCGCCGTCGTCCGCTGCTGCGCGTCGTTCTTGATCGGCGCGGCCGAATTCGCACGTTTCCGGATGCGCTTCTTTTTCGGGATTCTCTCGAAACGCTTTCGGCCGAACTTTATAGCCGTGAAATCCAGAGTTTCATTCTGGAATGCGGGCCAGATCTGGCTTTCAATGCACTGTCCTCTGGTGTCATTGATAAAATAGTCGTGTTTGTTGCGCCTAAGATCTTCGGTGGGCGCGAGATTCCCGCAATTGGCGGTGCGGGTATCGAAAAATTGTCGGAAGGGATACCGCTTCGGGACTGGACCTCAGCACGGTCAGGACCCGATCTCGTCTTGACGGCATATGTTCACAGGAATCATTGAAGAAACCGGCGAAGTTGTCGACATCAACGACACCGGCGATTTCCGCACGATTCGCGTGCGAGGCCGCGCTGTGTTCGACGATCTTCGGCTCGGATCCAGCATTGCCGTGAACGGCGTGTGCCTAACTTCACGTTCCGTCGAAGCGGATACGTTTTCTGCAGAGATGTCGCACGAAACGCTCGCCCGGACAAGCCTGGGTAATTTGGCAAGGGGCGCGATCGTGAATCTCGAACGTCCGATGCGCGGCGATTCGCGGTTCGGCGGCCACATCGTTCAGGGCCACGTTGATGGCGTCGGGCGGGTTTTGGCCTTCGACCGTACAGCTGATGCGTGGAACCTCGAAATCGAATATCCAGCATCGGGCGGGCGTTACGTCGTTGAAAAAGGGTCAATTGCGGTGGACGGGATTAGCCTGACGGTGGCGACTCTTCCACGCAATAATGTTTTTTCAGTCGCAATAATCCCGCACACATTCGAGAATACGAATCTCAAAGCGACGCGCCCCAAGGATCCGGTAAACCTGGAGTTCGACGTCTTGGCCAAGTACGTGGAGAACTTAATTAAGCCCTATGCATTTCGCAACGATTGAAGACGCCCTTGTCGAAATCCAGGACGGCCGTATGGTCATCATCGTCGATGACGAGGACCGCGAAAATGAAGGTGACCTCATGGTTGCAGCAGAAAAGGTCACGCCCGAAGCGATCAACTTCATGGCAACTCATGGTCGTGGTTTGATTTGTCTTGCCATGACCGGCCAACGTTTGGACGACTTGAACATTCCGCTCATGGTTTCCGACCACAGCAACACCTCTCCTTATGGCACAGCCTTTTGCGTGTCGATCGAGGCACGCCGCAATGTATCGACTGGAATCTCGGCGTTCGATCGTGCCCAGACGATCCTCACGGCCATCGATCCAAAAACGAAACCCAGCGATCTGGCGCGGCCGGGGCACGTCTTTCCGCTGCGTGCGCGAGACGGCGGTGTTTTGATCCGGGCCGGCCAAACTGAAGCATCTGTCGACTTGGCCACGGCTGCCGCCCTTACGCCGGCCGGCGTAATTTGCGAAATCATGAAAGAAGATGGAACGATGGCACGTGTTCCGGATCTAATTGAATTTTCCGAACATCACGACATAAAGATCATCACCGTCGCGGATCTGATCCGCTACCGCCTTCGAACGGAGCGCTTCATTCAGAAGCACGGCGAAACGACTTTGCCGACGCCCTACGGAGATTTCCGGATGTTTGTTTTCGAGAGTGCCTTTGATCAAGAAACACACATCGCTTTGGTTCGGGGAAATATCGAAAATGGAGAAGACGTTCTGGTGCGAGTGCAAACTCATTGCATGACGGGACACGTCTTCGACTCGCCGGCCTGTCACTGCCATGAACAAATGAATCGGGCCATGGCCATGATCGCACAGACAGGACGCGGCGTACTTCTCTACCTCCACGAGATGGGCCGCTCTCGATCCGCCGTACGACTGCTCGAGTATCACGGTAAGCACGGAGTTGACACCAACGAGACAATCGGCCTCCATGGCGAGCAGCGTGAGTACGGCATTGGCGCACAGATTCTTGCCGCTCTCAACATCCGATCGATGCGGATCCTCACGAATCATCCGCGAAAACTCGTCGCCCTCGAAGCGTTCGGCTTAAAAATTACCGCCCAGGTGCCGCTCACTGCAGTCAACGCACTGTAGGAGCGTCATTTTTTCCTTCATTCAGCAATCGCCGCTCACCAATCGCCGATCTGAAATATCGTTAGGAATTAAACGATAAGAATTGACACGGGATTGGGGCGTGGTTTAGAACCATTGGCCTGGAACAACGACGTCCCGGAACTCAAATGCCTGAGGTCCGAGACGTTTTTTATTTTGTGGCCGTATGGGAATTCGCGTAGCGCTGCATCACAAAACGATCTACAAGTACGACCGGTTCGTCACACTCTCTCCGCAAATCGTGCGCTTGCGACCCGCGCCACACAGCCGCACGCCCGTGACGAGTTACTCCCTACGGATCGAACCGAAAGATAATTTTATTAATTGGCAGCAGGATCCGTACGGCAACTTTCTCGCACGCCTGGTTTTCCCCAAACAGACTCGGCATTTCTCGCTGGAAGTCAGCCTTACTGCTGACATGACTGTAATCAATCCGTTTGATTTTTTTTTGGAGCCGTCTGCCGAGAAATATCCGTTTGAATATGAAGCGCTGGAAAAGGGGGAGCTGCGGTCCTTCCTGGAAACTTCACCACTCGGCCCACGTCTTGAGAACTACGTGGGTTCCATTGACCGGCGTGAGACACGAACAATCGATTTCTTAGTCCAGCTCAATCAACGGCTCCAGAGCGAAATCAAATACATGATTCGGTTGGAGCCGGGTATCCAAACGCCGGAAGAAACATTGGAACTGGGAAGTGGTTCTTGTCGGGATAGCGGTTGGCTGCTCGTTCAGCTTCTACGGAGGCTTGGGCTGGCAGCTCGTTTCGTATCGGGATATCTCGTTCAGCTTAAGCCCGACGTGAAACCGCTCGAAGGTGCCGCCGGGGCAACCCGGGACTTCACAGATCTACATGCCTGGGCTGAAGTCTACTTGCCCGGTGCGGGTTGGATCGGGCTCGATCCAACCTCTGGTCTATTTGCGGGTGAAGGACACATACCGTTGGCTGCCACTCCAGAACCGCAGTCTGCTGCGCCGGTTTCCGGGCTTGTCAGCGATTGCGAAGTGGAGTTTGTTCACGAAATGAGTGTGACGCGCATTCACGAAGATCCGCGCGTCACCAAACCATACACGGACGAACAGTGGTGCCGGCTTTGCAACCTGGGCGACCAAATTGACGAAGAACTGGCCTCCAGTGACGTACGGCTCACCCTGGGCGGCGAGCCCACCTTCGTTTCTATTGATGACATGGACGGCGAAGAATGGAATACAGCCGCTTTCGGTGAAGCGAAGTTGCGACTGGCCGGAGATTTAATCAAGCGTCTTCGACACAGATTCGCGCCAGGCGGATTCCTGCATTTCGGCCAGGGTAAATGGTATCCGGGTGAGTCATTGCCGCGTTGGGCATTTAGTTGTTACTGGCGCACGGATGGACTGCCGCTGTGGAACGATCCGCGGTGGATAGCCGATCCTGGTCGAGACTATGGCTTTGGGCCCGACGAAGCGAAACGATTTGCCGAAACTTTATCGCGGCGACTGTCCATCGATCCCGAGTACCTCATTACGGCATATGAAGATCCGCTTGCGTACGTCGTAAAAGAACGGCAGCTTCCAATAAATATCGATCCGAAAGATAACAAACTCGACGACCCTGAGGAACGGGAGCGGCTACGCCGTGTATTCGAACGCGGTCTGAGCCTACCTGTGGGTTTCGTCTTGCCGCTTCAGCGCAGCTATGGAAAGAGCGGACCGGAATGGCAGACGGGTTTATGGATGCTTCGATCGCGCCACCTCTTCCTGGTTCCAGGCGATTCTCCGATCGGATTCCGCCTGCCGCTCCACAGTTTGCCATGGGAGCCCACTGAACAGATTCGAAGAGTATGGGTTGTGGATCCCATGGCAGCGACTACGCCTTTACCAGTGCCACAGCCGGCTCAACGGCGCTTGGACACCATCGCCGCTTCACCCACGACCTTCAGTGGCGCCGTGGTCCGGACGGCCCTCGCGATAGAGCCCCGGGAAGGACGTTTATGGGCATTCCTGCCGCCGGTGAGTTCAATCGAAGATTATGTCGAGCTTATCTCCGCGCTGGAGGACACGGCGGCATGGCTCCAAATGCCGATCCTCGTCGAAGGATATCCGCCTCCTTACGACCCACGTCTGCGTGTTCTGAAAGTCACGCCGGACCCGGGTGTCATTGAAGTCAATATTCATCCGTCGGCGCATTGGCGTGATCTCGTTGAGAATACAATCTCTCTTTACGAGGAAGCGCGGCTGAGCCGCCTCGGAACCGAGAAGTTCATGCTCGACGGCCGTCACACGGGAACCGGAGGCGGTAACCATCTCACGCTAGGTGGAATTACTCCGGCGGATAGCCCATTTCTCAGGCGCCCGGACTTGTTGAAGAGCTTAATAGGCTATTGGCTGAACCACCCTGCAATGTCCTATCTCTTCTCCGGTACGTTCATCGGCCCGACAAGTCAGGCGCCGCGCATTGATGAGACTCGGGGCGATTCGGTGTACGAGTTGGAAGTAGCGTTTGAGGAGCTGAATCGCACGTCGAACGGAACGTGCCCGCCATGGTTGGTTGATCGAATCTTCCGCAATCTTCTAGTTGACGTTACGGGCAACACGCATCGTGCCGAGTTTTGCATCGATAAGCTCTACTCGCCAGACAGCGCTACAGGCCGGCTAGGGCTTGTCGAACTGCGCGCTTTCGAAATGCCGCCTCACGCGCGGATGAGTCTTGCCCAGCAGTTGCTCGTGCGTGCGCTGGTGGCTTGGTTCTGGCGCCACCCTTATCATGAAACGCCAATCCGATGGGGAACGCGTCTTCACGATTTGTTTATGCTCCCACACTTCGTCGAGCAGGACTTTGGGTCCGTGATTGCAGAGTTGCGTGGAGCGGGCTACGAGGTAGACCTCGCCTGGTACGCTCCCCATTTAGAATTTCGTTTTCCTGTATACGGACGGGTTTGTTACCAAGGAGTTGAAGTCGAACTGAGACAAGCAATTGAGCCATGGTATGTGCTTGGGGAGGAACCTGGTGCAGGAGGTACGGCGCGTTATGTGGACTCGTCTGTGGAGCGACTGCAAGTACGGGTGCGAGGGTTGGTGAGTGAACGGTTTGCCGTTACGTGCAATGGTCGGCGCCTGCCATTACAACCGACAGGAGCACATGGAGATTTCGTGTGTGGTGTGCGATACCGGGCCTGGCAACCACCGCGGTGCCTCCACCCAACAATTCCAGTTCACACGCCGCTGGTGTTCGACATTGTCGATATCGCGGCAAAGCGCTCGATCGGCGGGTGTACGTATCATGTTGCGCATCCTGGTGGACGTCACTACGAGGCCTTTCCAGTAAACTCCAACGAGGCGGAGGCTCGTCGCGCTGCACGCTTTTTCGAATTCGGAAATACTCCGGGCTCGATGACTGTTGCTCCGCTGACGTTGAATGCCGACTTTCCGGCAACCTTGGACCTACGCAGGTAAACGAAAATTGCCCGTCAAAACTGACGACGCAGGAAAAGAGCAGCTGAAGTACATTCCCATCCCAGGTCATTGGGATGAAGCGCTGCTGCCTTCGGGTTTTCCGCGCCGACACTGGCGAAAGCTCTACGTGGAAATTGGACGCATGGGCTTTCAACATCTCAGCCGGCGCTGGGAGAGCGGTCAACAATTGATCCAATCGCAGGGGGTCACCTACAATGTCGACAACCTTCCTGAAGGCAGCGAGTACCACTGGCCGTTAGATCCAATTCCTCTGGTTATCGAAGCAGGGGAATGGGCTTTGATCGAACGGGCTGTCATTCAACGAGCCACTCTTTTCAATGCTGTTTTGTCGGATCTTTACGGCAACCAACGGCTCCTGCACGATGGTCTTATTCCTCCTGCGCTGGTTTTCGCGAACCCACATTTCCTGCGGCCATGTTTTGGCATCACGCCTCCGGGCGGCGTGCACCTGCACACATATGCCATGGATATTGCTCGGTCTCCGCAGGGCAATTGGTGGGTCATTGCGGATCGAACTCAAGCACCATCCGGTATGGGCTATACGTTACAAAACCGATTATTGAGCGCAAGAACCCTGCCTGGAGTCTTCGATCAATATCGCGTACGGCAACTGGCCCATTTCTTCGATATGAAGCGCGAGTCGTTGTTGGCTTTGGCGGGCGATCAGCGCCCAAATCCGACCGTCGTTCTTCTGAGCCCTGGCCCGCACAATGAAACATATTTCGAACATTCATTCCTTGCGGGCCAGTGGGGTTTCACACTTGTTGAAGGCGCGGATCTGACGGTTCTGGATCGGCGAGTGTATTTGAAAACGCTGGGCGGTCTGAAACCCGTGGATATTATTTTGAGGCGCCTGGACGACAGTTTCTGTGACCCGCTCGAACTCCGCGGGGATTCGTTGCTCGGTGTGCCTGGTCTCGTGCAGGCTGTGCGCAGCGGGCTGGTCGTCATCGACAATGCTCTCGGTAGCGGCTTGATCGAGAGCCCGGCGCATATGGCATTCCTGCCGGGATTATGCCGGAAACTGCTAGGCGAAGAATTATTCATGCCATCCGTGGCAACGTGGTGGTGCGGTCAGGAAGAGCCTCGCCGGTACGTTCTGGAGCACTTGAAGGAGTTGGTCCTTAAACCGGCCTTTCCAGGCTTCCGACAACATCCAGAGTTTCCGGAGTTGATTGAAGCCACGGCATTCGAAAACTTAAAGCGAAGGATCGAATCGCGTCCCGAGGAGTTCGTCGCTCAGGAACGCGTCGCACTTTCCACAATACCGGTGAGAACCGACACTGGCATCGTGTCTCGGCATGCCGTGCTCAGGGTTTATGCCACCTGGGACGGACAATCGTATGCAGTACTACCAGGTGGCTTGACGCGAATCTCCATGCAGGACTCCTCGCTAGTCGTCTCCATGCACCTCGGCGGCGGCAGCAAAGATACATGGGTCCTCGGAGGCTCGAAGGAAACAGCACCTGCCACCGGGCATTCATCAATTGCGGCACTAGTTCACCAAAGCGCTGAAGACCTGCCGAGCAGAGTAGCGGACAATCTTTTTTGGCTCGGCCGCTATACCGAACGAGTCGAGAGCCGAGTCCGCTTTGTCCGCGCGCTGTGGCCGGCTCTTTCCAGCGAGGAGGATTTCGGTCGAGCTGTTTCGCTCGAGACTGCAATTCGACTCCTTGCGGGATTATCGTATGTATCTTTTGGAACTTTGACGACATCCGTTGGAGAACAGCGCTGGTCGGTACAACGGATACTTACCGAAATGGTCTACGATCCATCTCAGACATCAAGTCTTCGTTGGAATCTAAAAGAGCTTAAGCGCGTCGCATGGCACTTGAAGGAACGCCTTTCCTCGGATACCTGGAGGGTGCTGCAGCAACTCGAATCGCAATTCTCTGCATTCGCACCGGCTAGCCCGGAGCAACGTTATTTTGGTGGTTTGGATTTGCTGGACAGCGTTGTTGTCACGCTCTCTGCCTTTTCGGGATTGCTGATGGAAAACACTACCCGCGGCGTTGGGTGGCGTTTTCTCGAGGTTGGGCGACGGATCGAGCGAGCGCTTCAAACCGCCGAATTATTGCGTTCGAGCCTTGAGTCGGCGGCAGCCGAATTGGAGGGGTGCCTGCAGATTTTGCTCCAGATCGCAGACACTTCGATTACATATCGACGAAGATACGCAAGTGTATTGCAGACCGATCTCGTGTTGAGTCTGTTGCTAGCCGACGAATCGAATCCTCGTTCGACAGGTTTTCAGCTTGCAACACTTCTTCACCAGATCAGCAGGCTGCAACAGAACGATGAGGGAAGTGAGAATTCGGTTGAACGCTCTCTTGCGTTGAAAGCCCTAGAGTTGGTACGTTCCAGCCACATGAAGGATCTCTCACAACGCAGCGGCAATGGCAGTTTCATCGCACTGGAACAACTCGTCGACGATGTCAAATCGACGCTGTGGGAACTCTCCGATGCGCTCACGGCTCGATACTTCAGCAATTTGACGGCTTGCAGACTTACGGCGTCATGAAACCAATCGAGTAAGTTCATGTTGTTTCATATCACACACACGACACGATACGTTTATCAAACACCCGTGTCGCATTGTCTGAATGAAGTTCGATTGAGGCCTCGCTCCTTTCGCAATCAGCATGTCCGCGAGTCCACCATCAGCGTTAATCCGCTTCCGGCCTTTATGCACGATAGAAAGGATTACTACGGAAACGATGTCACGTCCTTCGAGGTTTTGGAGAAGCACGATCGACTCGAAGCCACCGCAGAGACTGTTGTGCAGGTACAAGCGGAAACGCCCGGCGCAACAACGTCGCTTACTTGGGAAGAGGCGAGGGCGCGGCTTGCAGCGCAAGCGGATGCGGCGTGCGTTGAAGCATCCGAGTTCATATTCAACTCCCCCTTCGTTCCCGCGGCGCCCCAACTTGCTGAATACGCGTCCAAGACATTCGCGCGCCAGCGCCCGCTGCTTGAGGCGGTCCAGGATCTGACCCATCGCATTCATGCCGATTTCAAATATCACCCGAAATCAACATCCATCGACTTGCCGCTTACTGAAGTGCTTCGCAACCGCCGAGGTGTTTGCCAGGATTTCGCGCACGTTATGATCGGCGCTCTCCGGTCCGTGCGCCTGGCGGCTCGATACGTTAGCGGTTATGTACGTCCAGGCCCCAAAGTGCAAGGAGCTCAGGCTTCCCATGCTTGGGTTTCGGTTTTTGCTCCCGGAGGTGGTTGGTTCAGCTTCGACCCAACCAACGATATGGTTGTTTCCGATGGTCATGTCACCTTGGCCTGGGGGCGCGACTACGGGGATGTCACTCCGGTCAAGGGCATCACATTGGGAGGTGGAGGTCAAACGGTGGAAGTTGCCGTCTACGTCCGGCCGCTTTCAATCGGCAGCACCCTTGACACAGGTGATAATCTGAATATTCGTTAGCAGTCGACAGCGCCGTCGCCATGCTAACCGGACTACGACGTCCCGGAACCCGCACAGTAAATCGCGGAAGTTCCGAGGCGTTTTTTTTTGCCTATGCTCTGCTTAGAAATCATCATTCAAGATCACACAACGCTTCGACGAAGTGTGAGCGTCCTCGACGGTATGGTCAAAATGATGGAAGAGGGCGCACGGATCGAAATTGCCGATGTGGCAGCTCTCCTCACTTTTTTGCGGCGCTTTGGAGATGAATACCATCAGAGGATGGAGGAGCAGGTTCTCTTCCCTGCGCTCCTATCTGGTGTGCCTGTAGAGAGTCGGCTACGTGCCATGCTTTCGGAACACGTTGAAGAGCGCACACTCGTATCCCGAATTGAAGACGCGCTCAGATTCAAAATGGGCAAGGAATTTGTGAGCAGCTCGCATCAGCTATCTCTACTCCTCCGAAACCACTTCGATAAGGAAGATGCAGTCCTCGGCGATGTTGCGGAAAAATGTCTTTCCAAGGAACAGGACGAAGCAGTCGCCGCCGAGATCATAAAGCATCAACCGCCGGCTGAAGCTCACCCAAATTTCTCAAGGCTCGAGTGGAAATACACATCCAAACCCCCGAGTACTCCATTGACGCCGCAGCGTGAGGCCGCGCGAGCATATCGGTCTGCCACGACGAGATAAAGGCGTATATCGAGAAATTTGAAATTGGACGAATCCTGCACCTCAAATTCGAAATCCGAAATTGAAGATTGGACTCAGGCCGACTCTGGGAAGGTGCAATCTGCGAATTTCGGATTTCGAATTTGAGGTGTAGGATTCGTCTAATTTCAAATTCCTCTTCATTACCCTCATTGGAGTCTATTGCGTAACTACTTCAGCTGGCTGGCGCCCGCTTGCGCGCACTGGCCATCCTGATCGCTCGTTCCTCCCGATGCGCCGATCGCACCAACGATCTTCCCACCTTCTATGAGAGGGACGCCACCGTCGACTGCAACGGCGCCGGGCAAACTAAGCATTCGAAGACCAACGCCACCCTGTGCGACCGTATCCTGAAACGATTTTGTTGGCCGTTTGAATAGAACGGCGGATCGCGCTTTCTCGATCGAAACATTCACGCTGCCAGTCTGAGTGCCGTCCATTTTTTCGAAATAGACCAGGTTGCCGGCCGTATCCACTACAGCAATTGCCATCGTGAAGCTGTTTTTGCGGGCTTCTGCTATGGCCGCACTTGCGACTTTCTTGGCGTTCTCGAGACCAACGGGCATGCCATACGCTGGCGGCGGAGGCGTCTGAGCCGGCGATACGGAGGCTGCCGTGGCCAAAATCAAGATCAAAAAAAATAGTCGAAGGGATCGTTGCATATGGCTTTTCTCCTTTGTAATCCGCGCAGTATCTCAGATAAAGCCCGCCCGGCAAAATGCAGGAAAGTGCTGCCAGGCGAAAGGAACGCTTGACAAAACCAGTGCCTACACATTTGAATCGATTCCTTCCGAATATTGGGTCGATCGTGGCAGGCGTCAAAGAGCCGAATTTGCGCACGCCTGCAAACACCGTTTGAGGAGGTGACTCTCGTGGATTCAAGATTTGTTGGAGTGAATGCGACGTCGAATTCGATCGAAGTGGCCGTGAGGCCGGGCGGTGATTGCTGGAGAACAGATTTCGCCGATGAGAGCATTACTGCGACTGCCGATAAACTCAAAGGGATTGAGCCGGAACTGGTAGTGCTGGAGGGAACGGGTACTTACGAACTAACGTTGGCCGGCGTATTTGCGACACTCGGGCTGCCTTTCGCGATCGTCAATCCTCGAAGCGTTCGTGACTTTGCTCGTGCAGTCGGTCGACTGACTCGCGGAGACTACAACCAAGCTGGACTACTTGCGCATTTCGGTGAACTCGTTCATCCAGAAGCCCGACCAATCGGAACAGAGATCATCCAAAAACTAAAAGAGCTCCGAGCACGGCGCAGTGACATCTTGAAGATGCTGGCAGTCGAGCGCGATCGACTTTGCCGCGCCTCCTCGGTGGTCCGCAAGGATCTCCAGCGCCATATCGAGTTTCTGGAAAAGAGCATTGGTCTGCTGGACCAGGAGTTCAGTCGCACCGTCCGATTAAGTTCCGCCTGGCGGTGAAAGCTTCCCTCGCGTCGTAGACGACCAGGAAAAATTCCTTTCTGTCTCGCGGGCTTTAGCTCGCGAGACGTTCGGCCAAACGCCACATTCCTTCCGTTTTATCAAATGGCAGCTTGTCTGCAGTTTTCTCCTTGGGCTCTTAATTTAGGAGAAAAACGATTATGGAAACTTGGGAAATCGTAGCCATCACAGTTGCCGTAATTGCAATAGTTGCAACAATCGGGTGGGTTATCTATACCCGAAATCGTAGCGTCCGACTGCGGGACCGCTTTGGGCCGGAATACGACCGAAAGGTCGATGAATTGGGAGGGAGTCGCTGGCGGGCCGAATCCGATCTTATGAAACGCGAAGCAAGGGTCGAGAAACTAAAGGTCAGACCGCTGAGCGCCGAGGATAAGGCACTATTTATTTCACAGTGGAAGTCCTGTCAGGCCAGGTTCGTTGATGACCCGGCTGGAGCGGTGCAGGACGCGGACAAACTAATTGATCGGATCATGCGCGCCCGCGGCTATTCAGTCGATGATACATACGACCGTGTCGCGGATCTTTGCGCCGCGTATCCCGAGCAATCTTCGAACTTCAGGGAAGCCAATGCCATCTTAGTGAAACAGCGCCGTGGCACGGCGACCACTGAGGAACTAAGAAAAGCATTCGTACATATCAGATCACTCTTCGACAAAATATTAGGGGGACATGATGAAGAATTTAAACGAGCCTCATAGAAGAGACGAGAATTTGTCCAGAAGCGAAGTTGCAACACAGGCTGGAACCCGCTCCGAGAGCGACGTGGTTCCTTTTGAGCAGCACGCAAAAACGCACGACAACGGGGGTTCTGGAGCGCTCCTTCTGCCGCGTCAAACAGAGGAGCTACGTACGCGATGGACCACGATCCAGACGAATTTCGTAGACGAGCCGCGAAAAGCAGTCGAAGGTGCAGATCGACTTGTTGCGGACGCCATCAAGCAGATCGAGGAAGTGTTTCAAGCACAACGGTCGAACCTCGAAAAGCAGTGGACCCGCGGGGATAAGGTGTCGACGGAAGATCTGAGAGTCGCATTACAACGTTACAGAGACTTCTTTGATCGGTTGCTCTCAATGAAGGATGCACGAATGTAGCACCTCATAGGCAGATAAGTAGTGGTCGTTGGTCATGGACCATCGACCACTGCCCCAGTCCGGTTACTTCCCGAACTTGAAAATGACCCCGAAGCTTGCCTCGATAAAATTGATAGTCTGGCTCTCGGTGGCAAATACATTGAATTCAGTGCTCGGGATAGAGTAACCCCTGATATCAAACGCCAGTCCAACGGGACCGGCTGGAAGAATCTTCACGCCACCGCCGTAGTTCACCGCGAACCTCGTACCGAAGACTCCCACTCCGCTTCCCGACGTGTAAATCAGCCCCAGACCGGCCGTGCCGTAAGGCCGCACAACGGGGAATTTTGCCTGAATCCGCAGGTTGGAGTTGTAGATGAAGGCCTTGGTATCTGCGTCAATGAAATTTCCACTGTATGCCAGGGTGTGCTCACCCCCAATTACCCCTCCGTGTCCAAATCGAGCACCGATGACCGCGAAAGTCGTGGAGTTGATGTTCTGAATCGCATTCTGTGCATTCTGAAGAGAGAGTTTCCCCTGTTGATGAATCCCACCGAACGCGGTCAGGTCCATTTCGGCCGCCCGAGCCGGAACAATCAGGCTGAACACCAATGCTGCTGCAAAAGCAGATCTAAACAATAACGACTTCAATTTATACATTTAACCTCCGCCCAAAGAGCGTGATTGCAAGTCAGGACGATTTCAACAAAAATGGGGGTGTCCCAAACCCAGGGACTTTTGCGTTTGCCCATGAAATTCGTCCGAAAACCTATCCTGGCGACACTCTGCATGTTGATTGCCCTGCCGCTTGCCGGCCAGGTGGCCGGTTTTTCCGGAGCAGATGACGACGGCGACGGATTGCCGGATGACTTTGAACAGGCGGTTCTGGAAAAATTCAAACCAACCTGGAAGATCAGTCCCACGGATTGCAATATCCAACCAGCTGAGTTCGTTCCGGATATCCTCAATCCCACAGTCAAAGACCAAAACGGAACAATCTATGGGCAGGTATTTATCCGGGGTTCGAACGCGCTCGGTTTCTTCGTCGAAGCACATTTCTATGACCTTTGGGCGGCCGATTGCGGATATATCAACAGTCACCTGCTGGATGCCGAGCACGTTTCCGTTTTGATCCGGGCCATCGATTCCTCTCAGCCGTTATCCGAATGGCATGCCACTCAGTGGTACGCGGCCGCCCATGAGGATACCCTCTGCGATTCCAGTCAATTTGCCCAAGCGGCCCCTATCGACGCGGAAGACAAGGGCGCGACTTTCTGGATTGCGCGCGGCAAACATGGAGCTTTTTTCAGCCCGCAAGTTTGCAAGATCGGTGGGTGTGGTTTGGACCGATGCGAAGCTTCAACCGCCGATCTCTCTCCATCGCCATTAAACATTGGAGAACTAAACGCGCCTTTGAATGGGGCGGTGTGGACTTCTTCCGGTCGATGGCCGCTCGCCGCAAAGATGCGAACGGATTTCCCGGCCTTTTCCGTGTTTTCCTCGCTTTCCTATTCCGTCGCGACTAATGGCGGCTTGTCTTTTTCGACGGGCGGGACGCCCGTGAACACGGGCATTGGCTACGCTTCCATCCAAAGCACTGATACGGCTCCGGCAGGTGTTTCAATTTTCAGTGTTCGCCGCGGCAATGTACTCGTGACAGAAGCTGCCGTGCCAAGTTCGGCGCCAATCCCGTCGGGCCGGTTCTACGCCGAGGTTGCCGGCCGGGTGAAGACAGGTGTCGCAATTGTGAATCCCAGCAATCAGCCAGCACAGATATCCTTCTATTTTACGGATGCGGGCGGGCGTAGTTTCGGATTCAATAACATCAGCATCCCCCCAAAGGGTTTGGTCGGAAGATTTCTGGATGAGTCTCCCTTCAACAGTGGATCATTTGGCAGGGGGACCTTCACATTCGTGTCGTCGGTTCCGGTTGGCGTCCTTGCATTGTGTGAATATCGCAACGAACGCAACGAGTATTTGATCACAACCCTGCCTGTCTCACCTTTAAACGCCCCAGGGACCTCGGAAGCCGTTTTCCCACATGTTGCCGATGGCGGAGGTTGGACAACCGAGTTCGTGCTCGTTAATCCGACAGATGATGTTCTTAGTGGAACGATCGAGTTTTTGGGACAAGGAACCGGAGACAGTCCAGCCGACCCACTCGAAATAAAGCTGAACGAGCAAGTCGGCAGCACGTTCACGTACACGATTCCTCCGCGAAGTTCGTGGGTGGGCACAACCGGGGGTTCAGATCCGGTTACACAGGTGGGATCGGTGCATGTCATACCGGCGGAGTCGAATGCCACGCCGTCCGGTGTCGCGATTTTCGCGCTCAGACGCGGTGGAACTCTTTTAACGCAGACCGGGGTCGGCATGATGCCCGCGGGGTCTGCGTTTCATTTATTCGTCGAATCGTCCGCTAATTTTGATGCAGCCGAACCTGGTTCACTTCAAACGGGAATCGCCATCGCGAACGTATCCGCCATACCGGCAACCTTGAGTTTGGTATTGACGAACTTGAGTGGCTCTCCTGTCGGAATACCGTCCAACTTGACGGTGCCCCCGCGCGGCCAAGCGGCGATGTTTCTGAATCAGCTCCCTGGTTTTTCCGAATTGCCGTCGTCATTCCAAGGCGTGCTGCGAATCTCCGTGAATTCCCGCGCGACCGTCTCCGTGATCGGTCTTCGGGGACGGTACAATGAACGCCGGGATTTTCTACTCGCTACCACTCCTGCAATCAGTGAAGACGTTCCCGCTATAGTCGGAGATTCGCTGTTTCCGTATCTGGCAGATGGCGGCGGGTACTCGACGCAGTTCATACTTTTGAGTCCAGAAGACGCCAGTTCTTCATCAGGATGGCTACGCTTTTATACACCATCGGGATCGCCGATGAATCTCTTGCTGAAGTAGCTGCAGTCACCGGCCTTTGAATTGCTCTTCAAAATTGCGACATTGATTCTCCTTGTAGATTCTCCTATTTGGAGGGGCGCCGGTTTGCCACCGGCGCCCGATTTCTTTTTTGCGGTAACCGCAGATTATTCGCAGGCCGGTGAAGGGTTTCCGCCATTCGGATTCCGAATTCCACCTTTCCATAAGCCGCTATCTAAGGTATGGTAAGCGTACCGGATCTTAATGTTAGGAAAGAGAAAGAGCCTTTCGATTCAATGTCGGATCAGGAAATCATCATTGCAGCGCTGCGGCGCGTTGAACGGCGAATTCGAACCAACCGGCTGCTCCACGAACTGACATTTGGATTTTCTTTATTCATCGCAATTCCCGTACTGCTTAAGGTCTGGGATCTGTTCAAACCTCTACGAGGGGTAACCGTCAGCCTCATTGTTGGCACCTGGGTACTACTGTTTGCGATTTATGTCGTCTGGCGCTCCATACAGAAAGGGACGCTCGACGCGGCTGCTTCCTCAGTCGATAAAAATGCCAATCTGCAAGATGAACTGAAAACGGCGTACTGGTTTATCAACAACCCGCGTCGAACAGATTGGGTCGGTGCGCAGATTCACCGAGCTGCGACCAATGCGCAGCGCCTGAATGTCGATGCTTTGTACCCTAGAAGCATTCCGAAGACTTCATACATCGCCGCCGCGATGGCTCTGCTGTTCGTGATCTTGAATTTTGTCCCGCTGCCGTGGAATCACAATTGGCTGACGCTACAAGCAGCGCCCGCGTTTGCATTGAGCGACAAGGAAGCTGCGATCTTGAAGCAGACGGAGGAACTACTCCGAAAGGCCGAGAAGCTTAAACAACCGGCACTCGAACAAAAGCTCGAGGCCATCGCACAACAACTGCAAGAAGGAAAAATCGACGCGCTACAAGCCGAGCAGATGCTGGATGAGCTTCAGAACGAGCTACAGGAAGGCAATCTCGATGCAGCCAGCATTAACGAAGGCCTCGAAGAGATCGCGAACGAACTCGAGCAATCGCAAAAACTCGAGCCGACCGCCAACGCGATGCAAGACAACCAACTCAATCTCGCTGCCGACGAATTGCGGAAGCTCGCGGAAAAGCTGGGAATGAACACGCCTGAAGAATCCAAGCAGATGCAGAAGAGTTTGCAGCAGGCGGCCGAAAACACACGTCCCGGCCTGGAGGAACTCACGAAGCTCCTCAAAGAAGCAGCCGAGAATCTCAAGAAGGAGCAGCAACAAGCAGCGCAGGAAGCTCTGGATGGAGCGGCTCAGGAGCTCGAAGGGCTTGAACAGAAAATAGAGAGCCAGCAGCTCAAAAACATGGCGAGCCAACAACTTCAAACATTGAAAGATTCTATTCAACAGCGACAGGCGAGCTCAAAGCCGGGGCAGCGCGGCCAGCAACAGCAGGCTTCAAGTAAAGGTCAGAACGCACAGGGGCAGAAGCCACAGCCGGGACAACCTGAAAACACTCAGGGACAGTCCGGCGAGAGTGATACAGAGGGCGAGCCAACTGACCAAGCCGGAGATCAAGGCCAACCCGGACCGCCTATGCCCGGTGCCGGGGACGGCTCGGGCCTGATGCCGTCAGGCAAAGGGGGCGGCGAAGCGCCTCGGGAAGGCGCGCCAACTCAGCTCGACGTGAAGCTGCAACAGGAAAAAGTTGAGGGCATGAACGACGGCGGAGAAAAGCCCGAAAATCTTGAGGAATCGAGCAAGCAAGAACGATCGCGGTTGGACTACCGCAACGTCAAATCCGACCTAAGTCCGGCGCAAAAGGACTTGCTGAATCAGGACCGCATTCCATGGGAGTACCGCCCGCTGATCAAGAATTATTTTCAAGCCATCCGGCCGCCCGCCAAGAAGTAAGGACAGACAAATAAATGAGTACCGCGATTGACCAACAGATAGTCACGTTCCAGGAACAGTTCAACAGGGTTAAGGCAGAGGTCTCGAAAGTTATCGTTGGCTATAACGACATCATCGACGGCGTCATCATGAGCCTGCTCGCTAGCGGACATGTTCTCCTTGAGGGCGTACCCGGACTGGGAAAAACCAAGCTCGTGTCGACACTCAGCGACGTGATGCACCTGAAATTTTCTCGAGTCCAGTTCACGCCCGATCTCATGCCGGCAGACATCACCGGCACTAACGTGGTCCAGGAAGATGCGTTGGGCGAAAAGTTCCTGGAATTTCAGCCCGGCCCGATATTCTCAAACATCGTTTTGGCGGACGAGGTGAACCGCGCAACGCCGAAGACACAATCCGCGCTGCTTGAAGCCATGGAAGAAAGGAGTGTGACTGTCGGCAAAACAACACACAAGCTCGACTCACCGTTCTTTGTCCTGGCAACTCAAAACCCGCTCGAGATGGAAGGAACATATCCACTGCCCGAAGCGCAGCTCGATCGTTTTTTCATGAAGCTGAAAGTGGACTATCCGACCGTTGACAGCTTGCACACAATATTGAATCGAACTACGAAGATTCATGAGCCGAAGGTCGATAGGGTCTTAGGTCAGGGCGAGGTTCTCGAGATGCGCAAAACCGTTCGCGCTGTTCCTATCGCTCGGCCGATACAAGATTACGCAATCCGGATCACGCTTGCGACCCATCCCAAACCTCCCTACGCTCAAGCACTAACGATGAAGTATGTCCGGTACGGGTCAAGTCCACGAGGTGCTCAAGCCCTCGTCATCGGTGGAAAGATCCGGGCATTGCTGAATAATCGCCTGCATGTCTCCTGCGAAGATATTCGGTCCGTAGCCTACGCTGCGCTCCGCCACCGTGTGCTTCTCAACTTCGAAGGCGAAGCCGAGCGAGTGGATACTGACGCCATCATTAAAGGGATACTGGAAGGAACACCGGAGCCGAACTAACATAAAAGGAATCAGGTTAGCCGCCACTCCCCTCCCCTACGCAAAAGAGGGGAAAGGCCTCCGCACAGAGTATGTCCACGTCAAACGTTACGCTTTTCGATGATGAATTCCTGAAGAAGCTCGAGTATCTAAACATCATCTCGAAGCGGCTATTCGCAGGTCAGCTTCGAGCTGAACGCCGCACTCGCAAGCGGGGCACAGGTCTGGAGTTTGCCGATTACCGCGCATATGTTGCGGGCGACGATTTCCGGCACCTGGATTGGAAAGCCTACCTTCGTCTGAATCGCCTGATTTTGAAGCTCTTCGAAGAAGAAGAAGACCTTCCGATCTATTTTTTTGTCGACAGCAGTCAATCCATGAACTACGGCGAACCGACAAAACTCGATTACGCCCGACGGGTGGCAGCGGCCCTTTGCTACATCGGTTTGGCGAACCTTGACCGGGTCAACGTTATTTCGTTCGCAGACGGCATCAAAGGGGAGTTGCCGCCGCAACGAGGAAAAGGACGCATATTCAAAATCTTTCGCTTCCTCACGGATATGACTCCAAGTGGCGAAACCGACGCCAGGTCCTCATTCAAAACCTATTGTACGGAAACGCGCCGGCGTGGTCTTGCTGTTGTGATTTCGGATTTTTTCGATAGCCACGGGTTCGAAGGAGCGCTCGATATCTTGAGGCACTTCCGTCACGACATCTTTGTCGTCCATATTGCCAGCCACGAAGAGATCGATCCGGCACTCAGAGGTGAACTCTTATTAGTAGATGCCGAGAACAACAGCACGCGCGAAATCACCATCACACCATCGTTATTGACCGCCTATCGATCCGAATTTGCGAGATACTGTGAAACAGTCGAGGCGTATTGCGGAAAATATCAACTTGGGTACGTACGAACGACAACGGATTTTCCGTTTGAGGAATTGGTGCTGAAAGTTTTTCGTCAGGGCAGGTTCTTAAAATGACATTCCTGGCAATGACTGCACTACAAACGGCATTGCTTGCGGCGCTCACAAGCGCCGCGATTATCGCCCTCTACTTCCTCAAACTACGTCATAGGCGAGTGGTCATCTCGTCATCGATTCTGTGGAGACGCGTACTGGATGAGCGTCAATCGCATTCCCTCTGGGAAAAACTCCGACGCATCATCTCGATCGCAGTGGCAGTCACGATCGCGCTTCTGATCGCATTGTCCCTTGCCAGGCCTGAAATCGCGTCACTGACAGGAAAGAACGAACGCGTTGTTATCGTACTGGATACGTCGCCGACAATGAACACCCAGACGAGCGATGGCAAAACCAGGTGGGAACATGCTGTCGATCGTGCGAAAGGTCTGCTTGATACGGGCGGGCCCACGACGGAATTTCGAGTTATCGACACATCGGGGGTTATAGCCTCCGCTTTCACGACAGATCGCGACGAGGCCAGAAATCTAATTGACCATATGTCGCCCAAGACCGCGGATCCACAATTTCCGAGGGTCGACGGCACGGACTCTCAGGTTTACTTTGTATCAGACGGCGTGACGTTGCACAGTACCCCATCGTTCGTAAAGCGCATCTCGGTATTTGAGGCGGCTAATAACGTCGGTATTACCGCATTTGAAATCCGTGCCGTCCCGTCCACGCCGCTCGGATACGAGGCCTATTTGGAAGTTCAAAACTTCGGTCCCGCCGCGGACGTTGGTCTCACCATAGGCGGGACAGGAGGGCAACGCACAAACAAAACCGTGCGACTCGGGACAGAAGAAATATACAGAGAGGTGTTTGATCTTTCCCAATTCACAGGCGGCGGTGTTCGAGCAGCGATTCAATCCAAAGACGACGAGTTGCCTCTGGACGACGTCGCATTCGCATATCTTCCCATAAAGCGAAAGACACGCACTGTGCTGGTCACACGCGGCAATAATTTTCTCGAAACGCTTCTCAAGCTGGATAGCTACGTAGAGTTGATGGTGACGGATCCTGCAAGTTACCGTGAATCGCCTAATATCGACGCATACATATTCGACCGATTCGCTCCGGCAACAGTGCCTGGCAGACCGGCTCTGATCATCGGCACTCCCAACGCTCCTTGGTTGAAGCCGGCGATCGGCGAAGTCCAAAAGCCCGAAATCACGGCATGGTCCGAAAATCATCCGGTAATGCAGTACGTATCCGTGCATGACGTCTCAATCGAGCGCGCGTCTCGTATCGATCCGGGGGATCTGACAGTCATTGCCGCTTCGAAACAGACGCCACTAATCGTTGCATCGGAGAAGCCAAGATGGGTGATGCTCACGTTTGATCTGAGCTCGTCGGACTTCCCTTTCCATGTTGGATTTCCGGTATTCATCGAAAATGTGCTGTCCTGGTTCAACCGTGAGCAGTTAGCTATAAAGCGTGTACCGGGAGTTGTCGAAGTCCCACTGGCAAACGCGCAAATTCATACGATCGATGGTAAGACAGTCGCATCGGAGCAGCAGTTGGGTAAAACGATCTTCCAAACGAATGAACCTGGATTGTACGCTGCTACTCAGGGTGACCAGCGGATGCACATTGCTGTGAATCTCGCCAATCCAACTTTTTCGGATGTGAACCGGTCAGTTTTCAAGACAGACAGGGCCGCCGCCGCACAGCATTACTGGTTACGTCGAGAGCTGTGGTTTTACATGCTGATGGGCGCGCTGGTGTTGATCGGCATCGAGTGGTTTACGTATCATCGCCGCATCACCCTATAGGTACGCATGCTTTTCAAGTTCGATACATACTGGCCGTTACTGCTGCTGTTGATTATTCCCTACCTATGGTGGGTCCAACGAAGAACCCAGACTGACCTCAGTCCCAAACACTTGCAACTGGCGGGTATTCTGCGGTCGACGATCATCGTCCTGATTATTCTTGCGATGATGCAACCCGTAATCTACAGATCGGGCGCATGGATTTCCGCCGTATATCTTCTCGACGTTTCCCAAAGCGTCTCCCCCTCCAGCATCGAGTCTGCAATCAAATGGATCCAGGAAACCAATGAGGCAGGACACCCGGAGCACACCAGATTCATACCGTTTGCCGCCAATGCAACGGTTTTTGAGAAATTGGATCAGCTGAAGCAGGTACAAGTCGCGAACAATGCGTCACGGGGTTCCATCGACCAAAGCGCAACCAACATCGAAGACGCCATCGACAGCGCGATTCGCAGTTTCGCACCCCATCACCTGAAACGCCTCATATTGCTCAGCGACGGAAATGAAAACACCGGGCATATGATGGAGATGCTGCCCCGACTTAAGGCGGAAGGGATTCACGTTTACACCGTCCCGTCGCAGTCGCGAGCCAATCGGGATGTGTGGGTGGAGAACATCCTCGCACCATCCGAGGTGACAGCCGAGGAATTGTTCCCCCTGGAAACGCACGTCTACAGTCAAGCCGAAGCAACAGCTGAGGTTGAGATCAAAAAGGGCGATAAAACGCTAGGCACTAAGAATGTTCAATTGATTCGAGGGTTGAACCGGATTGCGTTCGAAACGAGTATCAAAGACGAAGCAGGGCCGGTCATGATCGATGCGGAAGTCAAGACAGCAAACGACCCGTTCCCACAAAACAACAAATTCCGTTCTTCTATCGTCGTGCAAGGACGGCCCAAAATTCTCTACGTGGAGAGTCACACTCAGAGTGCACAGTATCTCCAGTCCGCCCTTACAACTGAAGGTTTGGCAGTAAGCACGGTCACGCCTTCATCGATTCCCGAGACCATCGAACAATTGGATGCGTATGACGCGATAGTTCTCAGCGATGTTGCACGAAACAGCCTCAGCGATCAGCAGATGAAAACGATGGCTACGTATGTTCGCGATCTTGGCGGCGGCTTCATTCTGGCCGGAGGGGAAAACAATTACGGCGAAGGCGGCTATTCCAAAACAATTATTGAAGAGGTGCTGCCCGTGACCTTCGAAGCAAAGAAGGAAAAACCCGACTCCGTCGCGATGATCGTCGTTCTGGACAAATCCGGCAGCATGGGTGGGCAGAAGATCGAGATGACGAAGGAAGCCGCGAAGGCGCCACTTGCGTTGCTTAAAGAGACCGACAGTTTTGGGGTTGTTGCGTTCGATTACAACTTTTATTGGCCCGTTAAATTTCAATCCGCCGGAAACCGACAGGCGATCACGCAGTCAATCAGCAGCATCATTGCCGGCGGCGAGACGAATATTTATCCGGCGTTGCGCGAAGCATATATCCAACTGGCGGGTGCCACGACACAGGTTAAACACGTCATTCTTCTTTCGGACGGCCGCTCTCTGCCAGACGACTTCGAAGGACTCACGAAAAAAATGGCAGAGGCAAAGATCACCGTCTCCACGGTTGCTGTCGGAAATGGCGCCGATCAGGAACTTCTTTCACAGATTTCGAAGTGGGGCCACGGGCGCACCTATTATCTTGAGGATCCGACGGCGGTCCCACAAATCTTTACGGAAGAGACTGAGCTCGCTACCGGCAAAACCCTTCGCGAAGAATCGTTCAAACCTGTCGTTAAGAAAAATGTTGAAGCTTTCAAAGGAATCGACTTCGATGCGGCCCCTCCTTTGCTTGGTTACGTCGCCACCAAGTCGAAGGACACTTCCGAAGTATTGCTGGAATCTAAACGCAAAGATCCGATCCTGGCACGATGGCAGTACGGCTTGGGCAAAACGGCGGCCTTTTTGTCGGATCTTAAGGATCGCTGGGCGGTGGATTGGCTGCGCTGGAACGGCTATCCCAAATTCTGGTCGCAGTTGGTCCGCGAAACTATGAGGCGACGCGATGACAACGAGTTCGACTTCCGTGTCAGCAAAGAGGGCGACGCGGCGAAAATCTCGATCAATGCCATCCGCAAAGACGGGCAGTTCCGGAACAAGCTTGACACCCGGGTGAGGGTCGTCGGGCCCGACCAGGCCATCTCGGATGTGACGGTACATCAGGTTGGCCCGGGCTCGTACGAAGCAAAATATCCATTAGCCCAAAAAGGCTCTTACATCTTTAGAGCCGTAGGCGCCGACAGCGGAGGTGCCTCACGTGTTTTGGCCTATTCCTATCCGGATGAATATCACTTTTACCCGCCGAATACCGAACTGCTGCGCTCCATCAGTACGGAAACAAAGGGACGATTCCAGCCACACACCGAAGATATCTTCGATGCGAATGGCGAAACTACTGCCCTTCCAACACCGCTCTGGCCGTATCTCGCCGGTCTTGCTCTGCTGTTGTATATCGGAGACGTGCTTTTGCGCCGCTTGCGGCTATTCGAATGAGAGTTTACATGGGCGCTAAAGCCCGCGACTACTTGCTTGCGTGGAGGGCCGTGTTCTTCGATACAATAACGCCAACGGTTTTATGACGTTTCGCCTATCTCTTCGAAGAAAACTTGTCTATACGTTCCTCGGCGGCTCGCTGTTAACGGTCGTCCTGTTCAGCATTATCATCAAGGAAATCATGAATGACTACTTCCAGCGTTTAGCGGAAGTACGGCTGCAATTTGTTTCCGAACAAGGCCAGCGGGAGCTTCGAACGAATGTCGCTATTTTCAAGGATTCGTTCCAAACCATTTTCGAGAACATCACGACCACCATGGGAGCTCTAGCACAATCCGGGGCGATTGGGGACCATCTGCCACGGACGGACGTGGATCGCCGCAAGATGGCGGAGTTGCTTCAACGGATAGAACACGAAGCAAAGCTATCGATGATCACGGTCGTGGATCTAGAAGGACAGGTGATCATTCGCAGCAATAATCCGGCCACCTATGGCGACGACACGTTGATGCGAGACTACGAGAATGCGCCCAAGGCAGTCTCGTCCATTCGGAGACTGGTCTTGAACGCGCTCGCCGGCCAGACGATTCAATCGTTTGAAACGTTCGCGCCCGAAATCCTCGCGAAGAACGGTTTAGCGGAGCAAGCCCGGATCCCGCTGAAAACATCCGCGTCGAATAGCTCTCTGGGACTAGCGATGCGCCCTGCGCCTGCCAATGCAGTTGAGGAACGCGGGCTTGTGATGACTGTGGCAATGCCTGTTCGTACCTCGTCAGGAAGACGAGTTGGGGCAGTCGTGGCCGGCCGCTTGCTGAACAAAGATCTTTCGATCGTGACCGATGTTCAGAAATTGCTGGAAGATTCTGCATCAATTTTCTTGGGGGATGTCCGGATTGCCACGACGGCCACCATCAATATTGGCGATGATAAAGGACAGAACGCGACGGGAACATTACTCGACGCCGAACGCGATCGCGTATTAAGCCGTGGCGAGTTATCTCATTTCCGAAGCGATCGGCAGATGGGCCTGTATGAGCCTTTAACGAACTATGAAAACCAGGTCATCGGGGCCATCTGGTTGGGCCGGCCGCTGAACTTCATCGACAAAATCGACAAGGACCAGACTGCGGTTGAACGCAGCGCGGAAAGCCGCACCAACATCTACATCGTTCTTGCGGCACTGATCTCAATGCTCGTTGCCATCGCGATAGCCTCATTCTTTTCGAAACGTGTGACCGCGCGCATCGATCAACTACGCAGGGGCGCCGAAGTCATCGAGCAGGGACAACTGGATTACCGGCTGCGGATTGAATCGGGAGACGAAATCGAATTACTGAGCAAACAGTTCAACTCGATGGCTTCGAAGCTCGAAGAATCGCACCAAACACTGGAAAAGAAAGTCGAAGAGCGCACACGGGAACTCAAAGAATCGCAAGAAGCAATGGTGCAGCAAGAAAAGATGGTTGGTATCGGCCAGCTTGCGGCCGGCATTGCGCACGAGATGAACACGCCGCTCGGGACGATTCTTGGTTACGCGCAAATGCTGCGCGAAGATCTGGCTCAACAGCTCGCGACATCCGCGAATCTCGCCGATGTTGAGGAAATTATCGGGCAAGCGGGGCGATGCCGCGACCTGGTCAAAAACCTTCTGAATTTTTCCAGGCGATCATCCACCGAGAAGAAGAATGCGAGCATCAACGATATTATTCGCAAGATCCTTTCGCTCATTCAGCACGACTTCGAGATGAAAGGCGTGCATTTGCAGCTCAGCCTCGATCCGAACATTCCACTGGCGCGCGTAAATGAAAACGAAATCGCTCAGGTGATCCTAAACCTCTCGAATAATGCTGCGGATAGCATGCCGGACGGCGGCGATCTGCAAATTTTCACGCGTTACGAAAACGAATCGAACCGCATCTGTATCGAATTGCATGATACGGGCTGCGGTATCGAAGAGATGGATCGCACTCGAGTATTCGAGCCGTTCTTTACTACAAAGGAGGTCGGAAAGGGCACGGGCCTCGGCCTTTCGATCTGCTACAACATTGTCGAGAATCATGTAGGGACGATCGAGTTTGACACCGTCTTAGGCAAAGGCACGACGTTCCGCGTTTACCTCCCAGCCGGCATTGATCCACGAACCGACGGGCCCGATCACGAAATCGTCGATCACGAGAGTAAAAAGAGGATTTTCGTTGGCTGATCTGGCTCGCATTCTAGTTGTTGAAGACGACCCCAATCATGGCGCCATGTGCGCGCGACTGCTTCAACGCAAAGGCTATCGCGCGCGCGCGATTACTTCGGCGAGAGAAGCGCTTTCGGTTCTTTCGCAGAATGGGGAAGTCGATCTCGTCTTGGCCGACCTGCAGATGCCGGAAATGGACGGCATCCAACTTCTAAGTGCCGTCAAAGGCAAATACCCACACATCGAATTCATCGTGATGACCGGGTACGGTACCGTGAAGACGGCCGTCGAGGCGATGCAGTTGGGTGCCGCGCACTACATCCAGAAGCCCCTCGATCCGGATGAACTGAACCTGCTAATCCAGCGTGCCATTGAAAAGAAACAACTCGAGGAAAAAGTCGGCCGATTACAGGCAGAGCTGCAGGGCAGGTACAGCTTCGACAATGTGATTGGAAAAAGCGCGGTGATGCAAACTGTGCATGAGAGGATGGCCGCGGCCTGCGGCAATCGCGCGACGGTTTTGATCACAGGGGAAAGCGGAACCGGTAAGGAGCTTGTCGCGCGCGGCATCCACTACAACAGTTTCGAACACGAGGCTCCTTTTGTGGCCGTCAACTGTGGAGCCCTTCCCAAGGATCTCATCGAAAGCGAATTGTTCGGTTACAAGAAAGGCGCGTTCACGGGTGCCGTATCAGACTCCGAAGGATTGTTCCGTGCGGCAAACGGGGGCTCGATCTTTCTGGATGAGATCATGGAAATGCCGCCTGAGCTCCAGGTGAAGCTGATGCGCGTTCTTCAGGAGCGCACGATCCGGCACCTCGGAGATACGCGAGAAGTGGGGATCGACGTTCGTGTCATCGCTGCCACGAATAAACCGATTCACGAATCACTTGAAGCCGGCTCGGTTCGGAAAGATCTTTACTATCGTCTAAGCGTGATCACAATCCACATTCCACCCTTGCGCGAACGGACGGAAGATATACCACTCCTGGCCGAGCATTTCTTGAAGAAGCACGAAAAGAACTACAACAAGGGCGTGTCGGACATCGAACCCTTGGCAATGGATGCGTTGATGAAGTACTCGTGGCCCGGAAATGTTCGTGAACTCGAAAATCTTGTAGAGATGCTGCTGGCGTACAGCAAAACGCCGGTGGTTCGGCTATCGGATCTTCCAGAGCGCATTCTGGAGCTGGGTGCACAAAAGAAGCCGGGAATGCTCGGCGACGAAGTCTATACGCTTAAGGAAGCCGAACGACAGCTTATTATCAATGCGCTCGCCAAAAGTAAAGGTAACAAGAGCCTTGCCGCCCAGATGCTCGGGATATCCAGAAAAAGCCTTTATAAGAAGCTGGTTGATTACGGCATTCGCGCAGAATAGAAACTAACGGCGCCTTTTTTCCCCCTCAAACACCGCTGATGGCGGCGTATCCCATGCGCAGGACGACATACACTAGAAATACGCCGACCACAACCGCGACCCGTGTCGCTTGCGACAAACTCTTCCTTACGAGAAAGCCGTAGCCAATAATCAGCAAGCTCAAAATCCAGATTGAAATAAGATCAATGCTGTTGATGGCTGCGAAGACGGCGGGAGACAAGGCGTCGCGATCTACGAATACGGCAGGACTCAGGCTGCCCAGTTCGTCGGGCATGATCGAGGCGGCAGGAATTGTATAAGCGCTTAGGACCACAGCCAGCTGTCGAAATATCGACGGCACGAAGGCAAATGCCGTGATGGACAGAAACGCTTTGAAACCGCCTTCCCGGCCGAGCATCGTGAATACCACGAAGTAAATCGCGGCGACGATCAGGATTACCATAATAGGACCGATAACGGCCGCGCAGACGCCGATAACCTTGACGACTGGAGAGCTCATCTGGCGCCGAAGAAGTTGTTTTTGATCGTCTGTCATCGTCGCGCCGCGGGGTGATCGCTCGATTGCGCGGATTGTCATGTCGGCCGTATCCAGCTTCATCACTGTCGCAGCACCGGTCAGTAAATACATCAGGCTGAGAAATACAAGTGGAGCGACCACTCTCGGAGTTTTCGAAAGTAGAAACATCGCTTCGCCAGGCGACCAAAGGACCTTGAACAGCAGGCTAACGCTTCGCATGGTTTTCTCCCCCGTTGCTTTTCTACACTTCTTTGCCGTAGCCTTCAAGTCACAATGCGGCCATTTTTTTTGCTTCTCTTCTTCGCTAGCGCCGGAGTCGCGCAGGATTTAGACGTGGGTGTCAGGCCCGATGCAGTGTTTGTCGAAACGGTCGCCGGCAATATTGTACCGATGGAGCGGATTTTCTTTCATCTCGTGATCGAGAATTCGTCAAAAACACCGGCAGAGCTGGAATGGATACGATTTGATGTAGCGAACTCCAAGGGTATTTTGTTTTCGGGCCAGTATTCGGGCACAGCCTTGATGGATCTGTTCGACAGCGCGATGGACCGCAAACGCATCGAACCCACAACGAAACAGTCGTTGCGCATAGACCCGGCTGAAAGGAAGGCCATTTCGGACATCTTTCTAGATCTACCGAAGGGATTTATCGGGGAGAGTCTTCTTGTCGAAGTCAGTTACACATCCGAGGGCAAAGCGAGCTCCAGAAAAACTTCCGTGCAGCTACAGCGTGTAGAAGGGTTTTCCGCACGTCTGCCGTTCGACGGCACGTGGTACGTGGCCTCGGAACACGGATACTTGGATGCGCACAAGCGGTTTCTCGCTGAGGCCTACGCTTATGACTTCCTACAGATTGGACCGAATGGAAAAAGTTATCAGCGTGACGGCAGGAATAATGCGGACTACTACGCGTATGGTAAAAAGGTCCTTGCTGCCAAGGACGGAACAGTTGTGAATGTCCGTACAGATGTCGCTGAAAACGTTCCGGGTGAAAGCACGAACGTCACAACGCCTAGCGGCAATGTTGTAATTATCGATCATGGCAATAACCAGTTTGGCTATTACGCTCACTTGAAGCCATTTACGGTGGGCGTAAAGGCGGGCGCCCACGTTAAGGCAGGAGACGTTCTGGGTGAAGTTGGAAACTCGGGAGATTCAACCGAGCCTCATCTGCATTTCCATGTGATGAATAATGCAGACCCTAATCAAGCCGATGGAGTACCTCTCGTCTTCGAACATTGGAAAGCTCAATCGTACAGCCGCTTCCCAATTGCGCGAGAATTTGGAGTTCTGCCTCGCGGAGAATTTGTTCAACCGTGATAGCGTAGCGGCCACCGTATGTTGTTTTTTGCCGTAGCTGTAGTCTCACTGCTGCTCTCGCAGACAGATCCACTGTCGCTTAGTGGAGTCGTATTCGATACAAACGCGAACCCTGTGAGTGAGGTCCACATCCATCTGGAAGAACCGACCGCTCACCAGCAATGGGACTTCACGACAAAAAATGACGGCACATTCCGCTTTGACCGCCTCACCTTCGGCACGTATCGACTAACAGTCCAGCATGCAGGCTACTTCGACGTATCCACCGAGGTACGTCTCGAATCCAGCAAGTCGGTTGAGTTCACACTCGCACCGACGGAGACGGTGAAGCAGGAAATCGATGTAATCGCTCGTCCCGAACCAATCAATACCGACTCAGTCGCGCCGCAAATCGTCGTTAATGACGAGGTCATCCAAAGTATTCCGTATACTGGGCGTCAAGACTTTCTCAATGCCGTATCCCTCATGCCGGGTGTGCTGCGCGACAACGACAACCAAATCCACATTCATGGGTCAACGCCCGACCAGGTTCGATATCAGCTCGATGGCCTGTATCTGTCAGATCCTTCCTCGGGGGGATTGATGGCAAATATTCCGATCGACGCCGTCGAAAGCGTCGATGTCGATATGGCTAATTACTCCGCGGAGTTCGGAAAAAGCTCTGGCGGAGTCGTGCGTGTTAATAGCCAGTTTGTAGGCGACAAATTCCGATTTAATGTTACGGATTTCATTCCGGGTTGGGATTTCCGGCAAAAATCAGTCGCCGAGTTTTCGCCGCGCATGCTGTTTTCCGGACCTATTGTTCAAAAAAAATTGTGGTTCATGTACTCGGGTACGCTTCGCTACATTCACAGCTACCTCGAAGAGTTGAAAACGCCTGTCGACGAGCGATCGAGTACACAAACGACGTCGGATCAATTACTGAAGTTGCAATGGAACCTGAAAGAGTCGCACGTCTTGACGATGGAAATGCTCCACAATTCCGAATATCTAGGCAATGTTGGAATAGGAGTCGTTCGTCCGCTCGAGACGACCACTAACTTTCTGCGTCGCGGCAACACTCTCGCCGTGTCGGACAGGTATATCGCTGGTGGAAAAGTCCTCGAGAGCACAGTACAGCTGAGCAGGCGCCACGATAGCGATCTCGCGAAGGGGACGGCACCGCTGGAGATCCAGCCTGATATGTGGACCGGCAACTATTTTGCGGACCGCCGGGAACATGTGCAGCGATTTCACACAGCGCAATCGATCACGTGGGAACGGCAAGCATTCGGATTCGCGCACCGGATCAAGGCAGGCGGCGAGTTCGATCATGTCAGTTCCAGTATTCAATTGGACGATCGCCCGCACAGCTACTTCAATGAGGACCGTAGCATGGCGTCATATGTGACGTTCGAGGGCGACAATTTTGCCGACACGCAAAATCGCGAATATGGCGGGTTCGTTCAGGACCGAATCACCCTAAACCGAAGGTTACAGGTAGAGGCTGGACTCCGTTACGATCGCGAGAGTCTCGTGGGACGAAACAATTTCGGTCCCCGCGCGGCATTCTCGTTTTTGCCGTTCGGAACCAATCGATCCAAGGTTAGCGGGGGGATCGGATTGTACTACGACAACATCGACCTGCTCAGCGTGCAGTTGCCGAATCTCCAAAGACGCGTCACGACGCTATATAAAGACGGAGTGCAGATCGATGCGCCTTCGGCAACAACTGTTCTTGTGAGTCCCGAACTGCGCAATCCTCGCACCATGCACTGGCATCTCTCTTGGGATCATGAATGGGCGCCGCGGTGGGTTTCGCGCATTAACTACATCGAAAAGAATGGCCGGGATCACGTCCGCCTTGCTGCCCAACCTTTTGACAGCGGGTTCGACCTCATTTTCAACAATTCTGGGACCTCGCATTATCGCGGGATCGAGCTGACGTTGGACCGTCCGATTCGGACCAACCTCCGGATTGTCGGCTCGTATACCTATTCGAGTGCAAAAGCGCGGCCGCCCGTGTTGTTGGATATACCCGATCCGAACGTGGAGTACATTCCGGAATCGCCTGTGGATTGGAATACGCCACATCGATTCGTGGGCTGGGGATACTTTCCTTTACCGTCGCATCTGACCGGCGCGTTCTCGGTAGAGGCGCGATCCGGATTTCCATTCACCGTTGTTGATGAACTGAATCGGGTTGTAGGTTCGTACAACGGTCAAAAACTGCCTGCATACTTCGTTACGAATGCAAGTTTAGAAAAGGAGATTCCCATTCCATTCGGCAATGGGAAGCGCGTTGCATTTCGGGTCAGCGTGACCAATCTGTTCAATCGATTTAATCCTCGGTTCGTTGACCGGAACCTTGCGTCGCCGTATTTCCTGGGTTTGTCCGAATCCTCGAGCCGTCATTTCTCTGCCAGAGTCCGAATCCTGAAGAAGTAAGCGCCGACATCCACGTTAATTGTGTGTTAATTGTGTTTGCCTGGGTTCCCGAGGTCTCCGTTGCCTCGTACCTTGGCGACGACTTCTTTGTAGGCCCTCTGTGCTTCGAGCTTACGAAGTGTCTCGGTGAGATGTGCGATCAGCATGCGAAGCCTTTCGGCCGTGGAATTCATCTCGAGAAGTTTCTGTTTTTCCTCGGAATCGATATCGAGAACGTAACTGACTACATACGACAAGTCGGCTGGAGATTCCGGTAGAACCAGATCCGGTCTCTCGGAGCCGCTGAGCCTCGCGCTGAGCTCCGAGACACTACGGTAAAGGTCGGCGACCTGTTCGTATATTGACTCCGTCAGGTGTTGCTCACTGTCTTCGAAGAACTGGACTAAGCCTTTCCAAAACGGCGTCTGCTGCGTGTAGCGATACACGCGGAAGCGCGATTCGCCTTCACAGAGAATGTTCAATCGTCCTTCATCGAGTCGCTCAACCTCGACGATTCGTGCGCTGACGCCAACGCGATGGATCGTCTCTTCGCTTTCTTGTTCTGCGCCGCTGCGCAATAGCACCAGGCCGAATGCTTGTTCGCGATCAATGCATTCATTGATCATGAGCTTGTAACGCTCTTCGAAGATATGCAAAGGGACAATAATATTGGGAAACAGGACCAGGTTCGGAAGGGGGAAAAGGGGTATCTCCATTTCACCCATCTTTTATCAGATGAATAATTCCTCGTCTTGGCGTGCTTGATCGACCGTGCTCCGGCTTCTCCCGAAGAAGAAAGAACCAAAGCCACGCGTGAGGCCCTTGGCCAGGGCCGCGACTTCGCGCACGGGACGGACGACGGAATCTTGAACGATTTCGGCAGTCTCGTTAATGCGATCCATGACGTTTTGGCTCACGCGATCAAATCTTTCGAGTTGTACGTGAAGTGCCTCGCCCGTGTCGGTCACCATTGCTTCCACGCGTCTGAACTGGTCTCGCGCAGAGAGACCGATATCGACGACGTTGGCCGAGGCAATACGCAAGTTCTCGGCAATCGAGCGGACGGGCACCATCATTTCGCGTGTCTCCCGCATAAAGCGCTCTACCTGGGCCGAGAGGCGTTTCGACATCACGTAAATTCCGACCAGAACACCGGCTTGAGTGACGATTGCCAGAGCCGTTAGCGCAACAAACAGAGTCAGCAACCCTTCCAAGCGAGCCTCCTACTCATTCGATAGTCCCTTTTCCTCACGGTAAGCTGCCTTGCCTGCTTCGAAAGCGGCACCCAGTTGTTCCTTCTGTCGCTGAACCGCTTCTTTGCTCTTGTCGAGAAAAGTGTTGAAGTCGTCGCCCATCCTGCGGCCGCGTTCTTCAACAATCTGCCGTCCTTCAGTGACTTTGTTCGTAAGAAAGTCACGGCTATCCGTAGCCCTGCGTGCGATCAACTCCCGAGTTTCACGGCCGGACTTCGGCGCGAACAAGAGAGCCAACACAGCGCCGATACCGGCGCCCGTCATGAAGAATAGAAATTTATCGCCACCGCTGTTTTGACCCATTTTTTGTTCTCCTCGAATGGTAAGCGCCCATAGTAGCACACGTGACTGTCGCCGACTAAAGCCCGGACTAAATACTTGCCTCGTGAAAATATCGCCAGACGGCCTCGGCTTGAGGGCGAGTCACTACATCTTTCAAATCCTCGACACTTGCCTGTCGGATTTTCGCGAGCGAGCCGAAATGCGTGAGCAGTTTTTGCGTCGTCTTTAAACCGATGCCGGAGATTTCGCTAAGCTCCGAAGTCAAAGTGCGCCGGCCTCGCCGCTCTCGATGGAAATTGATCGCAAAGCGGTGGCTTTCGTCTCGAATTTGTTGAATCAGTCTCAGGACAGGCGAACGTCGCTCGAGAGCAATGGGATCGTCCTCGCGGCCCGCAATGTAAATGATCTCCTCTTTCTTGGCGATGCTTGCGAGAGCCTGGTCCACAATATTCAATTCGTCAAGGGCAGTCTGGGCCGCGTGCAATTGCCCTATGCCTCCATCAATCAAAACGAGATCCGGCATCGCCATGCCTTCTTCCTGGACACGCTTGTAACGCCGAGTTACTACTTCACGCATGCTTTGGAAGTCGTCGGGTAAGCCGGACAGCGATCTTATGATGAACCTTCTGTAATCGGATTTCTTCATTCGGCCGTCCTCCCAAACAACCATCGAAGCCACCACGTCGCTGCCCTGAAGATTGGAAATATCGAAGCATTCAATCCGCCGCGGCGGCTTTTCCAGATCGAGTGTTTCTTCGACTTCCTTCGAAATGGCCGCCGAGGATGGGACGGCTGCACGGAATCTCTGCAGGAACGAGAGTTGTGCGTTTCTGTGCACGAGTTCCATCAGTTCCCGCTTGCCGCCGCGTTGAGGTGTCCGAATATCGACTTTTCTGCCTCGCCGTTCGGAAAGCCATTCCTCCAGCAGTTCGCGATCTTCGAAGTCAGCAGGCACGTGAATCTCGACCGGAATGAATGGCGCGTCGACGTAATATTGCTTTACGACCGATTGGAAAAACTCCGGCGGATCAAAGTTCGTCTGGTCTTCCCAAAATAACTCACGCTTGTCCACTACACGACCGCCACGCATATGAAAGACCGAGACGGCAACCATGTGCTCTTCGCGGTGGTATCCAAAGATATCGATGTCGTCATAACCCATGACCGCCATTTTCTGCCGCTCAGCCAGTGTCTCCATTGTCTCTATGGCGTCACGATAGTGTGCGGCGACCTCGTATTGTTCGCTAGCTGAAGCCTCCTCCATTTTTACCTGGAGCCGCTTGATGAGGTCATTGTTACGACCTTCGAGAAATAACTTCACGTCTTTCACTGCTTCCTGATATTGCGCCGAGCTTGTGAGGCCTTCAACGCACGGGCCAAGGCATCGGTGAATGTAGTACTGAAGGCAAGGCCGCGGCCGTTTACCATCAATATGAATATTGCAGTTCCGGATAAGAAAATAACGTTCGATAAGTTTGAGACTCTTGCGAGCAAGGCCCGCTGGGAAAAAGGGACCAAA
>Ga0114129_10000258_pt1 | contig 59635 bp, 50 predicted proteins | sample RhiMetdeltSRZDD1_FD_80071 | JGI IMG/M metagenome (GOLD analysis project Ga0114129, IMG submission 80071) | Populus rhizosphere microbial communities from Tennessee, USA - Rhizosphere MetaG P. deltoides SRZDD1 (version 2) (version 2) | ecosystem: Host-associated > Plants > Roots > Rhizosphere >...
GTGGCCGTTTCCTCATCGAGATCGCGAAGGTCGGTTGGGTCCGGGCCCGTCATTCATCGCTCCGTCGTTCCGGCGCCGGGCCTGCCGGCGCCACGCCTGCGAATGCCTCTCGAAACGCGCGCCGGGCCCGCGTGAGCAGCGACTCGGCTGCCTTGTAGCCCAGATCCAGGCGCCTCGCGATCTCCTCCACCGAGAGTCCCTGGAGGTACTTCCACGTCAGCGCATCGCCGTACGGAGGCGGCAGGTGATCGAGCGTCATTCGCACACGCCGCGAGAGGTCACGCCGGCCGAGCTCGTGCTCCGGGTCGTCGTCGGCGAGCGTCGCGAGCGCGTCGAGCACGGCTCGGATTTCGGCGCGGTCGTCGGCCAGCGAGAGTTCGGCGGTCCTCCAAGCGCGGGCGGCACGCGCCGCGATTTCCCGCCGGCCAATCGTGCACAGCCACGTCAGCAGGGCCGCCTCGCCCCGGTAGGTGTGCAGCTTCGCGACGGCCTTGACGAACGTCGCCTGCGCGACGTCTTCGGCGGCGTCGTCATCGCCGCCGAGGCGTGCGCGTGCGAATCGATACACGCGCGGAAAATAGCTGGCAAAGAACTCCTCGAACGCGGCCTCGTCGCCCGCGAGAAGGCGCCGTACCAGGGCGCGATCGCTCACCGGTCTGCGCGGGTTGGCACGCGCGCCCGCCGTCCGCTACTTGTACGAGACGAGCTGGAAGTCGCCGTCCACAACCAGGCCGACACCAGGGGCGTAGACCTTGTAGTCGCGCAGCAGCGGCTCGAGCGGACTCGATTCCTTGATCCGGACGCATCGATCGAACGTGCCGGCCGGTGTAGCCGCTTTGTCCGTGATGCTCACGATCTCGACGCGATCCATCGCCACCCCTTTGGCCTGCTCCTGATAAAACCGCGATCCGACCACCGGCCTGCCGGGCATCATGAGCCCAAGCGTGGCGCCGTTCGTGCCGTGGTGCCACGTGCCGTCGTGGCTGTTGATCTTGCCGTTCTTGTAAAGGTCGACGTCCTCGCCGAGGTAATACACGTCCTTGGTCTTGTCGTCGATCGCGAAGTAGTTCCTCGAGACCTCGATGATCTCGGTGCCCCTGGTTTCTCGCTCCTCGACCACACGCGTCTCGATGCCCCCCACGGCCTTCGTCTCCTGGAGGACGGTGATCACGAGCGTCGTCGGGTTTTTCTTGCCGGCTTCACGAAACGTGAGCGTGAAGCCCGGTCTGAGCAGAAAGTACGGATTCTCGCCGACGGTTCGGAGATCGAGGCCGTCGGTAGGAAAGGACGTGCGAAATGCGCCGGTCTGGAACCCCATGACCGCGCAGAGTGCGGCGCCAAGCAGTCTGTGTGCAGCTACCACGACGTCCTCCGTTCTCTGATGGGTGTCATCGTTCACGACCGCGCGGTGTTGCGTAGTAGCCTTCGCGAGCCCGCACGGAGAGCCCCGCTCGACCTTTGACGACGACGTGGATGTGCCGATACGAGCCGTCGAGAGCTTGTTTCAGCGGCTGGTACGCCAGCGTGTACAGCTGGCGCAGCTGATGCGCCAGTTGGACAGCGGTTGCACCGATGTCATCCAGGCGGTCGAGACGGATGGCGGTCCCGCCGGTGTGCTCCGCCAAGGCGTTGAGCTCGCTGAAGCCTTTCTCGGCTGTGGAGGGATCCGCGTGCGGCAGGACCAACGCGTACACCGCCACATCGGCCAGGGTGGCGTCCTTGCGGACGCGGGCGATCGATTCGCTGCTTGCGTTGTCGAACCCGTCCGAGATCACCAGAAGAGCCTTCCGATCGTGTACGCCGTCTGCGCGCAGATACGCCGTAGCCGCGACAAGGGCGTCGCGCAGCGCCGTGCCGCCGATGGCGTCGATGCGGGCGAGACCGGCCTCGACACGGCGCGGATCACGCGTGAGCGGCACGTCGATGCGGGCCTGATCGGCGAAGTTCATGACGAAGACTTCGTCGAGCGGATTCGACGCGTGCACGAACGCCAGCGCGGCCGCTTCGACCTTCGTCCGCCGCTCGCGCATGCTGCCGCTGTTGTCGATCACGAGTCCCACCGAGACCGGCACGTCATCGCGGCGGAAGATCGCGAGGGGCTGCGGCCGCCCATCCTCCGACACGTGAAACGCGTCGCGGTCCAGATCGGTCACGAGCTGGCCGTGCCGATCGTGCACTGCGACCGGCACGACAACGAGCCACGTGTCCGCGCGAAACACCGGCGCATCCTGCGCCCGGATCCCCATGGCGAAACCGCTGATCATAAGAATCGCCGCGAGGCCCACGCCGCGATCGCCACGTCGCCGGCACGTCGTCACTGCTTCTTCCCGCCTGCGCCCGGGGCGAGCTGCAACTGAATCGGGGTATCCAGCGGGAACGACACCTCCCGGCCCTTGCCCAATATCGATGAATAGGTCGTGCGCGCGAGCCCGGCCACGGTAATCCCGATCATGACCGGCCGCGACAGCTGGCTCAAGACGGCGCCAAGCACGCCAGCGCCGATGAAGCCTCCGACGTAGTTGCTTGTGGCGCCGCCGTACGCCATCTCGGGTGGCGCCCCGTCGGTGTCGTAGTCCAGCCGGCCGTGCATCGCCCCGGCGAGGGCGAGGGCGGACAAGGCCGGCGCGACGAATCGGGCGTTGGAACTCGTCATCGTCGCGCCGCCTTCCTCGTCGATGGCCACGCGCACGGCACCGGTGTCGACCGCGTGAAGGGTCGCGAGAAGTTTTTCGCTCGTGGTGGACAGGTGCACCGTGTCGAAGAGGACGCGCAATTGGCCGTGGCGATGCAATCGTCTCGCCGGCTTCGCGAACGTGACCTGACCCGTCAGCTTCGTCCCCTCGGGCAGGATCAGCCGGCCATCCGCCGACACCACGGGCTCCGTGATGATGGCTTCGATAGGCGCGCCGGGACGCGCGGTCGATGAGTCGATCGGCGTCAGCAGACGCGCGTTGAGATTGCCGGCGGCGGCGGCGTCGGTTGCCCCTCCGGGTCCGGCCGACGTCACATCTCCGAAGTCGATAGGCGATTCCAGGCGAGCGCTGAAGATGGTGCCGGTCCGGAGAAACTGCGGGTGAACCGGCAGCGAGTCGATCGCCCAGGCTTTGAGACGCGCGCTCTTGCTGGTGGGACCGGGGATGCCTTCAGTCGCCGCCGTTCGAATCGAAATGGTCCGGCCATCGGGCAGGGTCAGTTGATGGAACAGCACTTTCACGCGCCGAGGCACTGAGAAGTCGCCGCCCAGCGCGCCGCGAACCCGGGCGGACTTCGGCGCGCGCTCGAGTTCGTGGATCTCACCGGCTGCCTTCGTGCCGGCAGGCAGGACGATGCGGTCGTACGCATAGACGGGATCGGCCAGCGCGGCGGTCACCGGTTGGCCGACCTGCTTCACGGTGACGGTTTCGTCGACGATCAGCCGGAGCGGCCGGCCGGCGTCGACGACCAGTTGAATGGTGGCGGGCTGCGACTGTGCGGCCCCCAAGGAGCCAGCGCCAAAGACGACGCCCAGCGTGACGGCGACGCACGGAATCCGGCGAGCTGCCGTGTAACTCATACGACCGGCCTCCTCGATCGTTAGAGGGCGTCGCCGATCAGAATCCTTCGCGCGGGCTGCCGAATCCGACTGACGACCGTTGAAGGCCTCGTGGAGAGAATCGCTTGACAACACCTGACAGCAACCCTAGGGTCATCAGGTCACGAGCAAGTCTGAGATGGTCCAATGAAGATGCCTCCGACACGGAATACTGCTGTCGCTGTTCTGATCGCCGCTTCGCTCGCCGCGTGCGGACGCACCTCCAGCGGCCCCGCGATGCAGCACAAGATCGGCCTTGTCTATTTCGCGCCGGAAGAAGCCGGCGACACGTGCATGAAGGGACTCTTCGACGGCCTGAAGGAGCAGGGCATCGAGGAGGGCGTCAACCTGGAGGTCCGCCGCTCGCACGCCCAGGCGGAGATCGCCAACATCCCGCTGCTGATTCAGAACTACGACAGTTCCGACGTCGACGTGATCGTGACGATGACGACACCGGTGCTCACGGCAGCGGCGTCAGCGGCCCGGTCGAAGCCGGTCGTGTTCACGTACGTGTACGACCCGATTGCCGCCGGCGTCGGCAAGAGCCGGACGGATCATCTGCCGAACGTCACCGGTGTGGGTTCGTTTCCGCCGGTGCAGGATACGGTCGACACGATCCAGCGACTCGTGCCCGGCGTCCGCGCGGTCGGCACGATCTACAACAGTTCCGAAGCCAACTCAGTCAAGGTGGTAAGCGTGGCGCGCGGGATCTTCGAGCAGCGCCGCATCAAGCTGCAGGAGATTGCCATCACCGGGACTAACGAGATCTCCCAGGCGGCGCAGGTGCTGACCCGGCGCGGCATCCAGGCGCTGTGGGTGACCGGTGACAATACGGCGCTTCAGGGTTTCGACGGGATCGTGAAAGCGGCGCGCGACGCGAAGCTTCCTCTCATCATCAACGACCCGGAGTTCGTGCAACGGGGCGCGCTCCTCGCCGTCGGCATCGGCTGGTATGAAACGGGAAAGGCCGCGTCGAAGATCCTCGCGCGCGTCCTGCGCGGCGAGCGGCCGCGCAACATTCCGTTCGAGGAGGTCGCCGTGAAGAAGCTCGTGCTCAACCACGAGGTTGCGAAGGCGCTCGGGATAACGTTCCCGCCCGACATCGTGCGCGCCGCTTCTCAGTAGTCCGTACGGTTCCTCAGCGCGACTTCAGATACTCGACGAGATCCCGCTGCTGTGCCGCCGTGAGACCAAGCGCACGAACCTTGTTGTAGTGCGTCACGACGTCGGCGAGCGTGGCGGCGCTGCCGTCATGGAAGTACGGCGGATGCTGCCAGAGCGCACGTAGCGGCGTGGTGCGGTACGCCTTGCTGGCTGTGCGCGCGGCGTACGCGCCGTCAACGCCGGTGTCAGCCGGTGGGTGCAGGGTTCCGTTGTTGTTGTCGGTACCGGACCCGCCCACGTGACAGCTCGCGCACGACCGATCGAACACCGCGCGCCCGCGCTCAGCGCCCGCGGCATCGAAGCTTCCCGCCGGAGGTGGAGGAACGGGCAGGCTGTGCTGGTAGGCGCGCAGCGCCGGCAGCTTGGACGTGACGAGGTCGGGCGAATGCTTGACGTCGATCCCGAGCCGAGGGTCCGAGAAATTGCCCTGCCCGCCCATCTGCGTGACGGCGACGTAGGCATTCCAATAAGAGATCGGCCCCTCGGCGGTGTACGTCTCGTTCTTGATCTGGGCCAGGCCATACGCCGGCGGAAGCACGAGCGGCGTGTTCTTCCCGTCCAGGTTGTAGCGCGGGTCGTACTTGCCCGGCCCCCAGGAGCTGTAGACCGCCTTCTTGTCGGCAGGAAGCGCGGGCGACAACGCAATGATCGCCCCGACATTCAGATCCCGGTTCGGCCAGCCGTCCTGCCGGCGGCCGATACCAGCCATGACCGAGTTGTCAACATTCGAGTGACAAAGCGCGCACGTGACGCCAAGTCGCGTGATGTGATTGTTGGCGTCCACGGTGGCCTGAAGGCCGACGACGGCGTTCATCTTGAGCAACGCGACCGTCGTGGCCGGACTCTTGAGATCGACTTTCTGCAGAATACCGGCCGGCAGCGCGTCGGCGTCGACTTTGAGCCCGACCTTGAGCGCAGTGGTCGGGTCGACGCTCTTCTCCACGACTTCGTGGAGGCGGAGCTTGTCCGTCCAGACTTGCTCGTCGCCGAACGTATCGAAGCGGAAGATCTTCTGGCCCTCGGCGACCTGGGCGGCCGATGTCTGCTCCGTCGCAGCACGATTTGGCGAGGGTGCTCCCTCGGACGCCGTTGAGGCCGTTCCGCAGCCGGCGAGCGTGCCTGATGTCAGCGCGACGAAGGCCAACAGTGCCGTACTCGCGCCCGGCGCGTGTGGCGCCCGTCCTGCAGCGCGCCTTAGCTGGATTCCCATGTGGTCCTCCTCTTCAAGTCAGAGCGTGCGCACGCGGGCGCGTGCCCGCGCCGACAAGGCATCCGCCTGAACGACGAACGTGAAATGGGGGACGAGATTCCTTATAACAGGTGCCGCGGGCGGAGACAACTCTTAGATGTCACCGCCCGTCGCCGGCGCCAAGAGACTTCGCCTTCGGCAGATACTCAATCGCGACCACGATTTTCGCGCCGGACTTGTCGGTTGCCGGCCGCCAGGTGACGTAGACCGCCATCGAATCTTTCAGGAGACCGCATGGCACGTTGCCTTTCAGGTCGTCCCGATACGTGATGTGGTCGATGTCGTCCATTTTCGGCGACGTCACGGTCACGGCAATACCGTCTGCTTTGACGTGGAACACTCCTGCGCCGCCGCGCAAACACTCAATGCGCTCGAGGACACCTTCGAAGCGCTCTTCGCCCACTTTCAGTTGGCGAAAATCCGGACGAGTGGGCGTTTCCGGAATGCGAGGCGTGTCGTCGCCGATTGCCGGCGCGGCCGCCGCCGCAAGCCGCGCCGAAGCCGATGCGGCCTCCAAACGTGGGATCTCGGCCATCAGGGCCCTCGCGTCGTCGCGAAGTTGAGCCGTGTAGGGACCCTCGATGAGCGGCGCGAGGACCGATCGCGCGGCGGCAAATTCCTGCCGCCGAACCAGAATCTGCGCGTGCAGGTAGCCGAATTGAGGCCGGCCCGGAGAGAGATTGCTGGCACGCGCCATGGCCGCCGCCGTCTCCGCAGACGGTCCCTTGACCGTCCGTAATTCCAGTGCCGCCACCCGGGCAACGGCGTTGGGAAAGTCAGGACGGTCGGCACGAGCGGCGGCAAAGAAGCGCCGAGCCGTTTCAAGTCCCTGAGCGATCTCTCCTCGCTTAAGCGTGAGTTCCGCGGCCGCGACGCCCGCCAGGTACGCCAGGAGCCAGTCGCGTGGAGCCGCGAGGTCGCGCAGGCGTTTGTCGCAGTTCGTGTAGTTGCGTCTGGCGATGTCGAGCTGCGCCGCGCCGACGGTCACGCGTGTGTTGTCCACATCGAGCGTTGTCGCCAACGCCAATTGTTCGGACGCCTGGTCCAGCCGCCCATCCCGGAGGAGGAAGTCGAAGAGATGGGCATGCGCCTCGGCTGGCGACAGCAACCTGGCGGTGGACTCGAGTGCGACCACTTTTTCGTTGAACTTGATGTGATACGGCGCGAATGACGCGCGACGAATATAGCGCTCGAGCTCGCCCGCCATGTCGAGCGACCCGAACGCTTCCTGCCAGGCGCGCGTCGAAGGGACGCCTTTCGACACTCGGTCGAAGTAGACACCGAGCTGCTGCAATCGATTCGGCTCGCCGCGCACGATGAGATGCGTGAGAGCCCACACTTGCGCGTAGAAAACCGAGCGCCTGTCGTTCTCGTTGTACAGGGGCGAATACTTATCGACGTTCAGCAGCTCTTCAAGGGTCAGAAGTCTTGCCTTCTTCAAGGTTTCGGCCAGCAACGCCACGTGGCTCTCGATTGGGCTGCCCAGCACCACCTCGTGACCTTCCTGCGTGAGTTCGAAGGTGCTGTAGTACTCGGCCATCCCCTCGCTGAGCCAGACCGGCACATGACGGCTCATGTTCGACATGACGAGGTGCGCGTACTCGTGAAAGAGGGTGCGGAGCCGGCCGGGCCGGCCGTCGCTCACGATGGCGATGTAGTTGATGTCCGGCGCGCCGAGGAATCGTCCCCCGACTTCCAGCGTCTTGCCCTGGACGATCGGCATGAAAGGTGCGAACGCGCGGTCGGATGGAAAGGCGATGATGATGGTCGGCACGACCGTGGAGGTGACGCCCTCGCCGAGGACCCGCCTGAGCGTTTCGTGGAATCCTTCGAACTGGGCGGCGACATCACTGAGCTCGCGGGCGCCGACCTCACCGATGACGACGACATTCGGGCTGTCGATACGGTGCCATTCCGCCTGTGGTTGCGCGGCAGCGCCCAGCCACGGAAGCGCCGCGAGCAAGACGGCTGTCCGGGTCCCAATCCGACTGTGACGCCCCTCAGCGCGACCCCTCATATCGATGTTATGAAGATTTGGCTGGCTGGTCTTACAGGGCGAACTTGACCGGCCCGTCGCCGAAGCTTACGAACCGGTCCCTCGCTTCCATCGTCTAACGATGGGAGCGACGGCATGATGCGGTTTTTCAGGCGGCTGTTGCACCTGTTTCGGCGCCGGCAGGCCGATGCCGACCTGCGGGCCGAGCTCGAGTTTCATCGCCAGAGTCTCGCCGCCGATCTCGAACGACGCGGAATCGACGCGACCGAAGTTGCCGCACGAAGCCGGCGGATGCTCGGCAACGAGACGCTCGGCCGCGAGGACGCCCGCGACGTCTGGCGCTGGACGCACATCGAAACGGCGGGGAAGGACCTGCGATTTGCGATCAGGCTCCTCACCCGCGAAAAGGCGTTTGCCGTGCTCGCGATCGGGACCCTGGCGCTCGGCATCGCCGCGACCACGACCGTCGTCAGCATCGTGCACGCGGAGATCTGGCGTCCGCTGCCGTTCGCGGACTCCGATCGTCTCGTCGCCATCTCCAACACCATTCCCGAGCGCCCGACGCGGCTGACAGGCTTTCCCGCCGGGCAACTCGCCGCGCTCCGCAGCGTGACGACGCTGGTGGACGGCGTGGCAGGTTTTCGTTGGAATGAAAGCCACGTCGTTACCGGCGGCGCCGCGGTCGAGCGCGTCCGCACGGCGCCGGTCACGGCCAACTTCCTTCCCGTCCTTGGTGTGGGATTGTTCGCTGGCCGCGGGTTCACACCGCAGAACGAGCTGCGGGGATCGGATCGCGCCGTCGTCCTGACGCACGCGTTCTTCACGCGGCAGTTTCCCGGCCGCGTCGATCCGCCGGCGTCGATTCTCCTCGATGGCCAGCCGTACGACGTCGTCGGCGTGACCCCCGAGAGCCTGCGGCTCGAGTTCATCGCCGACCCCGATCTCTTTGTGCCGATTGCCCTCGACCAGGATCCGGATGCTCTCGACGTCGAGCGGCAGGTGAACATCGTCGCGCGGCTCAAACCAGGCGTTTCAGGGACGGCCGTTCAAGCGCAGCTGACCGGAATGCTGGCGGATGCGAAGCGGCTGATCGTCGTGCGCGATCTGAAGGACGCCTACACCGGCTACGCGTGGCGAACGTTCGCGGTGTACTTCGCCGGGGCGGCGGCTCTGTTGCTCATCGCGTGCATCAACGTGGCGAACCTGCTGCTCGCGCGCGGCCTCGCCCGGCGACAGGAATTTCTGATCCGTACTGCGCTCGGCGTGAGCAGGCTTCGGCTGATTCGACAGCTCCTGATTGAGGGGCTGGTCATCGCTGCGATCGCCGGCGCGACGGGGATCGCGTTGGCGTCCGTCGGCGTGTCGCTCTTCTCGAAACTGGCGCCGGCGGAGTATCTCACCAGAAGCGCCGCGATCACGTTGGACATCCGCGTGGTCGCCGGTGCCGCAATGCTCTCTGCGTTGACCGCGCTGGTCTTCAGCCTGGTGCCGGCGCGGTTCGCGTCGGGCGATGTCGCAGGCGTGATTGGCCGCGAAGCTCGCCTGCTCGGCGGCGATCGCCGGCAGCGGCGCTCGCGCAGCGTGCTCGTGTTCATCGAGATGACTGTTGCATTTCTTCTGCTCGTCGGCGCCGGGATTCTGGCCAACAGCTTCATCAGACTGAACCGCGCACCGCTCGGCTTCGACCCGAACGGACTCTTCACGTTCCGGCTTCTGCTGAAAGGCGACCGCTATCAGGCGCCCTCGCAGTGGGCCGCGAGCTACGACGAGCTGGCCGCCCGCCTGCAGAGATTGCCGAACGTCAGCCGCGTCACTCTCGCGAGCTCGGTCCCGATGCGCGGCGGCGACTGGATGCCGATCCGCGTGCCCGGCCGCCGCAATCCGTTCGGTGAGGCCGACCCGCACGTCTCGGTGCACGTCGTCCAGCCGGGGTACTTCGACGTCTTCAAGATTCCGAGACTTTCAGGCCGCGCGTTGACCGATGCGGACAGCGAAGGCGCGCCGCGCGTCGTGGTCGTCAATCGCAACTTCGCTGCGCATTACTTCGGCGCAGAGAGTCCCGTCGGCGCGACGATCGACCTTCTGCCCGGCGGAGTTCCCGCCGCGCTTCGCCCCGGTCCCGTCGAGATCGTCGGCGTCGTCGAGAACACGAAGGAAGTCGGCATCGACGAAATTCCGTTCGACCTCGTCTACATTCCGTTCCGGCAGAATCCGCTTCCCGGTATGGCCGTCACGCTGCTCGAGTCGGTGCCGGATCCGCGCAGACTCGACGCCGTCAGGAAGGCAGTCGCCGATTTCGATCAGACCCTGCCCGTATACGGTGTGACGACGATGACGGATGCGGTAGCGGAGGCGACGAAGCTGGCCTGTTTCAACCTGACTTTGGTCGGCGGGTTCGCGATGCTCGCGCTCGTCCTGGCCGCGATCGGCGTCTATGGGTCGACGGCGTACGACAGTACGCGGCGGACCTCAGAGTTCGGTCTACGCATCGCGCTCGGCGCGCGGCCCTTCCAGGTGCTCGGCGCCGCGCTGGGACATTCGATCCGGCTGGCCGCGCTCGGACTGGTCGTCGGTCTCGCGAGCGCGCTCTTCATTGCGCGTGCGCTCGGCGATTCTCTGTATCTCGTGCGCGGATCGCACAACGGCGTCATCTATCAGGTGGCGCTTGCCGACCCGCTCACGCTCTCGCTGGCCGGCGCGATCCTCGTCGTTGTCACGCTCGTCGCCGCGTACATGCCGGTGCGCAAGGCGACGCGCGTCTCACCGGTTGTCGCGCTGCGCAGCGAGTAGGGCGCATCTCCGATCCAAGAGGCCGAGTATAAGATTCCGGCGTGCCCCGACGACTGATTGGCGTGCTCGCGATTCTGGCGATCGCCTGGGTCGTCGGCGCAGAGGGCAGCGACGACCATGGAGTACGCCGTCTTCGTCTCGACGAAAGTCGACGCGACAAAGCCAAGTCCGCTCGTCATCGGTCTGCACGGGCTTGGAACGCCGCCCGCCGCGTGGCTGTCGCGCATCACCGACGCCGCCGAGAGAGCCGGCTACATCGTCGCCGCACCGACCGGATACTCCCTCACCGGCTGGTACGGCGCGAACGACGGCGGGCGCCCGGTTGGCACGACTAACGTAGGCGCGCTGAGCGAGAAGGACGTGATGAACGTCCTCGATCTCATGCGAAAGACATTCAACATCGACGAGCGGCGCATCTACCTCGCCGGGCACTCGATGGGCGGCGCGGGCGCGCTGTTTCTCGGCATCAAGCACAAGGACATCTGGGCCGCGGTTTCAGCGTCCGCTCCGGCGATTCGAACGAATCTGCACACGCCGGCGGAGCTCGAGCAGGCGACCGACCTGCCGTTCGTCCTCATTCATGGCGATGCGGATACGGCGGTGCCGGTGGAACAGACTCGTGCCTGGGCGGCGCAGATGAAAGCGCTGAACATGACGTACGAGTACCACGAGATTCGCGGCGGCACGCACGCTTCGACGCTCCCGCTCGGGGCGCCGTTCACGTTCAAGTTCTTCGATCGACATCCCAAGGTGATGACTCGCGTCGAGCGTTGACACGGACGCCGTTCCTGCCTCACGCTAGATAGTTCGTCGCCCCCCCCAAATCCAAGGAGGTGCCCATGACCGAAGGAGGTGTGCCATGACCCAGCTATGAACAGATCAGGAGGTCAACGTGCGTATCAAAGTGAAAGGAGGGACCGTCGAACACGGACGCCAGTCGCTCTGTGAGAGCTGCCGGTGGTCAACCGTGATTCGCGGACCAAAACTCGGCGATGAAATCGTCGAGTGCGACATGTTGTCATACCGGAATCAGCGAGTCCCGTTTCCCGTGACGTTCTGTTCCCGGTATCACGATCGAAGTCAGCCGACCCTGCGTGACATGCAGGAAGTCGCCTGGGTGCTGCGGTCGGATCCGCGGCGTCACCAGATCGGCTTCGTTCACGCGAGCAAGCTGCCCGACGAGGAACGGTACGTGCTGCCGGAAGACTAGGAGGCCAGTATGCGCGCTCAGATCAAGGGCGGCGCCCCAGGGCGCCGCCCTTGCCGTTTGTGCGGGCGTCACCGACGATCTTGGCACGCGGGGCGAGCCTACCGGATCGCGCCGTGACTTGGCGCGAGCTGGTCGAGCGCGTCGAACTCGGCTTTGCACAGATCGCGTTTGTCGATCACTTCTCGACCCAGTTCCCCGACACCTTGTGAGGCGCTTGTCTCAACGCCGGATGTCGAGGTGGCCCATGCATCATTCATCTACTGCTGACTCTTCAGTCCAGTGACGACGATGGCTTTCGACGTCTGCCGCCAATAGAGGTATGAGTAGGACTGGCCGTCGTGTGAAACACCGGCGAGGACAATGTGCATGACGCCGAGCCGATCGGGCGGCGTCACGTCGCGGACGCGTGTGCGAGTCCCACTCGCAAGGTCGATCCGATCGAGTGCCGCGGGAAAATCATTGCCGGCCTGGACAAACAGCCCACGGCTGTCACTCGACCAGCCGACGACCCGGTCGAGTGGCTGGTAGCCGCGGACTGCCCGGGGCTGACCGCCGACTTCCATCACCTGCCGGTCACCGGTCGTCGTCCTGATTGCGATCATCCGTCCGTCCGGAGACGGCAAACCGCCCGTCACATTCTCGGGTGTCACGGCCTCGGCCTGGCCGCCGACCAGGTCGCGGCGGTAGCATCGCTGCGGTTTCTTCGGTTCACTCCCGCAAAACAACAGTCGTCCGTCCGGGAAGAACGCTACGTCGACAACGTCCGTCACTGGCGAGAAGTCGAGGGGCACCGGCTGTCCTGGACCGGTGGGGTACGCTACGTAATGGCCAGGCGCCGGGCTTATCACGTATCCGATGGCCCAGCGCGAGTCCGGTGACAGCGCGCCCGCGAATCCTTCGCCCAGCCGCACGGCCGGTGACCCATCCGTTCGCCGCCAGGTGACCGCGTAGTTCAGTCCGACAGTCGACGACTCGTCGGTGAACAGCAGCCATTTGCCATCCGCTGACAAGGCCGTCGGTACCGGCAACTCGAGCCAAGGCAACTCGCGTTCAGTGGGTTCGCCCGGCAACTGCACGCGGATGCTGAACCGTTGGTCACCAGCGCTGACCAGCAAGCGGCCGTCCGGCGCCACATCCATCACTTCCGCCGAGGTCATGCTGGGGTACGCCGGCCGCAGTGTCGGCTCACCATCAACGTTGACGACGTGCGGGTGATAGCCCAGCGTGTTCGGCGCCGCGGTTGACAGATAAATCGTGCGTCCGTCTGCCGACCACACGACACCCTCCCCGCCCCAGAACTCTCCTGCCAGCGTCCTCACGACGCCGTTTCGATCGATGACCTTCAACCAGCCGCGGTCGTCATAGCCACGATGTGGGTGCTCGAGGAACGCGATCTGCGAGCCATCGGGAGAGACGCGAGGATCGCTCAGATACCCCGAGTGCTCGTAGATCATTTTGCCGGCCGGATACTCGAGCTGATCTTTTGTGCCCGCATCGCGAATGACGGCCATGGTCGAACCGTCCGGCGCCCAGTCAACCTCACGCACGCCCTCACTCACCGGCCGCGCCGCGCCGTCCATCGTCATGCGCGCGAGCGTGCCGCGGAACAGGCGATGGTTGATGAAGCTCGCGCCGGTCAGCACCGCGAGCTCGCCGGTCCGTGAGACCGAAAGCAGGTGGGTGCCCGGCTCGCCGAGGCGCTGCGGGATGACGCTGCCTTTTCGTAGGACGAAGATGCTGGGTGTGTTGCCCGATGTGGCGGCGCTGTAGACGAGCGTCTCGCCATCCGGCGCGAAGCGCGCGTTCGTGATCCATTGCGGTTCGCTCGTGCGGGTCTCGAACGTGACGACTGATGCGGCCGGGGATCGTCGGACCAGAGTTGTGAGTCCGTATCCCGCGGCGGCGCCGCCGATGGCGAAGACGGCCGCAAGCATCGCGGGATGGAGCGATCGTCGTGGCGCTGGAATCTCAGCCACCCTGGATGAAGAGATGGCGGTGCCCGAAAACGCGTCGAGTGCGAATGCGACGTCGCGCGCTGTCTGAAATCGCTCCGCCGGATTCTTCTCGAGACAGTGCCGGACGATCCGGTCCAGCGCCGGCGGCAGGTCCGCGCGCGAAGTCGACAACTCCGGCGGATCCTCGCGAAGGATCGCGGTCATCGTTTCGGCCGCCGTCTCGCGCCGGAAGGCCCGCTGACCCGACAGCATTTCGTAGAGGAGCGCGCCCAACGCAAAGAGGTCGGTGCGGGCGTCGACCGGCTGTCCGCGGATCTGTTCGGGTGCCATGTACCCGACGGTGCCCATAACCGTACCGGGATCGGTCATCGCCGCGGCGGTGGCGGTCGCCTCCGCGGCGCTGGGATCCTTCGTGAGACCTTTCGCGAGGCCGAAATCGAGAATCTTCAGCCGCCCGTCCGCGAGAACGAAGAGATTCTCGGGCTTCAAATCGCGATGCACGATGCCGCGATCGTGTGCCGCGGCCAGTCCGCGAGCGATTTGCGTCGCGGTTTCAATCGCTTTACGGACGGGCAGCGCGCCGCGGGTCAGGTGGTCGCGGAGCGTTTCCCCTTCGAGCAGCTCGGTGACCGCGTACAGGACGCGACGTCCGCTGACGTCGGGGAGCTCCCCGATGTCATGAATGGCGAGGATGTTCGGGTGAGACAGGGCGGCGACGGCCTTCGCCTCGCGCTCGAATCGCGCCCGCCGCTCCTGGTCGTTGGCGACGGACGGAGGCAGCACCTTGATGGCAACGTCGCGATCGAGCCGTGAATCGCGCGCGCGATACACCTCACCCATGCCGCCGGCGCCGAGTTTTCCGAGGATGTGGTACGGGCCGAGGTCGCCGGTCATCGCCGCGAATTATGTCCGGAAACCGGGGTCGCCGAGGGCACTCAAGTAATATCGCTTCGAAATGGGAACGAAAAGGCCTTTGAGAGAACCGGTGCGCAGCGCGCCGGGGCCGAAGGTGAAGAACTACATCACGCCGGCAGGGTTGCAGCGTCTGAAAGACGAGCACAGATTCCTGCTGAACCGGGAGCGGCCGGCGATGACGCAGGTTGTGGCGTGGGCGGCCAGCAACGGTGATCGCAGCGAGAACGCCGACTATCTCTACGGCAAGCGGCGGCTTCGTCAGATCGATTCGCGGATTCGTTTTCTGACGAAACGCATCGACGCCGCGGAAGTGGTCGATCCGGAAGCGCCCCGGCAGGGATCAACGGCCAGACGCGTGTTCTTCGGCGCGACGGTCCGCTACGCGGATGAGTCCGGCGCCGAACGCGTGGTCAGCATCGTCGGCGTCGACGAAGTCGATCTCGACCGCCGGTACATCAGTTGGATGTCGCCATTGGCGCGCGCGCTCATGAAATCCGGGCCGGGCGACACAGTCGTGCTGCGCGCCCCAAACAAGACCGAAAAACTCGAAATCCTCGACGTGCGCTACGAGCGCATTTCCATGGAGCCGTTTCGAGAACCCCCCGGCGCCGAGTCGGCGCGGAAGAGCTAGCTGGTTGCTGGAGAGTCAAGAGAATGTCCACACCGAGCGAAGCCACGACCTCCGAGACCTTGCCTCCCGCAGTCCAGGTGCACATCGTCGGGGCGGGCCCTGTCGGCCTGCTGCTGACGGCGCTGCTCCAACCGACCGACCGCTTCGCCATGCACCTCTATGAAAAGCGACGCGAGTACACGCGTACGCGGATGGTCGAGCTGGCGCCGTACCTCGTGGCGGATTCGGTGGCGAGCTACTGTACCGATCACGTCGACGAAGAAAGTGTCAAGGCGATCTTCGACGAACAGGAGCTCAAGGAGGGCCTCGCGTTTCGGCAGTCCATTCCTCCGGACCTGATGGACCTCCTGCGTGGATGGGCAAAGGGGTTCTGCCCGCTCAACGGCATCGAGCGCGGCCTCAGCGACCTGATCGATGCGCGCCAGTCGCATCCGGTGCAGCGCACCACCGCCTCCGTCACGGCGGAGGAGGCGATGGCGATGCTCGGGCCGGGAGACGTCCTGATCGATTGCACCGGCAGCAAGTCACTGCTTCGCGATCAACTGGTACCCGGCTCCGGTGCGGCGGATGGATCCGAGAACACGTTCAAGATCCGGCTCGAATACGCGCTCGTCGTCACGTTCCTGTACGGCCAGGCGTACGACTGCAATGAGTACTGCAAGTACTACAAGAACATCGAGAACGCGCACTACAAGTTCATTCCGGCGGTCAACCGCACGTACTACGACGGCAGCATCAGCCACGTGACGGGTATCGTCAGCATCACTGCCGAAGACTACGAGCGAATGCCGTCACGATTCGACGGCCCCTGGCTTCGCTCCAACTTCCCCGAGGTGGCCCAATCGATGGACCACTTCATCGAGAAGGTCAAGCAGGAACCCACGGGGAGGTGCTCGGCGACCTGGAGATCATCCGGATCCCACTGGACCTGTACCGGGCTCGCAATGCGACCAGCCGCCAGTGGCGCCGGGCAGGGGTCGGCGACCACCCATTCGCCCGCTCGCCGGTGTTCCTGGTCGGCGATTCGGCGATGGGCTCTCCCTACTTCCAGTCGATTTCGCTGGGCTTCGAGTGCGCGATGTATCTGTCGGGGCTTCTCGCGCAGCGCGACCTGGCGGTCGGCGACATGCTCGAGCGCTATGAGCTGCTCGCGTACAAGCAGTGGCTTCGGGTGTACATGCGGAGCAAGTTGATCAAGCACAACAAGGACCTGCTCCAGTGCGTTGGGGATACGTTCGCCCTGTTGGAGCAGCTGCATATCTACTGACGGCGGCCTGCTAACCCGCTGTCACGATCACGCGCGCTGGATCGGTGCGCACCGCCCGGATTGCGGGTGGGACCACAGCAAACAGGGCAGCGAGGGCCATCAAGATCAGTGGTACGGCCAGGGCCGCCGGATCCGAAGGTCTGGTCTCGAAGAGAAGTGCCTCGACCCATCGGCCGAACGCCACGCCTCCGGCAAGGCCGACGATCGCGCCGGCGGAGAGCGCACCCAGCAGCCGCGCGGTGAGACGCAGGACAATGTGTGCGGGGCCGGCGCCGAGGACGATGCGCAGACCGATCTCGCGGCGCTCGCGAGTCACGGCGTGGTTCAGGACGCCGTAGATCCCGATGACCGCGAGCACGAGCGCGAGCGCAGCAAAGAACGTCGACAGCGTCGCGAGCAACCGTTCGCGGATGAGCTGCTGCGTGAGGAGTGACTCGAACATCACCGCCTCACGAAGCTGGAGGTCCGGCGCCAGGTGCGCGAGTTGGCGCTTGATCGCCGGCACCAGCTCCGAGCCGCTGCCCGACGTTCGCAACAGCAGCGTGGCTCCCTGACGTGCTTCGATCGGCACGTACACCGCCGGATGCGCGGCTTCCCGGACGCTGAAGTAGACGGCGTCTCTCGCGAGACCGACGATCTCCATCGGCGCCTTCGAGCTGTCGACGACGACTTGCCGCCCGACGGGGTTTGCGCCGCCGAAGTACACACGCGCGAAGGCTTCATTGACGATGCCGACTCCGGCCGCTGGTTTCTTCGACTCATCCACTCGCGGCGACCGGTCGCCGGGGCGGAACTCACGGCCCTGAAGCATCGCGATTCGCATCGTTGCGAAATAGCCCGGTGAGACGTTCACCCAGTTGGGAGCGTCCTCAGGCGACGCGAGGCCGGGGACGGTCACGGACGAGCGCCAGCGGTTGCCCGTGAGCGGCGCCCATCCGGCGACCGTGGCGGACTCGATCCGTGGAAGATCCGCCAGAGCTGCCGCCAGCTGCCGCCAGTCGTCGGCCGGCAACTGCCGCCGGCTGTCGACGGAGAGATGAAGCAGCCGTTCGGGCGCGAATCCCAGCGGACGACGCTGCAGCCGGTCGAGCGAGCCCACGAAGAGGCTTGCGCCCATCAGCAGAAAGACGCAGAGCGCCATCTGCACGGTCACGAGCGTGACCGTCAGCCGTCGATGGCCATGCTGTCCTCGGATTTCCTTGAGCGCACCGACCGGCGGTGTCGCCGACGCGCGCAGGGCGTGCGCCAGGCCGAACATCATCGTGACCGCCGCGATGAGCGAGATGGCGAGCGCCACCGCTCGGAGATCGACGTCGAGAATCAACCGCACCGGACGTTCAGCCGGCGCGAGCATCGACACGATGAACGGCGCCGCCCACCACGCGAACAACGCGCCCGCCCCGCATGCGAGCGTGGCCAGGAGCGCGCTCTCGAGCAGCATGAGCTGCATCAAGCGTCCGCGCGTGGCGCCGAGCGAGAGCCGGAGCGCCAGCTCACCACGCCGCGCAAGCGCCCGGGTCATTTGCAGGTTGGCGACATTCGCGCAGGCGATGAGCAGCAGCATTGTGGCCAGCGACGCCAGAATCCAGAGTGGCCTCCGGAACGTCTTCTGAATCCCGGACGCGCCCGCGCCCGCGGGTTGGAGCACCACACGTTCGTTGAGGAAGGCCTCGACGCGCGCCCGCGGCGCGTCGGGCGGAAACGATTTGGCCCGTTCGCTGTTTTCCGCCTGAAACCGGGAGTTGAGCAGCGTCTCGACTTGTCTGGGATCAACGCCCGGTCTTGGTCGCAACCAGATGCGGAACCAGGACCAGCCGTTCGCCTTCAACGCCTCCGGGTTCATCATCGACGGCACAAAGAAATCGGTGACGGCACCGGGCTCCGTTCCGGTGAAACCCTTTGCAGCTACGCCGACGATTTCGTAGACGCGGCCTTCCATTCGGAACGTGCGGCCGACCACGGCTTGATCGCGCGCGAAGCGGCGTTGCCAGTAGTCATGGCTGAGGACCACCACCGGATGGCCGCCGGGCACCACATCGTCCTGTTCGCCAAGCAGGCGACCCGCTGCGGGCCGCACGCCGAGGGTCGCGAACACGTTGCCCGAGACGAACTGCTGGAAGGCGGGTTCAGGATCTCCACCGTCGAAGGTGATCGATCGCCGCGCGGTCGCGCCGACGAGCATCAGATCGGCCTGTCCCGTTGTGAGCGTGACGTATCTGCGATACGTCGGATAGTCGAAGTCGTCACGGTCGTCAGGGGTGCCTTCGGCTGTGTGGACCGTAAACGTGACGAAGAAGAGATGCGACGGATCGGCGACGTGGAGTGGACGCCACAGGACGGCGTCCACGAGACGGTATGCCGCCAGCGTCGCGCCCATCGCGAGCCCGAGTGAGAGGATGACCGCGAGGCTGGCGATTCGATAGCGCACGATTTGGCGCCACGCGAAAATCAGATCCGCTCGTGCGGACGCGAGCCAGGGCAGACCCCGCTGATCGCGGAGCGCGTCCATCGCCAGCGCGACAGTCCCGGTGTGGAGGCGCGCGTGCCTGGCGGCTTCGGCCGGGGGATGTCCCCGGCGCTGCTCGTCGGCCGAGGCCATCTCCACGTGTAGACGCAGCTCCTGCTCGAGGTCGGCGTCGGTCCGCGAGCTGCGCACGGATCCGGCCAGTCGCCGCAGAAGTTCGAGGATCGATCGCATGCGGCCTCCGCTACGCCTGACCTCGCCGGCGTTTATTAGACATCCAAATGGAGTATGACCGCTCGTCCATTTGGAAGTCAAATGGAAGCCTTACACGCCCGCCGCCTTCAGCTTCAGCTTCAGCGCCGTCCACTTCGCCATGATCGCGGCAAACTCCGCCTGCCGCTCCTGACACGCTTTCAGTTGCGCGGCTGTTGGTGCCATCTCCGCGCTCTGCATGCCCATCGCTGCCGCGACCATCGCGGGACCGATCGTCACGAGATTGGAGGCGTTGGTCGGCGCAGCACCCGCGGCACCTGGTGGGCCTGGCGCTGCCGGAGGCGGTGCACCGCGCCCGGCGCCGCGGCCGCCACCGCGGCCGCCGCCCGGCGCGCCGTCACCACGGCCGCCGCCCGCCGCGGGCTCTACAGCGTTTGCTGGCGGCACAAGCGCCTCGAGCTCCTTGATCAACGCGTCGTTCGCCGCCGACGAGGGCTTCGCGCGCAGTTTGTCGACGGCTTCGCGTGCGTCCTTCGCCGCCGCTGCGGCCGCCATCGCGCCGTCTTCCATCTGTGCGGTCAGCGTGAAGATCTGGGTGATCGCCGGCGTCGGTTTCACGCGCGGATCAATCTTGACGACGATCGGTTGCGTGGAGGGTTTGCCATCGACGGTGAGTCTCACGCTGTACGAGCCGGGCGGGACCCACGGAGAGTTCACGCCGCCGTACGTGCGGCGCGGCACGGCGCCACCCGCGCCGCCGCCGCGGCCACCGCCGCCAGCACCGAGCGGGTCGTAGTGCAGATCCCACGAGAAACGATGATGGCCTGGTTGCGTCGAGAGGGTCTGCTGTGGCGCGGGCCAGTAGAGCGGCAATCCGCAATCGGGCAGCGTCGGCGTTTGTTGACAGAGTTTGTTGTAGGCAGCGGGATCTCTGGCCGGGTCGGGATTTCGCACGGGGTCGTTGCTGGAATAGGTGCGAATGACCTTGCCTGCGGCATTGAGAATCTCGAGCTTCACTTCGCCGCTCGCGGCCGTCGGCAGGTAGTAGTCGACGAGCGCGCCGGGGGGCGGGTTTTCACCTGCCGGAAGCTCGGGCGGCCACGGCGTCGGGTCGTTCATCGCGAAACGCACGCGGATTCCGGTCGACGGCTTGTAGAGAAACGCGCTCGGCGCCGCTTGCAGCTCGGCTTGTTGCCGCAACGGCGTCACGTTGTCGAGGATCCAGAATCCGCGGCCATGTGTGCCGGCGACGAGATCCGAACAGAGGCACGTGTCGTCGTCTTTCACCTGGATGTCGCGCACGGACACGGCGGGCATGTTCAACCGCAGGGAGCTCCAGTGATCGCCGTCGTCGAACGACACCCACACCTGCGTATCGGTCGCGCCGTAGAGCAGACCCTTCTTGCGCGGATCTTCGCGAATCGAATTGGCCGCGGCGCCGGGCGCGATGCCGGTGTTGATCTCGGTCCACGACTTGCCGCCGTCGTGCGTGCGCCAGAAATGCGGATTGAGATCGTCGAGCCGCAGCGTGTTCGCGGCGACGTAGGCCGTCAGCGTGTCGAAATGTCCGGCATCCATGTTGAAGATGCGCGTCCATGGTTTGACCGCCGGCGGCGTGACGTTGGTCCAATTGAGACCGCCGTCAGTCGTCACCTGGACGTTGCCGTCGTCCGTGCCCGCCCAGAGCACCCTCACGTCGCGCGGAGAGGGCGAGAGCGCGGTGATCGACCCTTGCGGCGATGGCGTCACGCCGGCGCCGTACTTGCCCGTGTTGGCCGGCACCTGCCATGTCTGACGGGCGAGATCCGGGCTGATGCGCGTCCAGCTGTGTCCGTGATCGATCGACTTGAAGACCGCGTTCGAGGCGTAGAACAGCACGGCCGGATCGACCGGTGACCAGTTGATCGGCATCGTCCGCACGTTGCGGCCGAACGCGGTGCCACGGAGATCGGCAGGCGGGCCGACGGTCGCAGTCTGGCCGGTGCGGCGGTCGTAGAGCGAGACGTTCGTGCGCTGGCTGCCGAAGACGAGATCGGGATTCTTCGGATCGGGCGCCGCGATGCCGTACTCCTGAATATTCACGGGATGCCAGTCGTGAAACGTGATCTCGCCGTCGTTGCTGCGGCTGTCGACGCAAGCCGAGCCCGAGTCCTGCTGGCCGCTGCACAGCCGATAGGGAAACGCGTTGTCCGCCGTGACGTGATAGACCGCAGCCGTGGGCTGTGTGTACCAGTTGCTCCACGACTCGCCGCGGTTCGCCGAGATCACGCCGCCCTGGTCGGCGACGGCCAGAATGATGTTGGGATTGTCGGGATTGATCCACGTCTTCTGATAATCGTCGCCGCCGGGCGCGCCGCGCACGGCCGACCATGTCAAGCCGCCGTCTTCGGTCCGCCAGAGCACCGTCGAGCAGCTGTAGACGACGTTCTCGTTCTTGGGATCGACGGTCACGGTCGGCAGATCGCCGCCGCCGATGCGTCCGAGCGGACGCGAGTCGGGCGGATGACGCTGGGATCCGGTTTCCGCGACGCGCGGATCGTCGGTCGCGAGGAACCAATGTTCGCCGCCGTCGATCGTCTTGAAGAAGCCGATGGCTCCGCCGCCGCCGCCTCCCCGGCCGCCGCCAGGTCCCGCCGCACCGCCGCCCGCGGCACCTGCGGCGCCAGGCGCGGGAGGCGCGCACGGACCGACGCACGCGATGACCGCGTACAGCACTTTCGAATTGCTCGGCGAAATCGCGAGGTTCGCCTGCAGGACGGATGGCAAGCCGTTGGTCAGCGGCTTCCAGGTCGTGCCGCCGTCGACGGACTTGAAGATGCCGCCGTCGTTCGACTGCGCATTACCGCCGAACGCGCCGCCCTCGATGTAGCTTTGCTGTTGCTGCCACAGCGCGGCATAGACGATGTTCGGATCGTTGGGATCGATGCGGACGTCGTCGGCGCTGACGTACTCATCTTTGTACAAGACTTTCTGGAACGTCGCGCCGCCGTCCGTCGATCGAAACACGCCCCGCTCGGCGTTGGGCCCGTACGGATGTCCGAGCGCCGCGACGAACAAGCGATTCGGATTTTTCGGATCGACCTCGACGTTCGCGATCATCGCGCTGTCGCGAAGGCCAGGGAGATGCGTCCACGTCTTCCCGGCATCGGTGGACTTGTACATCCCGTCACCCGTCGACAGGTCGGGGCGGATGATGCCCGCGCCGGAGCCCACATAAATAATGTTGGGGTCGGACGGCGCCACCGCGATGGCGCCGATGGATCCCGTCGGCTGACTGTCGAAGAGGGGCACCCAGGTCGACCCGAAATCGGTCGAGCGCCACACGCCGCCGTTGTCGAAGCCGATGTAGAAGACGTTCGGTTGCGTGCGGACGCCGGACAGTGCCCGCGCACGGCCCGCGCGCGGAGGACCGATCGACCGCCATCGCATCTCTCCGTAGGTTCCCGGGCTGGGAGCCTGCGCCGTCATCGACGGCGAATAGGCAGCCAGCAACGCTGCACCTGCCGCCAAAACTTGAAGGAGTCGCCTGCTCATGCCACAGCCTCCTGGACGCAGAGAGTGTAGCGCGGCGGCGAGCTACTTCCGTGGCTTCGGCACGTGCTGATCGATCAGGATCGGGTTCCCGTCGGGATCGGTGAGCACCAGGCTTGCGGGGCCCGTGGACGACTCGTCGGCGGCGACGGATGGAGTGATGCCTTTTTCCTTGATCGTCCGCTGAATGTCGCGCACATCGTCAAAGGCCGGCAGGGTGTTGCCGGTCCGGTCCCAGCCCGGATTGAACGTCAGCATGTTCCGGGTGTACTGCGGCCCGTGAAAGAGCCCGATGGTGGCGCTGGAGTTCTGAAGAATCAGCCAGTTCTGCTTCTCGTCGCCGAAGATCTTCTTGAAGCCGAGCTTTTCGTAGAAGGCGCGGGAAGCGGCAATGTCCTTCACGGCGAGACTGACTGAGAAGTTTCCGAGTTGCATCTGACGATCTCCTTGCGCAGAGCCAATGGTGGCGGGCGGTCCGCATCAGTCATCATACGAATCGCAACGGCGGGAGCTTTCCAAATCTTGCGATCAGGTGTGAAAAAACGAACCACGACCCCGATGCCGTACGCGGAGCGGGTCAACCTCGCCATCGACCACGTGGTCGGTCATCTCGGGGAGCCGTTGCGGCTCGCGGACGTCGCGCGCGCCGCGGGGCTGTCGCCGTTCCATTTCCACCGGGTGTTCCACGTCCTGGTGGGGGAGACGCTCGCCGAGTTCGTGAAACGGTTGAGGCTCGAACGGGCCCTCGTCGCGATGGCGCACGGGCCGAGGGCCTCGCTCACGACGATCGCGTTCACGTGCGGGTTCTCGTCATCGTCCGACTTCTCACGCTGCTTCAAGCAGCGCTACGGAACGTCGCCCAGCGCGTTCGACATGAAGGGGTGGCGAGAGTCGCACGGCTCCGCGCTGCAAGCGATGGTGCCCGAGCCGGCCCGCCGGTTTCATCTAGACCGGTTGCCCACCGCGCAGAATCCCGACGGATTCAAAGTGGCGATCCGCAATCTTCCCGCGCGCACTGTGGCGTACATCCGCGTTCTCAATCCCTATCGGACCGACGGCGTTGCCAAGGCGACCCAACGCCTCGTCGCGTGGGCGGAGCGAAACTCACTGGCCGACGGCCAGTGGCTCGGCTACCAATGGGACAACCCCGAGATCACATCCCTTGAAGATTGTCAGTATCACGTTGCCGTCGAAGCCGAGCGATTCGTTCCCAGGGGAGAGATCGGCCGGTTCGGTTTCCCGCCGATGACCGTCGCCCAGGTCGAAATCCGCGGCGGGATCGATCTGGAGATCCGCGCCCTTCAGTGGCTCTACGGGACATGGCTTCCGAGGAGCGGCTACGTGCCCGACGATCAGCCAGGCTTCGAGGCGTGGATCGGACGGCCGTTCGCGCACGGTACCGAGCACTTCGAGCTCCATGCCCAGCTGCCGATCAAGCGAATTCTGTAGACGGGCTACAGAATGTTGTGTAGTCTGACTACACAATGCTGAGACGCCGGCTTTCGCAGCTTCGCGCGCTGTGGCACTGGAAGCAGCGCCAGGCTGAGCTCGACGAAGAGCTCCGATTTCACCTCGACACCGAAGCTGAAGAATGTCAGGAACTGGGCCTCAGCGACGATGAAGCGAGGCGCGCGGCACGGCTCGACTTCGGCAACGTCGCAGTCATCGCCGAGGACACGCGCGCGGCGTGGGGCTGGACGACGCTCGAGCAGCTCCTGCAGGACATCCGCTACGCGATTCGAACCCTGTCGAAGAGCCGAGCGTTCACGGCCGCGGCCGTGCTGTGCCTCGCGCTCGGCATCGGGGCGAACACGTTGCTGTACGGCCTGACGGACGCGATCCTGCTGCGACAATTGCCGGTGAACGATCCAAAGAGTCTCGTGCGCATGACCTGGCGCGCGGCGCAACCCGAGAATCACGGGCTATCGAGGCACGACAGCGCAGTCAGAGGTGCCGCGGCGGGCTTCACGAACGGCGTCTTCTCGCACGCGGCCTTCCAGCTGTTCGAGCAGCACGACGACGTCTTCTCGAGCGTATTTGCGTACCAAAGTACCGGGCCGATCAGCCTGACCATTCACGACGAGACAATCCGAGGCACCGGCGAGTACGTGTCCGGCAGCTACTTCCATGGGCTCGGCATCGTGCCGGCCGCCGGCCGGGTGCTCGGTGACGACGACGACCGGCTGGGCGCGCAGCCGGTGGTCATGATCACGACCGCTCTGGCAGACAGCGGGCTCGGTGGACCGCCCGCGGCCGTGGGTCAGACCATCTACCTGAACAACTCGCCGTTCGCAGTTGTCGGCGTCGTCCCGCGCACGTTCTCTGGCACCGATCCCGGCCTGACTCCTGACATTTACGTGCCGCTTCACTCCGCATTCGTTCTGGAGACGACTCGACCGATCGAATCGCTTCGCGCGCGATTCGACGATCCGAACGAAGGCTGGCTCGAGATCATGGCGAGGCTGAGACCAGATGTGAGTCTCGAGCGCGCGCAGGCGACACTGGCGCCGCCGTTTCAGCAGTTCACCACCCACGTCAAGGAGACCGGCAGACGCTGGCGTCAGGCGCCCGTGCTCGCGCTGGTGCCGGGCGCGCGGGGGATCGATGGCTTACGCCGGGGCTACTCGACGCCTCTCGTTCTTCTGATGTGTCTCGCGGGGCTGATTCTGCTCCTGGCCTGCGCCAACATCGCGAACCTGCTACTCGCGCGGTCTGCCGCCCGCGCGCGTGAGATCGCGGTTCGTATGAGCCTCGGCGCCGGCCGCGCGCGTGTGATGCGGCAACTCCTCACCGAGAGCCTCGTGCTCTCCTGCGCGGGTGGGCTCTTGGGCATCGGCATCGCTGTGCTGGGCGAGCGAGTTGTCACGGCGTTCCTGACGAACGACCAATCCGACTTCACGCTCCACGCGGATCTGAATTGGCACGTTCTGCTCGTCGCGTCCGGACTGTCGATCGTGACCGGCCTCGTCTTCGGTGCGGCGCCCGCGATTCGATCAACACGAAGGGTCCTTCTGCCGGCGATTCACGACGTCCGGTCGACCGCATCACCGGGATCGAGCCGCCGCGCGCCTCTGACACGCGCGCTGGTCGTGGTGCAGCTCGGCGCCACGCTGGTCCTGCTGGTCGTCTCGGGTCTGTTCGCCCGGACGCTCGCCGGCTACGCGGCCGTGGATCTTGGCTTCAATCCGAATCGGCTGCTGACCGTGACGGTCAACGCCAGGCAAGGGGGGTTCGATGCGGGCGGCGCCCTGACGATCTATCGCGACCTGCGACGACAGTTTGCGGCCATGCCGGGCGTCGTCGCCGTCACCGTGTCCGGGTCGGCGATCCTGGGCGATGGCACCTCCGTCACGACCGTGGTGCCGGTCGGCCGCGAGCCGAAGGACAGCGTTCCCATCATGAGTGTCGGCGCGGGCTTCCTGGCCGCGATGCAGGTGCCGATCGCAAGCGGGCGTGACATCGGTGAAATGGACACACCCGGCGCGAAGCCGGTGATCGTCGTGAGCGAGGCGTATGCCCGCGAGTACTTCGGCGACGCCAATCCTCTCGGTCAGCTCGTCAGCATTCCTCACGACTCAGCCAGAGTCGCGGCACTCCGCTTCGAGATCGTCGGCGTCGCGCGCGACGTCCGCTACGGCCGCCTGCTCGTCGAGCATCCTCCACTTGTCTACGTCCCGTTCATCCAGATTAGCGATGCGTTCGGCGAAATGGTGTTCGCGATTCGCACGAGCTCGGATCCATCGAGCTATGAGAAGCCGGTGCGCCAGATCGTCCACGACGCCAGTTCGCGGATTCCCATCACGCGTATGGCGACACAGACAAGCTTGATCGATCGACTGATTGCGACGCCAATCCTGCTGACCCGACTCTGTGTGACGTTTGCGATTCTGGCCTTGACGATCGCGGTGGTCGGTCTCTACGGCAGTGTTTCCTACGACGTCTCGCGGCGAACGCCGGAGATTGGCGTTCGCCTCGCACTCGGCGCCAGGCGCGGACAGATCGTGCGCCTGGTCCTCGGCAATGTCTTCGTCCTGGCGGCGGTCGGGGTGGTGCTCGGAGTGCCTGGCGCACTCCTGGCGTCGTCGTTCGCGCGGGCGTACTTGTTCGGCGTGACCGACCGCGATCCGCTGACGATCGTCGCCGCCACCGCCGTGCTCCTCGGCGCCGCGCTCGTAGCTGCGTACTCACCGGCTCGCGCTGCGGCGCGCCTCGATCCGACGTCGGCGCTGCGACGGGAGTAGCCCGCCGTTCCTCTTGACCTCCGACAGGTCTCGCCTGTACACTCCTCTCGGATCCCGAGAGGTGGGCTCATGAACAAGACGCAGTTGCTCCAGGGCACGCTGGATCTCCTGATTCTGCGCATCCTGGAGCTTGGGCCGAACCACGGCTGGGGCATCTCCAGCCGGCTGCAACAGATGTCCAAAGAGGGCCTGAAGACCAGCCAGGGGTCGCTGTACCCGGCGCTGCACCGTCTCGAGATGCGCGGCGAAGTGAAATCCGAGATGACCGCGTCAGAGAACAACCGGCGGGCGCGTGTCTACACGATCACCCGAGCGGGGCGAAAGCGCCTGACCCAGGAAACCGAAACCTGGGAGGCGTTCGCGCTCTCGATGCGGCGTGTCCTGGGGGAGGGGCGATGATCGCTCGACTGCTTGCGTCGCTGCGCGGCCTCCTCCGTCGCCGGCGGATTGAGGACGAGATCGCCGACGAGCTCCGGGATCACCTCGAACGCGAGATTGAGGCGCACCGGTTGCGAGGAGTACCGCTTGAAGAAGCACGCCGTCTCGCGCTTCGCGACCTGGGCGGACTGACACAAACGTTCGAATCGACCCGGGCCGTCCGCGCGACATGGGTCGACACGCTATGGCGCGACATCAGCTATGCCGCGCGGGTGCTGCGTCGATCGCCGAGATTCACGGTCACGGCGCTGACGTTGCTCGTCCTCGGGATTGGCTCGACGAGCGCGATTTTCTCGATCGCTCATGCCGTGCTGGTGCGGCCGTTGCCCTATCCCGATGCCCGGCGATTGGTCTTCCTGTCGGGCTTCGAAGGCGTCGGCGTCGTGTGGCCGAATTTCGAAGAGTGGCGCCAGCGTGCGCGCTCGTTCGAAGGTCTTGCCGGCACGCTCGCCGATGCGGTCATCGTCACAAGTGGTCCGATCCCGCGACGATTCGAGTCCCGAGGCGTGACGTCGAACTTCTTCCAGGTGCTTGGTGTCAGGCCGGTCCAGGGCCGGCTGTTCGATGATGCCGACGCCCGCCCGGATGCTGTCCAGACTGTCGTCGTCAGCCACTCATTCTGGATGCGTGAGCTCGGCGGCGCGCCTGCAGCGATCGGCCAGACGATCGCGATCAGTCGCAAGCCGTTCATCGTGATCGGCGTGCTGCCGCCAGGGTTTCGCTACATGACGCCGGCGGATGTCTACCGGCTCCTCGAGCCGCAGGTTGCGGCCAATTACCGGGGGATGCAGAGCCGCAACACGCGCACGACTCTGTTTGTCATCGGCCGGCTGAAGACAGGAGTCAGTGCCACTGCCGCCCGCGCGGAAATGCAGACCATTGCCGACGCGGTGGCAACGGAATACGGCGTGACCGCCAAGGGCACTGACGTCCAGCTCGTCGCGCTCGCCGACCGCGTCGTCGGGGACATGGCGCCCACGCTGACCGTCGTCGCGGGCGCGGTCCTGCTCCTTCTGCTCATCGCCTGCGTGAATCTTGCCGGTCTGCTGTTGAACAAAAGCGCCTCGCGCACTCATGAGTTCAGAATCCGCGCGGCGATCGGCGGCAGCCGGCGGGCGCTGATCCGGCAGCTGTTGATCGAACAGGCGCTCCTCGTCGTCACAGGCGGTGTGCTCGGTGCGCTGGCCGGCGCGGCGATCCTGACGGCCCTCGTCAGCGTGGCGCCGCGCGAGATGCCGCGTCTCGACGAGATCCGTCTCAACGTCGCGGTGCTCTCATGGACGACGCTTTTCAGCTGCGCATGCGCGTTTCTGTTCGGCATCCTTCCGGCAATAAGAGCGTCCGGCGTCAGTGGTCATGGACTGGTCGTCCGATCGGTTCGGGGAGCAACCCGTTCGTCAACGGCCATGCGCCGGGCCTTGATGCTGGCGGAGATCGCCGTCGCGACGGTGCTGCTCTCCGGAGCGGGACTCATGGTGCACACAATGGTTCGGCTCGCCCGCGTCGATCCGGGCTTCAATCCACACAACCTGCAGACGGTGATGTTTTCGCTCTCGGGCGCCGAGTGGCCCGACGCCAGGAAGCAGGTGTTCTACGACGCCGTGGTCGAACGCCTTCGTGTTCTGCCGGAGGTCGAAAACGCCGCGCTCACGTATTCACTTCCGATGCTGGGCTCGAACTGGTGGCAGGTCTTCAATATGCCGGGCATCACTGCGGAGCATTGGGTATCGGTCGGGGAGTTTCCGAATGCGGGCATGGTTCCCGTCACTGCCGGCTATTTCGACACGCTCCGGATCCCGCTCCTCAAAGGGCGATATTTCGATCGGACGGACACGCCCGCCTCCCTGCCCGTTGCCATCGTCAACGGCAGTGTCGCCAGGAAGTACTGGCCGAATGATGATGCGATAGGCAAACAAATCAGGCAGGGTTTGCCTTCCGAGCCTTTCGGACCCTGGCGCACCATCATCGGCGTCGTCGGCGACATCAAGCAGGAAGGCGTCGATCAGAAGATGCCGCCTCAGGTCTACCTGCCGGCTGTCCAGGTGCCGCGGACGACGATGTTCGCGATTGCCCGCACGCGCGGGACGGTGTCCCCTTCGTCGATCGAGGCGGCCATCCACGATTTGGATCGCACCATTCCCGTCTTCAACGACCGGACCGTCGATCAGGTGATGCGCGAGTCATCCAGTCGCCGCCGCATCGCGATGGTCGTGCTCTCAGTCTTCGGCGTCGTCGCCGTTCTACTGGCAGCGATTGGCGTCTACGGCGTCATCGCGCAGGGCGTCGCGGAGCGCCGGCAGGAAATCAGTGTCCGAATGGCACTCGGGGCGACAGGTGCGCAAATCCTTCGACTGTTCCTGCGGCATGGGCTGATCGCGGCGGCTGTGGGGGTTGCCGTCGGCATTGTCGCGGCAATGGCCGCGGCTCGGAGTCTCGCGAGTCTCGTGTTCGGCGTCACGGTGACGGATCCTGCGACTCTGGGATCGGTCGCCGCGCTCCTGACAGTTGTCACGCTTCTGGCGTGCTACGTGCCGGCGCGTGCGGCGACCCGCGTCGATCCGTTGGAAGCGCTGCGACTGGAGTAGCCGTTGGTGCGCTACTGTCCGCCGCCGACAGGCTTTGCCTCTCCGCGCGCCTCGGCGAGAAGGTCATCGATGATCTGATCGAAGACCTGGACAGCGTCTGCCGCGTTGTTCTCCAGTTTGTAGATCTTCTCGACCATTGACTGCAGCCTGACAGACGACGAACTCTCCGCTGTTTCACATGACTCCGCGGACAGCTCTTCACCGCGGTCGGGATCGCGCTTCGGGTGGACCAGTCTCAGCGAGGACATGTGGCGAGGTATCTAGCAAGTCTTTCGCCAGATTCCTCGCAACGTGCGGAGCCTTTCAGGTCGTGGCTACAAGGCCTGAATCCGCGTCAGACAGAAGCTCACCGCCGCTCGATTTCACGAACGTAATCACATCGCCAAGGCGTAGTAGCATCGACGCCGTGACCGACTGGTTCGCCCGCGCCGTGCTTCACGTCTCGAACGCCGAGGCCTCGCTCCGCTTCTATGTAGACCAGCTTGGCTTCACGATTCCCTGGCGGGTCGAGTGGGATGGCCGCACCCACATTGCCGAAGTCGATCGCCAGGGCTGCGCCCTCATCCTTTCCGACCAGTGGCCGGAGAAGGCGGGCAAGGGGCTGATGTTCATCTCGCTGAACGTCGAGCCGCCGTCTCACGAGACCGAAGTCGCGGCGGTCGACGCGTTGCGCGCCGAGCTCGAAGGCCGCGGCGTTTCGGTCAAGGACGGCAACTGGGGCTACAGAGTACTGGTGGTCGAGGATCTCGACGGCAACGTGCTGTACTTCCCCTATCCGAACGAGCCTGAGAGCAAGCCCACGGGTCTCGTCATCCAGGATGGGACGTAGTTGCCGAGTTGAGTCGAGTTATCCTCACCTCAACCAACCACGTTGACGAATCCAAACATCCAGTTGGACAAGAAGTGGTTTCGATTCATGCAGGTCACGAGGAAGCGGCCGTGCTTGGGAAACCGAACCTGCATCTGAGTTCCGGTGGTCGTGGCCGTGGTTCCCTCCAGAAACAAACCCGGAAGGTTTCCGATCTGCGTGGACGTCGCCAGCAGTCGGTCTGTCGAATCGTCGACGCGCGCGAACGGCGGATTCGTTCCGGTCACGATGATCACGTTGTCCTTGCCATCCCGAATCGTGTGATCGCCGTTCGCGAATGTCGCATCAATGCATGCGTTGGTTACCGGATCGTGAGCGCAGAGCTGCGCGGTGATGTCTTCCCGCGTTGTGTTGTCACTGACCGGATAGATGGCGATTCCGTGGCCAGGTCCATTGACGACGAAGGTGACCGTCCCATCTTTGCTGATTGTCGCCTCGTCCGGAACCACGACCTGATTCGCGGCGCCGGCCAACGTGTTCGGATCGCCGAAATTCACGAGGACGTCGAGCGGGGCGTTGTTGTCGCCGTCCGGGTCGTGGGGCCTCGCGGTCAGCGCAATTGCGGAAGTCAGGGCGAGATTTCTTACGCCCGGCCAATATGAATGTCAATCCGGCCCTTTAGTATTCTTCGTACGTGGAATGGTCTCAGGAAGCGCCATCGGTCAACCCGTCGGAGGTGCCTCCGGTCCAGCCTGCCGAACCGACACCAGCGGGTAGGAGGGGAAGGAGCAGCAAGCGCGGGCTGGCGGCGCTCGTTGCATTCGGTTTGCTGGTCCTGACAAAGCTGAAGACGGCCGGGATGTTCCTCCTGCCCGCGCTCAAAGTCCTCAAGCTCGGCAAGGTCCTGACGACGACGGGGTCGATGTTCGTGAGCGTCTGGCTCTACTCGCTCGCATTCGGCTGGAGTTTCGCCGCCGGGTTCGTGCTCCTGATCTTCGTCCACGAAATGGGCCACGTCTTCGTGGCCTGGCGCCAGGGGCTCCCGATCTCCGCGCCGATCTTCATCCCCTTCATGGGGGCGCTCATCATCGCCAAAGAGGAAGGCAAGTCGGCGTGGAACGAGGCCGTGATGGGAATCGGCGGCCCGATCGCCGGGTCCATCGGCGCGCTCGCCTGCTGGTGGATCTATGCGACCACGCAAAACGAGCTGTTTCTCGGTCTCGCGTACGTCGGCTTCATGATCAACCTCTTCAACCTGATGCCCGTGTTCCCGCTCGATGGTGGCTGGATCACGGGCGCCGTCTCACCGTATCTCTGGCTCGTGGGAATCATTGGGCTCGTCGCCGGCTTCGTGACTGGCTATTTCCACAACCCGATGATCATCGTCCTTCTCATTACCTCACTACCGCGCCTGTGGCATGGCATCCGGTACGGCACCGCGTATGGTCCCGACGTCCAATCCGCCACGCTCGATCAAAAGATCAAGATGGGATTTGCCTATCTGGCACTGGCAGGCGCGCTCGTGTGGGCGATGGGAGAGACGCACAAGGAATGGACGCCGGAGCGGAAAAGCCAGTATTTCAGACATTCGGCCTGAGCCTCATGGCGTCAGGGCCGAGGATTCTATTGCAGCTTCACGATCGACACTTCCACCTTGTTCACCGATGCCTCGGTCACCCGCACCTTCACGCCGGCGCCTGCCCGCTCCGCGCGCGCGAGGACGGCCGGATCGAAGTACTCGAAGGACGCGAGCCCGCTGAGCGCGAACGCCGAGTAGCCCCCGGGAGCGAGGCCGCGAATCGTGACCCGGCCGTCGCGATCGACCGCCGCAGCCCGGAAGAGATCATGCCGATCCCGTTGATCCGGCACGACCACGACTTGGACACGAGCGAGCGCCGCGGCGTCCGTCGTCACGACCGTGCCCTCGATGCGCCCGCCGGCGGAGTTGACGACGATGTCAAGCAGGTCGGAAGAAGTCTGCAGGATTCGCAACGGCTGTTGCAGAGCGTCCGTACCGCCGAATCGCGCGACCTGGACGAATGCGTCACCAGGCAACCCGGTCACGCTCAGACGGAACTCGCCCAGCATCGATCCGAACACCTGAAACGTGCCGTCGGGCGCTACCAAAAGATTCGGAGGTGGCGGCGGGGAGGTTGATGCCAACGGCACGCCGTTTCGTGACCGGGCCAGCAGCACGCGGATGTTCTCCCATCCGGGCAACGATGTAATGGGCTGGCGGTCGAGACTCAGCCGCCCGCGGATGGACACCGCCGGCCGAACGACCCGCAAGACGACATCGCCGACGTTAGCGTTCGTGATCGTGACGAGCGACTCGGCCGTCGTCGGCGGCATGAGCATGGGCGCGCCAGCCGCCGGTGGCGGCTCCGGCCGATACGGCACGCTCGCGCCAAGCGCATAACTCCCGATACCGACACGTGTCTCGAACGTACCGTTGGCCGGGTCGTAGGCGGGCATTGTGGTGATCGTCTCACCCCCGAGGAGCGCCGTTGTCGTGATCCACACCGACGCGTCCGGCGGCGGCCGTCCCGTCTCGACGTCGATCACGCGGCCGCGGATGGCGTAGAGGCGCTGCGGCCCGACGACGAGATCCTTCAGAAGCACGGTGGCGCCGGAATTGAGATCACTCGGAGTCGCCGAGGCAAGATCGGTGACGCCCGGGTAGAGCGTTCCGCCGTACCGTTCCGCCACGTTCATCGTCCTGGAGTCGCGCGCAAGCACGTAGTACCCGCGGCCAGGCATCACCGACACTCGAAACTCGCCGCGCTCGTTCGTGGTCGCCGAGCCGGACGAACTGAAGCTTCGGCCGCCAGTCGCGTCATACGTGTTCTTGAACGCCTCGACGGCGATGCCGGCGACAGGCTGGCCGGCCGCGTTCACGATCCTCCCGGCGATCGTTCCGACTGGCGTGGCTCTGAACACGATATCGGTGATCGATCGGCCGCCGGTAAGCGCGACAAACGCGATGTGGCTTGCGCGCTGGTCTCCGGCCGGCGGCAGGTAGGTCTCGGTGAGAAAGATGTAGCCGTCAAGGACGACCTGGAGCGCATACGCGCCTTCCGGCAAATCGGGAAACCGGAAATGTCCCTGCGCATCGGTCACCGCTGACGACGCGGGTTCAGCGCCGCCGAATTCATTGGACACGCGGATGAAGCGCATCAGCGTCACGCGCGCGCCAGCGATCGGCGCGTTCGTCGCAGTGTGCTGTACTACGCCTTCAATCGCGGCTTTTGCGGCTTGTCCAGACTGGCCCGCCGTCTGAGCGAGAAGCATCAGCGCAGCCAGGAAAAGCGCCATGACTGGACGACTGCATTATACGGACGCGCCGTCAGCTGGAACGAGCGGGTTATTTTGCGAACGCGTCGGCAACCTTGCGCGCCACTGCGGACGTGTCCGCCGAGGTGATGTTCGACATCACGGCCACGACGATCCCCCGTTCGCGGAGCGTCACCACGGACATCACCTTGGCGCCCAGCAATTCGCCGTCGTAGCCACCCGCCGTTCGTCCAAACGCCGCGAGTGATTGCACGGTGGCCGGCCGGAGGAGTCTGCCGCCGTTCATGCCGAGCTCGAAGTGCACCAGATCGGACGGCGTGGAGAAAAACGCCATCGAGCCCGCGTAGCAGGACAGGTTGCGCGGACTGCCTACATGCAGGGCGTACCGATAGACGGGATGGGGGCCGAACTGCGGGACGTAGTACGTCGCGGGACGCGGGCTTTCTCGCGCGGCAGACTCGCCCTCGGTGCGCGTGAGGACTCTCCACGGCTCGAGGATCACCTCATGAATCAGCCTGAAGGGCGGAGGATCTTCGGCGTCCTCGCCTATGCGCTCTGGATTCTCTTCCTTCGTCGATTCGGCGCCCGTGTCAGCCATGCCCAGCGGCCGGAAGACCTGGTCCCGCATGAACGAGAGAAAGGGCCAATCCGACACAGCTTCAACGGCGGCACTAACCAGCACCCAGCCGTGCGGCGACTGCCGAAGCTGCGTTCCCGGCTGGAACAGAAGGGGACCATCGGCAAAAAGCGGCAGCGCATCGGCCGCCCGCTCGCACCGTTCAGACGACAACCGCCAATCGTCCTTAGCCTCGATCCCCACGCCCGACATCTGCGCCAGCAACTGGCGCAGCGTCACGGGCCAGGGCTTCTTCGGAAACTGCGGGACGTACGCCTGAATCTCCTCGTCGAGCTTCACCCGATCCTTCTCGAGCAGCACGCCGACCGCCGCCGCCGTGAGGGCGGTCGAGGCGGTTCCCATCCGGAACCGCGTCTCCGGCGTCACGGGCGCGCGCGTCTCGACGTCGGCCCAGCCGAAGCCTTCGGCCCACACGAGGTCGCCGCCGACGCCGACCGCCACCGACAGTCCCGGCAGATTCTGCTCGGAGAGGACCGCGCGAACGATCAGCCGCGCGCGGCCGACGGCCGCGGCCCATTGCGGCGACGGCGGCGATTGCACGGCCGAGGGCGCGTTCTGCGGCTCCGGGTGCAGCGGCTTGGCCGTCGCCCACAGGAATAACGGGAGCCCACCGATCGCCAGGATCAGCGCGGCGCCGGCGCCGAGGATGATGAGGATGCGGCGGAGAATCCGGTTCGAACGTGTGGCCACGCAGTTACTTTATATCACAAAGTTATTTGCATATCACTAGATTTCGCTGCGGTCGCCGTGCTCTTGCAGCTCAGGCGTGGCGGACGCCACCATTCGGTCTCTCATCGTGCGCACCAGCGGCGGCGCGACCTCTACCGCGGATCGTCGCTCGCGACGTCCTCCCACTGGGTGCGGTAGCTGGCGCCGCCGAGTCCCATAGCAGCGAAATCTTCAAGCAGCCAGCCGCGGCGGATCCGGCCGGATGAATCTTCGACCGTGATGTAGTAGTCGTGCTGCCATCGGTAACGTCGAAACGCCCGCGGTCCGTCCCACCGAGCCCCGCGAAAGTCGACCAGCCGGAATCCTTCCGAGCCAGCCCACTTCTCCAGCCGCTTGCGAATGGTTCTCGGCGCGTCGATCCGGAGCAGGAACAACACGATGATGATCACCGCAAACAGCAGCGCCTTCATCGGCGACGCTTGCACCGACGCCCAGAGCTTGCCGAGGGGATCGACTGACATGTTAGCCTCTCGCCATGTTTGCAAGACTTATCGGCTCTTTCACGCTTCGGGACCGGTCGGCAGTCGAAGCCGCGAGCGTAGCGAGCGATTGGCGAAGGTTGGTGCGGAAGGGGGGATACGAGGAGGCGAGTGTTAGCAGGTGCTGTCGTGTCTGTCGTGTGGCGTTTTGTCTAGCGTTTCCGTGGTTTCAACCTTCCGCCGTCTTGCTCTGTGTTGCCTCGTGTAATCGCGTTCGTGAGCAGTCCGTGAGCACCCTAGGTTTTCCTCAGGAGCCCGCATACGTCAATTTTCCGAGGCGCACATCATCGGGCATCCGCGCGTGATTACCCTCGCCACACGTCACGTGGATGCTTTCGAAGAACATTCCCTGTCGCCCCGGCTCCGCGATGGGATCCAAGGCCACTCCCTCCGCAATCTCCACATCGAAAGAATTGCAGCCGCAGTCGCACAGACGAGCGATCGTGCCCGCGTTGAAGTGCGTTCTTAACTTAGAGCCAAAGGGCACAGCTGGCTCGTTCGCCAAGAACTCAAGCCATCGGCGTGCTTTAGCTTCGCTGTTCGCCATCGGACCGAGCAGCTTTACTCTATCTTCACCCGAACAGCACGCGGCGGATCGTCGTCGGCGCCTTGCGCTCGGTCGCATGGGAGTAAATATCGAACGTCATGCTCGGCTTGCTGTGGCCGAGCCGATCGGCCACGTCCCGCAGGTAGTGGGCTAATGCCGTGTTGCTGAGCCTCGGCTCTCAAGCGCTTTCTCCATGCCCCGCCGAAATCCGCTGTTGTAGCCGAAGCGATAAGCGAGGAAAAGCGGCAGCACGAGCCCAACTAGCGAGATGAGCAAGATGACGATGATCTCAGGAAGCCCGAGTGCCATTGGCCCTCCTAGTTAGGCCGGTGATTCTAACCTGCCTGGGCCATCAGCAGTTCCCGGATCGTCTCGGCCTGTCCCCGGCCGTTCGGACCCCCGAACTTCACGCCAGCGGGGATGACGTCACGGGCAGGACGACCTGACACCGAATGTGATCAATTCGTGAGCAGTCGCCACCCTGAAAAAGAAAACGGCCTGATTTCTCGGGCCTTGTTTGAGCCTGGTGCGGAAGGGGGGATTCGAACCCCCACGCTCTTGCGAGCGCCAGCCCCTCAAGCTGGTGCGTCTGCCAGTTCCGCCACTTCCGCAACGAGGGGGCTGAATGCCACGCGCGATCGGCGCGCGCGAACGTTTCAGTATACCCCGCCGTCGACCCAGCGAAGCCGCAGCACCACGGTCGGATTCTCCCCGCCGGGATTCGTTGCCTTCTCGTCGAACGTCGCCACGCGGTGATCGCTCGCGAGCACGAATCCTTCGGCGCTCTCGAACCGGCCCGACACGAGCACGATCTTGAGCGACGCCAGACTCTCAGCGAGCGACACGATCGCGTTCTCAGGATCGATCCGGCCGTCCGCAGCGTGCGGATCGCGAATCGTCATCGTCCACTGCCACGCATCGGCGTCACGCACGAGCACTGACGATCCGGCGAGGCCCATCGCGACGACGAGCCGCTGGCCGAGATCGGCAATGCCGGCGAATCTCGCGTCGGTGACAACCGTGTACGGCACCTCGGCGCGGACGATTCGCGTGCCGAGATTCGTTCCGCCGAGCAATCGAAAGGCTCCAGCCACCTCATGTGTTTCGGACTTGACCGCCGTCCAGTACGTCGTTTCTTCGCTTGCGCGATCGGCCGCAGCTCTTGCGTCGGATCTCACGTTCGATTCGACGACGGTCCAGGTCACCGAACCGTCCGGACGCAGATACCAGGTTTGAGTGGTGTCTTTCATGAGACATCCGGCTGTCATCGTGAGCCCGGCAACCACTGCGGCGCGGCGCCAGAAAGTCTTCATATGTGCCTCCCTGGCTGATAGGACGGCATCGCGATCAGGAACCGAACATGGGCGGAATGCGATAACGTCTGTCGCCGTGCCGGAGGACGAGACCAGGCGCCTGTTTGAAGGCGCGCGGCTGGGAGACGCGCAGGCGCTCGGCGCGTTTTTCGACCGCTCCGCACGGAAGCTGCTGCCGCTGATTCGATTGAAAATGGGCCGGTCGCTCCGGTCCGAGTTCGAGTCACGCGACATCCTGCAGGCCGTGCTGCTGAAGTCGTTCCAGCGGCTCGCGCAGGTTCAGGATTCGGGCGCGGTCATGGCCTGGCTGGCGCGGATGGCGGAGAACGAGATTCGCGATCGCGTGGATTACGCCTCGCGGCAACGGCGCGACGCGGCCCGCCGTGTGCCACTCGACACGGACGCGGCCGCCATCCCCGCGCCGGTGCGACAAGCGCTGAGCCAGTCGATTCTGAACGAACAGACCGAGCGGCTCACGCGCGCGCTCGAGTCGCTGCCAGACGCGCAGCGCGAGATCGTCGTGTGGCGCAAGCTCGAAGAACTGACGTTCCCGGAGATCGCCGCGAAGCTGGGGAAGAGCGAGGACGCCTGCCGGATGGCCTTCTCGCGCGCCATGGCGGCGCTGACGCTGAAGATGTCGGAGCCCGCGTGAGCGTGTCCACCGATCTCCAGCTCCTGCTCGCGCGCATCGTCGAGCATCACACTGCCACCGGCGTGCTGCTGCCGGTTGAGGAAGTCGCGGCCGGCCGGCCCGAGCTGGCGGCGCCGCTCGCGGGGCTGGTGCGACAGTACCTCCAGGTACTGGATGCGCTCGACGGCGGATCCGCTGTCACTGGTTCTCTCGACGGAGCAACGCCAGGCTCGGATGCCGGCACGTCCACTGCGACAAGCTCATTCGTCGTCGACGGCTTCCGCACGATCGAACGGCTTGGCGCGGGCGGGATGGGCGAGGTCTACAAGCTCCACGACCTGACGCTCGATCGGATCGTCGCCGCCAAGGTCATCCGCCGAAAGTCAGCGCAGGCGACGGGTCTCGGAGACTTTCTGCGCGAAGCGCGATCGCTCGCGCTCTTCTCCGACCCGCGCGTCGTCCGCATCTTCGAGTATCGCGAGGCCGCCGATCCGCCCGTGATCATCATGGAGTACGTCGAGGGGTTCGAGCTCGGACGGCTCGGTCCCTCGCTCGAGTTCCGGCAGCGCGCGCGGATTCTTCGCGAAATCTGCGAGGCCATCCATCACGCGCATTCGCTCGGCATTCAGCACCGCGATCTGAAGCCCTCGAACATCATGCTGGACGGCCGGCTGGCGCCGAAGATCCTGGATTTCGGGTTGAGCGCCGGCGATCCGGCGAGTGGTCACCTGCGCGGCACTCTGCAATACATCGCGCCCGAACAGCTCGATCCCAGCCAGCCGATCGATGGACGTACCGACGTGTACGCGCTTGGCGTGATCCTCTACGAGCTGCTCACCGGAGTAGTGCCGTACTCCGGCGCCAGCGAGCACGACATCGTTGACGCAATTCGGCGAGGCCAGCTCCGGCTGCCGGTGGAGATCGACCCGCGCGTTCCCGAGCCGCTGCAGGCGATCGCGCTGAAGGCGATGGAACGGCGGCCGGCCGATCGATATCCATCGGCGCGAGAGATGAGCATCGATCTCGGCCGGTATCTGGACGGGCTGCCAGTCACGGCGCGGCCGTCGCAGTACGGATCGACGCTGCAGGCGCGCGTCAATCCGCATCTCGATCAGATTGCCGAGTGGCAGCGTCTGAACCTGATTTACCCGCACGAAGCGGCGCGGCTGCAGAGCGTCTATCGTCAGCTCGAAGCTCGAGAGGACGACTGGATCGTCGCCAGCCGATCGCTGTCGTACTCGCAAATCCTGCTGTATCTCGGCGCGTTCCTCCTGTTTGCCGGCAGCCTGTTCTACTTTCTCGTCCACCGCGTGCACAAGGCGGTTTCGGGGCTCGCCTGGCCGTTCATCGTGCTCGGCGTGCCGTTCATCGGCCGGAACGTGGCCGGCCGGTGGCTCTACCGGCGCGAGCATCGGGCCGTCGCCGTCGCGTTCTATCTCGCCGGCGTCAGCCTCCTGCCGCTCTTCCTGCTGATCTGGTTTTACGAAACGGGAATCTGGGTCGTGCCTCCGGAGACGGCAGGGCAGCTGTTCACCGACGGATCGGTCTCGAACCGCCAACTGCAGATCACGGTGTTCATCGCCTGCCTCTGGTCCGGATGGCTGGCGCTGAAAACGCGGACCGCAGCGCTGAGCTCGGTGTGCACGCTGCTCGTGCTGATTTTCGCGCTCGCGGTGCTCGCCGACTTCGGGCTGCGGGACTTTCTGACCGACGGCGAATTCGATCGGCTCGCGCTCCGATTGTGGCCCGTCGTCCTCGTCTATGCCGCGCTGGGAGTGGCCTTCGAGCGGCGCGGCTCAGCGTGGTTCGCGCGTCCGCTCTACGTCGCGGGGGCGATCCTGTTGATCGTGGTTCTGGATTTGCTGGCCACCAACGGCCGGATGTTCCACTACCTCGGGCTCTCGCTCACGCGGCTGCAGCCGTCCAACGTCTCGAGTCCCACGCTTCTCGACACGATGACTGCGCTCACCGTGAACGGACTTGGTTTTTACGCGGTGGCGTCGATCCTCGCGCGAGCCGGAACGGACGTCATGAGCCCGGCGTCCCAGCTGCTTTTCCTCGTGGCGCCGTTCTCCATGCTCGAGCCGCTCGCGTACCTCTGCGAGGCCGGCGAGTATTCAATCAAGATCGACTGGGTGTACCTGACGTTTGCGCTTGGCATCGCGCTGCTCAGCCGCCAGCGGCAGCGCAAGAGCTTCTACTACGCCGGCCTCGTCAACACGGGCTTCGCGCTCTATCTCATCGCCGATCATCGGCGATGGTTCGACAACGTCAGCTGGGCTATAGCGATTGTCGCCGCAGGTCTCCTGGCGCTATTGGCGGGATTTCTGTTCGACGCGAGAAGACGAGCAGGCCACTGAAGAGCGCGGCCTGAACTTCGAAGTTCGAACTTCGAAGTTCGAAGTTAGAACTTAGGATCCAGCGCCGCCTGCCGGCGGTGGAGCAGGCTTCGACGGCTCCGTCTTCCCGGGCGCTGCCGGCGGCTGCTGTTGCTGCGGCTGAGGTTGAGTCGCCGGAGGCGATCCGCCGGCGGGAGGTGCTGCCGGAGGCGTGCCTGTCGGCAGCGCGGGCGTGGTCGGCAGCGTCGGAGCGGGCTTGCTCTGGGCCGGTGGCGATGCGGTACCGCTGACGACGGATCCGCCTCCACCCTTGCCGATAATCCCCAGCGCAAACGCGCCAAGCATGAAGAGCGATCCAAGGATGGTCGTCGCGCGCGTGAGCACCGTCGCGCCGGCCCGTGCGCCGAAGGCAGTCTGGCTGCTCGCGCCACCGAAGGCCGCCGCGATGTCTCCGCCCTTGCCTTGCTGAAGCAGCACGACTACGAGCAGCAGGAAACAGACGAGGATGTAGAAGACCAGGAAAGCCCAATAGAGCATAGTTAACGAGTATACCTCGCATTGCGGACGATGCCCGCAAAGCTGCCGGCATCGAGGCTGGCGCCGCCGACGAGCGCCCCGTCGACGTCCGACAGCGCCGCGAGATCGCGGATGTTGTCGGGCTTGACCGAACCGCCATACAGAATCCGACAGCGGTCGGCGGCCTGCGTCCCGAACCATTCGCTCAATCGCGCCCGGATGTGGCGATGCGCTTCACCGGCTTCGATTGGCGTGGCATTGCGGCCGGTGCCGATCGCCCAGACCGGCTCGTAGGCGATGACGAGCGACGCAACCTGATCTCCGGTCAGCTCGGCAAATCCCCCGCGAAGTTGCCGATCGAGCACGGTGAGTGTCTGCCCGCCATCGCGCTCCTCGAGCGTTTCGCCGATGCAGACGATCGGGGTGAGCTCGGCAGCTATGACCGCCCGCGTCTTGCGGTTGACCCAGTCATCGGTCTCGCCGAACAGCCGCCGCCGCTCCGAATGGCCGACGATGACCATCGTCGCGCCGGCGTGCTTGACCATGAGGCTGCTGACTTCGCCGGTGAACGCGCCTTCGCGCTCGAAAAACACGTCCTGTGCCGCCACGCCGATCGACGTGGTACGCGCGGCTTCGGCCGCCGCGCTCAGCGCCGTGAAGGGCGGGGCGACGACCACGTCGATTTGATCGATGCCCCGGATGAGCGCGCTGATTTCGCGCACGAATACCACCGCGTCGTGCGCCGTCTTGTGCATCTTCCAGTTGGCGACGACCAGGGGCCTGCGCATGCCGCTCAGCGCTCGAGCGCCGCGACTCCCGGGAGCGTCCGGCCGCCGAGGAACTCGAGCGAGGCGCCGCCGCCGGTCGAGATGTGGGTGATGCGATCCGCGACGCCGGCGCGCGTGACGGCCGCGACCGAGTCGCCGCCGCCGATGATGGTCGTGCCCGTGACGGCCGCGACGGCGTTGGCGATCGCGATCGTGCCGGCCGCGAACTCGTCGATCTCGAACACGCCCATCGGTCCGTTCCACACCACGGTCTTCGCGGCGGCGATGATCTTGGCGTACCGCTCGACGGTTTTCGGGCCGATGTCGAGGCCGAGTCGATCGCCAATCGCGGGGTCGCCGGTCGCGAGCGTCGCGGTCGGCACTCCCGCCGCGATCTTTTCCGCGACGACGTGATCGACAGGAAGCTCGAGCGCGACATGACGCGCCTTCGCGCGCGCCTCGAGATCGCGCGCGTTGTCGAGGAGCGCATCTTCGACGAGCGATTTGCCGACCGGCAGCCCCTTCGCCTTGAAAAACGTGTAGGCCATCGCGCCGCCAATCAGCAGCGCGTCGACGCGGCCGAGCAGGTTCTGAATCACCTCGAGCTTGTCGGACACCTTGGCGCCGCCCATGATCGCGACGAAGGGCCGCTCCGGCGACTGCAGCGCCTTGCCGAGGTACTCGACCTCGGCCTCCAGGAGGAACCCTGCCGCCGCGTCCTTGACGAATTGCACGATACCTTCGGTCGACGCGTGCGCCCGGTGAGCGGCGCCGAACGCGTCGTTGACGTACACGTCACAGAGCGACGCCAGGTGCCGGGCGAATTCGGGATCGTTTTTCTCTTCCTCCGGGTGGAAGCGGAGGTTCTCGAGGAGGATGACGCCGCCGCGATTACTCTCGACGACGGCAGCGGCCTGCGGGCCCACGCAATCCGTCGCCAAGACCACTGGCCTGACGAGAAGAGAGGCCAGGTGTTCGGCGACCGGCTTCAGACTGAATTCGGGCTTCGGTTTGCCTTTCGGCCGGCCAAGATGGGACGCCAGGATGACGGTCGCCCGCTGCTCGAGCGCGTACTTGATTGTCGGCAAGGCCGCCCGGATCCGCGTGTCGTCCGTGATCTTGCCGTGTTCAATCGGGACGTTGAAGTCGACGCGGATGAAGACCCGCTTGCCGTTCAACGCGAGATCGTGAATCGTGCGCACGCTGCTCAGAGTCCGCGCTCTTCGACGTATCGCAGCAGATCGACGCAGCGGCACGAGTAGCCCCACTCGTTGTCGTACCACGCGAGCACCTTCACGAAGTCGCCGTCGATGACCTTCGTATACGGCGCGTCGATCATCGCTGAGTGCGAGTTTCCGCGGAAATCCACCGAGACGAGCGGCGCGGTCACGTACTCGATGATCCCCTTGTACTTCCCGCACGCCGCCTTTTCGAACGCCGAATTGACCTCCTCGGCGGTGACGGTCCTGGCGAGGAGGGCCGACAAATCGACGAGCGACACGTTCGGCGTCGGCACGCGAACGCTGACGCCGTCGAGCTTGCCCTTGAGCGCCGGCAGCACTTCGCCGACCGCGGACGCCGCTCCGGTCGTCGTCGGAATGATCGACAACGCGGCGGCGCGCGCCCGGCGCAAGTCCTTGTGGGGGAGATCGAGCAGCTGCTGGTCGTTCGTGTAGGAGTGCACGGTCATCATCCAGCCTTTCTTGATGCCGAATGTCTCGTGCAGCACCTTCGCGGTTGGCGCGAGGCAGTTCGTCGTGCAGGACGCGTTGGAGATGATCCGGTGCTTCGCCGGATCGTACGACTCCTGGTTCACGCCCATGACGACCATGCAGTCGGGCCCCTTGGCCGGCGCGGTGATGATCACGCGCTTGGCGCCGGCCGCGAGATGTTTGGCCGCATCGTCGCGCTTGGTGAACTTGCCCGTGGACTCGAACACTACGTCGACCTCGAGGTCCTTCCACGGAAGGGTGGCGGGATCCTTCTGCGCGAGGACTTTGAACTCGTCTCCGTCCACGCTGATTCGATCCGCCGACGAGCGGATGTCCGCGTGCAGATTCCCGAGAATCGAGTCGTACTTCAGGAGGTGGGCGAGCGTCGCCGCGTCCGTGAGGTCGTTCACCGCGACGATGTCGATGTCGTCGTGAGGCATCGCCGCGCGCATGATGTTGCGCCCAATCCGTCCGAAACCATTGATGCCGACCTTGATGGCCATTGCGGCGCTCCTCTCCACACCTCGAAGCGGGATTTCGAACTCTGGATTCTATCAAGAACCGGTATCATTCCATGGCGTGCACGCTCTCTACAGTGTCGCGATCGTGGTCCTGGCGCTCGTGCTCTCGCCATGGTTCGTCTACCAGGCGATCCGCTATCGCAAATACATCGGCAGCCTCGCGCAGCGGATGGGCTACCTGCCGGTGAGCTTCAATCTGGACGGCGACGAGTCGATCTGGATTCACGCCGTGTCGGTCGGCGAGGCGCTGACCGCGCGCGCGCTCCTCGCCGATCTGCGCGAGCGCTATCCGAATCTGAAACTCTTTCTCTCGACCACGACCCTGACCGGTCAACAAATCGCCCGCACCCGGCTCCAGGGCGTCGACGCCGTCTTCTTCCTGCCGTTCGATCTGCCGCCGTTCGTCAATCGCACGCTTCGGCTCGTGCGCCCGCGGCTGTTCATCATGATGGAGACGGAAATCTGGCCGAACCTGTTGCACGCCTGCCGCCGCGCGCGCGTGAAGACGGTGCTGGTGAACGGGAGAATCTCGTCGCGATCGTATCCGCGCTACCGGCTGGCGCGGCGCTTCTTCCGGCACGTCCTGGCCGACGTCGATCGCTTCTGCATGCAGAGCGACGAGTCGGCGCGGCGGATTATCGAGATCGGCGCCGATGCCAGGCGCGTGACGGTGACCGGGAGTCTCAAGTTCGATTCGCTCGAATCGCCGGCGGCGGCGGCCGGCCGCGGCGCCGGCCGCGTCCTGCGCTACTTTCGCATTCCGCCGTCGAGACCCGTGTTCATGGCGGCCAGCACGGTGAAAGGCGAGGAGCGGGCGGTGCTCGCCGCGTTCGCGGCGGTTCGCCGGGCGCAGCCGTCGGCGCTGCTGATTCTCGCGCCGCGCAAGCCGGAGCGGTTTGCGGAAGCTGAAGCGCTCGCGCGCGGCGAGGGCCTGCGCGTCGTCCGGCGCACGGAGTTGGCTGTCGACTCCGAGCCCCGCGCGGACGTGATCGTGCTCGACACGATCGGCGAGCTCGCGCACCTGTTCCAGGTTGCGACCGTGGTGTTCGTCGGTGGCAGCCTGATCGACATGGGCGGTCACAACATCCTCGAGCCGGCCGTGCACGGCCGGCCGATCGTGTTCGGTCCCTACATGACGAACTTCGCGGAAATTGCCGAGACGTTTCTCAGAAACCAGGCGGCCGTGCAGATCAACAGTCCGGCCGAGCTGACGGGGGCGATCGCCCGGCTGGTCGCCGATCCCGTCGAGCGCGCCCGGCTCGGCGCCGCCGCGCGGGCGCTCGTCGAGGCCAACCGCGGCGCGAAGCCACGCACGCTCGAGGTCATCGCCGCTCTGCTTCCTCCGCCCGGCAGCCGCGGAGTCGTCAGACCGTTCATCAGATAGGGGGACGCGGCTGTTTTTCACGGGAGCACGACGACCAGCAGCGACCGCGTCCCGTCTCCGCCAACCGGTCATCAGCATCGGCAATCTTGCGATGGGCGGGCGCGCGAAGACGCCGCTCGTTGCCTACCTTGCGCGGCTGCTTCTTGAGGCAGGAGAGCGGCCGTCCATCCTCAGTCGCGGCTACGGACGCCGGCGCGTCGAAGACGGTGTGGTCGTCGTGAGCGACGGCCGGCACCTGCTCGCGGATCTGGACCGCAGCGGCGACGAGCCGCTGATGCTGGCGCGCCTGACTCCCGGCGCCGTCGTGCTCGTGTGCGATCAGCGCGCGATCGCGGGCGCACTCGCCGAACGTCATCTCGGCGCGACTGTCCATCTGCTCGACGACGGCTTTCAACATCGATCGCTCGCGCGTGACGTGGACATCGTCGTCGTGTCACCGGACGACTTTCGCGATCGGGCGTTGCCGTTCGGCCGTCTGCGCGAGCCGGTCGCGTCGCTGGCCGCCGCCGACGCCGTCATCGTCGACGCCGGTGATGCGGGCGCGCCGCCTCTGGATCTGCCACTGCGACTGCCCGCGTCCGTGGCGCGCTTCACGCTGCGTCGTTCCTTGGGTGAGGCTCGCGCGCTCGAACCCGATCGGCCGCAACCTGCGGCTCGGGGACCAGTCGTGGCGCTGGCAGGAATCGCGCGACCGGATCGTTTCTTCGGCGCGCTTCGCGACGCGGGCTGGCAGATTGTGCGCGAGGTCGTGTTTCGCGATCACCATGCCTACACGGCCGCGGATATCGCGCGTCTCGCGGAGGAGGCGCGATCCGCCTCTGCGCTCGGCGTCGTGACCACGGAGAAAGACGCGGAACGCCTGTTGCCATGGCGTCCGTTTCCCGTTCACATCGCTGCGGTGCCGCTCGAGATCACGCTGGAACCAGCCGGCGCCTTTCCGGGCTGGCTCCTCGGCCGGCTGCGCGAGGCGCGCGCGTGAAGCAGCCGTCGGTCCGGCATCGTCTCGAATATGCGCTGGTCGTGGTGGTGCGCGGGATCATCCGGATTCTTCCCGACGCGCTCGGCCGGGCCCTCGGCACGTTCATCGGTCTCACCTTCTATGCGGTGGACCGCGCGCATCGCCGCGTCGCGATCACCCAGTTGCGCGCGGCGTTCCCGACCCGGGAACCGGCCGAGTGCCGGGCCATCGCCCGCGCGACGTTCGCCCACTTCGGCCGTCTGCTCGTCGCGTTGCTGAAGTTCAGCACCCTGACGCCCGCCGAGATGCGGACGCGGGTGGAGTTCGAAGGCGACGATCGCATGCGCCATGCGCTCGCCGGCGGCAAAGGCGTGATCATCGTCACCGGACATTTTGGATACTGGGAACTGCACGGCATGGCGCACGCGCTGGTGTTGCCGCCGATGTCGGTCCTCGCGCGTCCGCTCGACAACCCGCTGCTGCACGACCTGCTGGAGCGCGCGCGCTGCGTGACGGGGAACAAAGTGATTTATCGTCAACGGGCGCTGCGCCGAATCCTCCGCGCGCTGTCGGCCGGCGAGTGCGTTGCGGTGCTGATCGACCAGCACATTCAGGCCGCGGATGCCGTCAAGGTCGATTTCTTCAACCGTCCGGTGTCGACGACGGCCGCGGTTGCGACGCTGGCGCTGCGAACCGGCGCGCCGCTGGTGCCGGCCTTTGCCCTGCCGCTCGCCGGCGGCCGGTATCGACTCATCTACGAGCCACCGGTCGAGTTGCCGTCTGCCGACGCGTCAGATCCCGTGCGCGAGCTGACGCAGCGCTGCACCGACGTGCTGGAGATGTACGTCCGGCGCCATCCACACCTCTGGTTGTGGATGCATCGCCGGTGGCGGGAAGATCAGCCGGAAGCGATGGCCGTTCCGGGAATGTTTCCAGCCGCTGCCTCCGACGACAGCGAGTCGGTGGAGCAGTGAGCGATCCCGCGACCCCATCCCGCGTCGTCGTCCGCGCGCCGGGCTGGCTGGGAGACGCCGTTCTCGCGCTGCCCGCCGCGGCGGCGATCCGGCGGCACTTCGCTCAGGCCCACCTTGCCATTGCCGCGCCGGCAACGGTTGCCGCCATCTTCCGGGAGAACATTGACGCGGCACCGGACGCCGTGATTGAGCTGCCGGACTCGACGCGCGAAGCCGTCGCCGTCCTGAAAGCCGGTGCGTTCGACATCGGCATTCTTTTTCCCAATTCGTTCGGATCCGCCTGGCAATTCCGCCGCGCCGGCATTCCGGCCCGATGGGGGTATCCAACCGCCGGTCGCGGCATTCTGCTGACTCGGCGCAGCCCGCGCCGGCGGAATCGCGGCGCCAGCCATCTGGCGGACTACTACCGGGATCTCGTGCGTGGTCTCGACATCGACTGCGGCGACGACGGGCCGCGCGTCCGGGCGTCTGCCGCAAGCGCGAGCCGCGCTGAGGCGCTGCTGGCCGAACGCGGCGTGCGGCCATCGACGCCGCTCGTGGGGTTCGCGCCCGGCGCCGCGTACGGACAGGCGAAACAGTGGCCGCCGGACCGCATGGCGCAGGTCATCGCCCACCTGGCGCGTGAGACTTCCGCGACGAGCGTCATCGTCGGCGCCTCCCACGATCGCGACGCCGGCCGTGCGATAGAATCGTGGCTTCGCGCGCACGCTCCGGCGGCGTCGTCGCGCGTGATCGATCTCGTCGGCCGCACGACGCTCGGATCGCTCGTCGGGATCACCGCGCGCGTGGCCGCATTCGTGTCCAACGACTCGGGCGCGATGCACGTGGCCGCGGCGCTCGGCCGGCCGGTCGTCGCCATCTTCGGCCCGACCGATGAGCGGGTGACGAGACCGCTCGGCGATCACGACGTGATCACGCACCCGGTGTTCTGCCGGCCGTGTCTGTTGCGCGACTGTCCCATCGATCACCGCTGCATGAAACGGATTTCCGTCGACACCGTCGTCTCTGCCGTCACGCGCCGACTTGCCGCCGCTGACAAGCCGGGAAGCGAATGAGCGCGCAGCCGGCGGTCTTCCTCGACCGCGACGGGACGATGGTGCGCGACGTCGGCTACCTCAGCCGGCGCGAGGATCTCCAGTGGCTTCCGTATACGATCGACGCGATTCGACTCCTCAACCGCGCGGGCTTTCTCGTCTTCGTGATCACCAACCAGGGTGGCATTGCGCTCGGTTTCTGCACGGAGGCATTCGTCCGGCAGACGCATGACGAGATGTCGGCGTTCATCGCAGCCGCTGGCGGACGCGTCGACGGGTGGTTTTTTTGTCCGCACCATCCCCTTGCGCGCGATCGCAGTCTTCGCGTCGAGTGCGAGTGCCGGAAGCCGAAAACGGGCATGATCCGTCAGGCGTCGGAACAGTTCGCCATCGATCTGGCGCGCTCATTCGTCGTCGGCGACAAGATCGCGGATGTCGATCTCGCTGCCGGCATCGGCGCACGCGGCATTCTCGTGCGGACCGGCTACGGAGAGGCGGAGGTCAAGCGTCACAGCGGCGACGTGCCCGGCGCGGCCTACGTCGCGGCTGAGCTCATGGACGCGACGACGTGGATCCTCTTGCAATCGGGACGTCGTTACACGGAAAGGCACTTGACTTGACGTGGTAGGCTGCGCGCCCAATGGGCGTTTTACAGGGCGCGCGCGACGATACCACGTCAAGTCAAGTGCTTTCCGGGATTCGAGGCGACATGAAGCAGGGTGCCAATCCCGCACGCCTTCGTCAGATCCTCGCGCGCATCCGGCGCGTGCGGCTGCTTGTCGTCGGCGATCTCGTCGCCGACGAATACATCTACGGCCGGATCGATCGCGTATCGCGCGAGGCGCCGGTGTTGATCCTGCGCTACGACTCCACCGAGATTGTGCCCGGCGGCGCGGGAAATGCAGCCAGCAACGCGGCGGCGCTCGGCGCCCGCGTGGAGGTGATCGGCGTGGCCGGCACAGACGACGCCGGACGCCGGCTGCTTGCGGCGATTCCCCGGCCCGCAACGCTGACCGCGGTCGCGCGCCTCCGCGGTTACGTGACGCCGGTCAAAACGAGAATCCTGGCGGGTGGGATCCACTCCGCGAAGCAACAGGTCGTGCGGATGGATCGCGCGGGCAGCCGGCCGGGCGCGCCGGTCATTGCGAAGCTCGAGCGCGCGCTGGCGCGGGCGCTCCGCCGCGCCGACGCGGTGATCGTCTCCGACTACGGCGGCGGGCTCGTGACGCCGGCATTCTGGCGGCGTGCGGTCGAGTCCGCGAAGCTCAAGAAGCCGCCGCTCGTCCTCGTCGATTCGCGCTACAGCCTGACGAGCTTCACCGGCATGACCGCCTGCACCCCGAACGAATCCGAAGTCGAGGCGCTGCTCGGCGTGCGCATCAACGACGATCTCTCGGTGCTCGAGCGGGCAGGGCGGGCGTTGCTCGCGCAGCTCCGTTGCCGCGCGGTCCTCGTGACCCGCGGCGGCCGCGGCATGGCGCTCTTCGAGTCGGGCCAGCCGACCGATCACATTCCGATCGTCGGCTCCGACGAGGTTGCCGACGTGACCGGCGCCGGTGATACCGTCATCGCGACGTTTGCGGTGGCGCTGGCGGCGGGCGCCAGCTTCGCCGAGGCGGCGCGGCTCGCCAATCATGCCGGCGGACTCGTCGTGATGAAACGCGGCACCGCGACGGTGAGCGCCGCCGAGCTGGCAGGCGCGCTGACGTGATGGTCGTGCGCATGGTGGTGACAGAAACCGAACTGCTCTCGCGCGTCGCTGACGATCGCCGGCACGGCCGGACGATCGCGTTGGCGAACGGCTGCTTCGACATCCTCCATGTCGGGCACGTGCGTTATCTCGAAGGCGCCGCCCATGAAGCCGATCGGCTCATCGTCGCCGTGAACGACGATGCCTCGGTGAGACAGTTGAAAGGGAACGGGCGGCCGATCGTGCCGGCCGCGGCGCGCGCCGAGGTGATCGCCGCCGTCCGCGGCGTCGATTACGTCGTCGTGTTCCCGGAGCTCACGGTCGATCGGCTGCTCGGCGTGCTGAAGCCGGACGTGCACTGCAAAGGCACCGACTACACGCCCGAGACCGTTCCGGAGCGCGACGCGGTGCGCGCGTACGGCGGCCGCGTCGCCATCGTCGGCGATCCCAAGGATCATTCGACGCGCGATTTGCTCGCACGCATCGGCGCCGGCGCCCCTCCATCGCCAGGCGGCAAGACGGGGTGACGTGAAACGGCTGCTCGTCGTCCGGCTTGGATCGCTCGGCGACCTCGTGCACACGCTGCCGGCGGTGAGCGCCATCCATCGCACGTTTCCCGCGGCCGAGATCGACTGGCTCGTCGACGCGCCGCATCGAGACTTCCTCGCGCTGGTGCCGCTCCTGGCCTCGGTCATCGTGCTTCGCGATCGGTCCGCCGGGGCCTGGCTGGCCGCGAGAAGCGCGCTGCGCGCGCGCGCGTATGACGTCGCCCTCGACTTTCAGGGTCTGCTCAAGTCGGCGGCCCTCGCCCGTCTCTCAGGCGCGCAGCGGGTGATCGGCTTCACGCGAAAAGCCGCGCGCGAAGGTCTGGCCGCGCCGTTCTATTCCATGCGCGTGGAGGCCGGAGCCGGCCAGCACGTCATCGAGAAGAACCTGGCGCTCGCCGGCTCGATCGGGGCGGCGACCGACACGCTCGAATTCCCGCTGACCCAAACCGATTCCCGCGTCGTGACGGCCGTGCGCGACGCGCTGGCACGGGCGGGACTGCCGGCGACCTACGCGTTGATCAATCCCGGGGCCGCGTGGCCGAACAAACGCTGGCCGCCGGCCGCGTTCGGACGCGTGGCGGCGCTGATTCGTGACCGGCACGGGCTGGCGTCGATCGTCCTGTGGGGACCGGGCGAACAGGCGATCGCCGCGACGGTCGTTCAGTCCTCGGCGGGCGCAGCCGTCGCCGCGCCGGCAACGTCGCTTCACGATCTCGTCGCGCTCGCGCGGCACGCTCGGCTGATCATCTCCGGAGACACCGGCCCGCTGCACATCGCGGCCGCCGTCAAGGTCCCCGCCGTCGGTCTCTACGGCCCGACGAATCCACGGCGCAACGGACCATGGAGCGAACAGGATGAGTCCATCTCGCGTTACGACGCGTGCGACTGTCACTACGAGCGGCGTTGCCGCCGCGATGATGCGCACTGGTGTCTGGGATCGATTTCCGTCGACGAGGTGGCGGCCGCGATTGACAGGCGTCTCGGCCAGGCTGTGAATCCTGCAACCGCGTGACTCGTTTGCGAGTACCCCTCGGGTTCGTATGCGGCGCAATCGCGTTCTGGCTTGCGCGGCCGACGCCGGTTTCGGTCCTCGCTGGCATGACGGTCGCGACGGTTGGCGAGCTGGTCCGCCTGTGGGCTGCGGGCCACATCGACAAGGGACGCGAAGTCACGCGCAGCGGCCCGTACCGATTGGTCCGGCATCCTCTCTATGCCGGCTCCGCGATCATGGGGATCGGCTTCATGATCGCCGCGCGCAGCCTCTGGTCCGCGATCGTCGTCGGCGTCTACCTCGTCGTGGCGCTGGTGTCGGCCGCGCGGGCGGAAGAGGCGACGCTCGACGCGCGGTTCGCCGGCGAGTACTCCGCGTACCGCGAAGGCCGCGCGGCACGGAGCGATCGGCCGTTCAGTCTCGCGCGCGTGAAGGCCAATCGCGAGTACCGCGCGGTCATCGGCCTCATCCTCGGCTGCGGACTGCTGTATCTGCGGAGTCAGATGTAGGCCGGACCTTCAGAGCCGGCGACAGCATCATCAATCCAGATCCATCATCCAGATATCGCCCCGGACATCGCCGAGGACGAGCAGGATCTGATCCGGCGCCGCGATCGGGGCTGTGCCGGTGATGAGGGTCGTCGCCAGCATCTCGCGGAGCGTCAGAACTGTGAAGGCGTCGCCCTCCGGCGCGCCTGAGTCCTTCGCCATGGGGCGCGCGCGCACCTGGCTGCGAAGCTCGACCGTCGGCGTCGTCGTCAGGTAGTAGAGCAGTCGGCCGTCGCGAGACCAGAAGGGGTGGCTCGCGCCCTCGTCGACGACGATCCACTTCGTCTCCGGGGGCGTCGACGTCAACGAGAACGGGGCGACGATCACGCTCGGCACACGTCCGGGCGTCGTCGCGTCGAAAGCCAGCCAGCGGCCATCAGGTGAGACGCGGGGATTCGAGAGCGACCGGTCGGCGCTGCTGAGCAGGTCGCGCTGCGAACCGTCGGTCGTGTCGACGACCACAAACCTGTTGAGACGCGACCCGAAGGTCTCGGCAAGCACGTAGCGCTCGTCCAGCCACTGCCGTGACCTCGCGCCGGAGTTCTCGCAAATCTGTCGCGAGCGGCCGGTCGCCAGATCGGCGACGAAGAGCGGACGCGACGCACGCGGCCCCGTCATCCTGACACCGAATGCGAGTTGCCGCCCGCTCGGCGAGAGGGCGGGGAAGCCTTTGCCGACGCCGGCCGGCTCGGTCGAGACGATCGTTTCCGATCCGCTGTCGAGGTCCCGAACGTACACGTCCGCGTCGCCGCCGCGGCTCGAGAAGTACGCGAGCATCCGGCCGTCGGCCGTCACCGTCAGATGACTGAGGATGCCCGGACCGCGCGTCAGCCGGCGCAACGGTCCGTACGTCTCACCGCTGACGGCGTCGATCGCAATCGACCAGAGATTCATGTCCCCGTGCGCGCTGACAAACGCCAGCCGGCCGGCGGCGACCGTCGGATACCAGCTCAACTCGGTTCCCCGTGAGAGCGGCTCGGGAGCGCCGACGGCGTGAGACTCATTCCGATCCAGCCGCTGACGAAATACGCCGACTCCGTTGCGGCCCGCCGCCGCAAAAATCACCCCGCCAGCTGTCCAAGCCGGTGGAGAGGACACCACGAACAGTCCCAGCTCGCGCGATCGCTGCAGGACGCCGGTGTTCACCGCAGGACCGCCGTCGACCGGAATGATCCAGTAGTCCGGCTCGAGGTCCGCGCGCGGATGGCCGTGCACGAGCAGCTGTCGCGACGTCGGCGACCAGACGACGAACGACACGTCTGTCAGATCGCCAACGATCCGATCGCCAGTGCCGTCGGCGGCGGCCAGGCGAACACCGTGCGGCGCCTCGAGCGACACGTACGCGAGCGAGCGGCCGTCGGGCGACAGGCGGCCGCTCGTCGCGGCTCGTTTCAGTAGGCGAGGCGTGCCGCCGAATGCCGGCGTCTCGTACAGATTCAGACTGCCGCCGCCCTGCGCCGTGAAGATGATGCGCGTGTCATCGTGGAAGAACGACGGATCGGCGCACTCGCACTGACCGGATGTCACGCGAATCGCCGTGCCGCCAATCTGTTGCAGCCAGATCTGAGGCGTGTCGCCGTCCTGACCGGCATCGGACACGTAGGCGATCATCTTGCCGTCGGACGAGAACGACGGCGAGAACGTCACCGCTGACGTCGAGGTCACGCGTACGAGCTGCGGGAGTGTCCGGCGCTCGGCCTCCGGACCTGCGGACCTCGCCGCGGGCGCGCGGCTCCGGCGCTCCCACCATGCCGTGAGCTCAGCGCAATCGGCGTAGACCGTGCCGCGCTTGAGGTGGTCGAGCCGATGAACGGGGAGACCTTCCTCGCGCTCCCAGCGCTGTACTGTCCGAATGCCGCGTCCGAGATGCGACGCAATCTCCTTCCACGAGTCGAGCCGCTGCGGCCGCGCTCTGGATGACGGTTCCTTCGGAGGCGTCTCGCTCCCCACGGTCTGAGGATAGCGCACGAGGTGCGCCATGACGCGCCACGTCAATGCCGGCGCATCGTGGCGCTTGAGGCCCAGCGGCATGCGCTGGACACTGCAGGGAAAGGAGCGCGTCATGTCCAGAACACAACCGTCCATCAGTTCATTCGCAGCTGGAGTCCTCGGTGTGGTGCTGCTTGCGAGCATCAGCGCGACTGGGCAATCCGGCACCTCGTCGCTGACGGGAGTATGGAAAGTCTCCGAAGTAACGATGACCGGTCCCGCGGCGGGGACCGTCAGGCCCCAGGCAGACCTCACGATCATTTCCGCCCGCCACTACACCCGGATCTACGTGGAGCAGCCGCGCCCGGAGCTTTCGAATCCGGCCGCGGCCACAGCCGACGAGCTCCGCGCAGTTTGGGGCCCCTTCATGGGTGAGGCCGGCACCTACGAACTCACCGGTGACCACGAGCTCACGATGCGTCCGATCGTCGCGAAAAACCCGGCGGCCATGGCGCCCGGCGCGTTCGTGGTCTACACGTGGTCGCGGACCGGCGACACGCTCACCGTCACGGCGAGACGCAATCAGAACGGGCCGATCGCCAATCCGGCCACCATCAAGCTCTTCAAGGTCGAGTAGCCCTCGAGCCACACGGAGTCGTTCATGACTGACCACACAACTCTCTCATTGCTTGCGGTCTATGCTCATCCTGACGATGAGGTCTTTCAAGGGGGCGTGCTGGCGTACTGGAGCGAACGCGGCGTCCGGGTGACGGTCGCCTGCGCCACCAACGGCGAGGCAGGGAAGCCGCACCCGTCGATTGGCAGCGTCGACGATCTCGGCGCGCTGCGCACCGAGGAGCTGCGCGTCTCGTGCGCGCGGCTGGGACTCGACGCACCCGTGCTTCTGGGATTCCACGACTCGGCGCGCAAGGATCGGCTGCGACGCGACGATCCGCGCGCGCTCGTCAACGTCGACATGCTCGAAGTCGAGATCGCGATCAAGCAGGTCATCGCGCGCGTCAAGCCGCAGGTCGTGCTCACGTTCGATCCGCACGGCGGCTACTACCATCCCGATCACGTCGCCATTCATCGCGCGACGACAGCCGCATTCTTCTCGAGCGGCGTTCTGCACGGCGAGGCGCCTGCGCGTCTCTTCTACGGCACCATGCGCCACGACATCTTTCGAACCTTCGCGGAGGCGAGCCGAGGGCGGGGCTTCCTCGACGACCTCGATCCTGACGTGTTCGCATCGACTTCCGAGATGATTGCCGTCTCATTCGACGCGCGCCCGTACGTGGATCGCAAGCTCTCCAGTCTTGCGGCGCATCGGTCGGCGTTCGGGGTCACGCAAGAAATGCTGGTCGATCCTCCGCCAGGCGTGGCACAGATGTTGGGTGCGTTTCGGCCCGTGCTCGAGCAAGAAGTCTTCCTATTGGGTGGTACTCGCGGGCCGATCGCGACCTGGCCACTACGAAATTTGTTCGACGGCGTGAATTGACTGGAAATCGCCAGTCGATGGGTTCATGCTGTGGGATGTTGCGATGAAGGCTGCTCGCGACGGTCTACTGCTTCTCTTCGTGTTCGTCGTGAGCGGCGCGACGCGTCCCGCGGACGTCAGCGGCCCCGCGCACGCCTCCCATCACGACGCGGCTGCCGCCGCGCAGTTGCCGCACAACATTCCGGACTTCTGCCGCGGATCGTCGGACACGGTCGGCGGCGGCCAGACGATGGTGATCTCCGGCAAGGTGCAGAAGGGCTGCATCCGCGTCGAAGACGGCGGGACGCTCGTGCTGCGGTCGAACACCACGCTCCTGGCCGACATGATTTTCGGTCTGCCGGGATCGCGACTCGAAGGCGGCACACCCTCGGCGCCGCTCCAGAACGTCGAGATCGTCGGCCGGAATGGTCCGCTCGATCGGAACAACGATCCCGAGCAGTTCGGCCGCGGACTTGTCTGGTTCGGATCAGTGCGGCTGCACGGGATGCCGAAGACGCCATTCGTCCGGCTCACCGAGGAGCCGCGCGCCGGGCGGGGCCAGATCTTCGCGACGACGTCGGGCTGGCGGTCCGGCGATCGGCTCGTGATTCCCGGTACGACTCAGCCACAGTTGAGCACCGTATTCCAGCCGCAGGTTGAGACGCCGCAAGTCATCCTCGCCACGAACGGTGTCGTCAACATTCAGCCCGCGCTCGCCTTCGATCATCTCGGCGCGCGTGACGTGGACGGTGTCGTGCGGTTCCTGCCCCACGTCGGCAACCTGACGCGGTCGATCCGGATTCGATCCGAGAATCCGGCTGGCACGCGGTGGCACGTCATCTTCGTCGATCGCGCCGACGTGGACATCCGGTACGTCTCGTTCGTCAATTTGGGACGCACCACCACCGAGCCGCTCTCGAGCGCCAATCAAATCGGCCGGTACTCGCTGCACATGCATCACGTGTTCGGGCCGACATCGCCGCAGTCGAACGGACGGCAGTTCACGCTCATCGGCAACGTGGTCGAAGCCGGATCGAAGTGGGGCATCACGGTCCACAACTCGCACTACGGGCTGATCCAGGACAACGTTGTCTACAACACCGGCGGCGGCGGGATCATGACGGAGGACGGCTCCGAGACCGGGAACATCTTCGATCACAACTTGGTGGTGGCGCCGACGGGCCCAGGCGGCGATACGAGCGACCATCTGCTCGGACGCGAGAGCTCAGGGCTCTGGTTCCGCGGGCCGCACAACCTTGTCCGAAACAACATCGTCGCGAACACGCGGTCGAACGCGATCGTCTACGTCAACGCTTCGGCGGCAGGCGGTGTCAGCGGGACGGTGGTCGTGCCGGAGTTCCAGGGCGCCAACCCCGCCGAACACGGCAAGCCTGTCGACAACGCCACAGTTCCGCTCGCGGAGTTCACCGGGAACGAAATGTACTCGTCCATGTACGGCGCGATCTTCTGGGACGTCATGGCCAGCTGTTGTATCTACACGTGGGAAGGCCCGACGACGACCATCAAGAACACGACGGTGTGGCACATCGGCCTGTACGGGGCCTTTCCGTACGGCTCCAACCGGATGCTGTTCGAGGACTGGACGCAACTGAACGATCCGCGCGTCCTCGCCAACGAGTCGGAGCGACCGAAGGGGTTCGTCTTCGGCGACTATCTGACGCGCTTCATCACGTTGAGGCGCGTTAACATTCAGGGACTGCGGTTCGGCATCTGGACGCCGATCAAGTCGGGCGATCTCCGCGACACCTACGGGCCGGCGGCGGGTGTGATGCGCATCGAAGACTCCGTGCTGAAGAATCACACCAACATTCTCACGACCATGTCCTACGGCGTGACCGGCGGAGGCACGCTGCTTCCGCCGAGGCGAGTGGAAGTGGACCGGGTCCTTTTCGGCGGCATCTCCGGGAACACAGGATCCGAGCCGCAGCTGGATATCCGGTCCGACTTCGACCTCGATTCCGGCACCAACATGAACGCCATCGTTTCGACCCGCATCATCGTGACCGACTACAACCGCGTGAGCGGCGACAACTTCGAGGTATTCCAGCGGGAACAAGCGCCCGACGTCATCGTGCCACAGACGGGATCGCGCCCGGGATTCGTCGGCGCGCCGGTCGGCGGCCTGACGAACCAGCAGGCGTGGGCGCAGTTCGGCGTGGCCATCTCCGGCGCCATCGCCCCGTGTTCGAACACCCGGCCCCGGGTTGGCGGGTTCGTTTGCTCCATAAGCCGGCCGGTTCCCGCAGGGACGCCGCCATCGGCTGTGCCCTCGCCATCGAGCAGCACTCCCACCCCCGGTTCAGGGCAGCGCGTTCGCCGCTGAGCCCGGGGCGTCCAGCGCCAGCTGCCCGCCGCCGTCGGGTCCATTCGGCTCCTGTGCCGGGCCCGCGCTGAGTTCAACGGCGCCGTGACCGCAGCCGAACTCGCCACGTTGCGGGTCATCGCGATCTCCACGTTCGGGATGGCTGAAGAGGATTGCAAAGGATTTGAAACGTCCGCCTTCGCGGCTGCGCCGCTACGCGGGACAGCCTTCGCTAATCTTCGGCTGGGCTAACTCTGTTGAAGCCTGCGGCTCCTAGTTTGACAGGGCTTGCCCAGCCGAAGCCGCCAAGGGCGGCGAAGGCTGGCGGGGCCGACGAGACTCGAACTCGCGACCTCCGGCGTGACAGGCTTCGTGGTCAATGCGTAACTCCTGACGGTTCCGTACTTACGGTTTCTTCCCCGCTGGACTTCCCCGGAGCTGTATCAAGTTCCGCTCCAAGTCGCTCCGTCGCACGGGCGAGCTTCGTCGACTGAAAGGGCGCATATCGCCGCGTCATTCTCGAGGTCGTGTGTCCTAAGAATTGTTGGACGTCCGCCAGGTCGGCGCCGGCGCGCAGCAGCGCGGTCGCCTGGCTGTGACGCAGGTCGTACAGCCGGACGCGACCGAGGCCGGCCTTCTTGGCGGCGCGCAGGAACGCCGTCCGGAGCGCCGTCCGATCGAACTCTCCCCAGGCGTCGGCCTTGATGAAGGCCTTCCAGGCGTCGACGCCGCGCTGGTTCAGCGTCACCAGGCGGAACGATCGGCCGGACTTGCTCGTCGGCACATGGCAGACTTTCGCCTCGAGGTCGAGGTACTCCGGCTTCATCCGGACGAGCTCAGAATGGCCGCGCATGCCGGTCCAGAGGAGGACTTGCAGCCGGGCCCGCTGCTTCGCGCTCGCGACCTCGGCGATCGCCGTGAGCAGCTCGACGAGATCTCGCCCGCGCGGCTCGGGCGCCGGCTCCTGGAACGGCGGCACGTCACGCACGGGGTTCGCGGCGCGTTTACCGTCGAGCACGGTGTAGAGATGGAGGAGCGCCGTCCGTCGATGATTACAGGCCGAGGCCGAAAGGCCACCGGGCACGACCGTCACGATCGCCGGATCCCCCTTCTTCTTCCCGCGGCGCACCCTCGAGCGCGGACCTGAGACGCGCCATTCGTGAAGCTGTGCCCGGATGCGTTCGGCGGTGAGCGCCGACCGGGGGACGTCGCCGAATCGTTCGCGCCAGGCCTCAAGGTCGCGCCGGCGAGACTCAAGGCTCGGCA
>Ga0114129_10000260_pt1 | contig 59525 bp, 47 predicted proteins | sample RhiMetdeltSRZDD1_FD_80071 | JGI IMG/M metagenome (GOLD analysis project Ga0114129, IMG submission 80071) | Populus rhizosphere microbial communities from Tennessee, USA - Rhizosphere MetaG P. deltoides SRZDD1 (version 2) (version 2) | ecosystem: Host-associated > Plants > Roots > Rhizosphere >...
CGGGCCCCGGCCGACCACTGGTCGGTCGCCACCGGTTTCTCCAGCACCACCTTGGCCGCATTGAGCTCGACCTGATCGTGGAAGCGGTCGTAGAGCCGGCCCACGATCTGAGCCCCGCTGTGCCGGGTGGCGTAGGTGTAGGACGCCGTCACGAACCCGCTCACGGCCACCGGCAACGGGGCCGCCGGCGGTGCCGCCGAGGCGGCGCTGTCGGGTTGCCCCGCCGAATCCGCAGGGGCAGGTCTCCCAGCTGAATCCGCAGGGGCGGGCTTGGCCACGGAGTCGGTCTGGGCCGAGAGAAGCCGAGCACCGGTCCACGGGAGCAGCAGAAAGAACAGGACGGTACCAAGTCGATGCATGTGCGACGTCCTCCAGGGTGAGTGGACGTACCGGCAGAGCCGGCGATGGGCAACGAAAACGCCCTCGCGACGGCGAATGCGCGAGGGCGGTGAGCACGGGGTTGAGCGAGTCGGCTAATCGGGGCGAGCCGACTTCAGCGCTCCCCCGCGGCTCGGCCGCGGGCAGCTGGGGTTTCGGTACCCCCGGGCGATCAGGGGCAAGTGGAACAATCCGATCATCAACACTCCTCCGGCGGGCGGACGCGGCAGTCTATGAGTCGCGGGACAAAATGTCAATGCCTTTGCGCACATTCTGCACAATTCGCCGCCTGCTATGCCATAGATCCCGCCATCTTCACCGCAGACGCAAGCCTAATGTTGCAGATTTAGCACGATTCCCTTGACACAGCTTTCCGGCGACTGTAAGATCCCTCCGTGGCCAGCTATGAACGGCAGCACCCCTTTGGGGCCCTCGCCACTTGCCAAAGCAGTGTCCGAAACCTCGGGGCGCGCGCTCCACGGAGCGCGCGCCTCACGCGAGTGCGCCGGAGCTCGGTCTAGTACCGTTGTGCAGTTCCCGATGCCCCTGCGCCGAACGTCGAGCGTAGGGGCATTGTCGTTGGTGGATCCGACTCGGCGGCCGGCCCGGGATTCACTCTCACTTTTCATCACAGTTCGAGGGATTGATGGCTACCACTGTCAAAGCCGGAACAGACCGGCGTTCGGCCCCCGCCGAGGTCAAGAAAGTCCTGGACCTCATCAAGCAGAAGCACATTCAGGTCGTAGACGTGAAATTCGTCGATCTGCCGGGGACCTGGCAGCACTTCTCGATCCCGGCGAACACGCTGGATGAAGACATGATCCGGGAAGGCCTGGGCTTCGACGGCTCGTCGATCCGAGGCTTCCAGGCCATCAACGAGAGCGACATGCTGCTCATGCCGGATGCATCAACCGCATTCGTCGACCCGGTGCTGACCGTGCCGACGCTGTCGCTCACCTGCGACGTGTACGACCCGATCACACTCGAGCCCTACTCGCGCGACCCGCGGTTCATTGCCTTCAAGGCCGAGGAATATCTCAAGACCACCGGTATCGCCACGACCTCGTACTGGGGTCCGGAGGCCGAGTTCTTCATCTTCAACTCGGTTCGGTTCGACCAGAACGCGCACGAGGGCTACTACCACATCGACAGTGACGAAGGGATTTGGAGCTCGGGAAGGAATGGCTTGCCCAACCTGGCGCACCGGCCCCGCCACAAAGAGGGGTATTTCCCGGTTCCACCGGTGGACAAGCTGCAGGACGTTCGCTCGAAGATCATGCTGGCGATGATCGATGCCGGCGTGCCGGTCGAAGTGCAGCACCACGAGGTGGGCACGGCAGGTCAGGCGGAGATCGACATCCGGTTCGGGACGCTAGTCCAGACCGCGGACCGGTTGATGGTCTACAAGTACATCGTAAAGAACGTGTGTAACAGCCTCGGCCTTACGGCCAGCTTCATGCCCAAGCCTCTATTCGGCGACAACGGGTCGGGGATGCACTGCCACCAATCGCTCTGGAAAGGCGACACACCTCTCTTCTTCGATGGCAATGGGTATGCGCTCATTTCGGAGACGGCCAAGTACTACATCGGTGGCCTGATCGCTCACGCACCGGCACTGCTTGCGCTCTGCGCACCAACCACCAACAGCTACCGGCGGCTGGTCCCAGGATTCGAAGCGCCAGTCAACCTGATGTACTCCGCCCGGAATCGCTCGGCTATCTGCCGCATTCCCGTCTACTCGACGAGTCCAAAGGCCAAGCGGGTGGAGTTCCGCGCCCCGGATCCGGCGGCCAACCCCTACCTCGCTTTTTCCGCTATGCTGATGGCCGGGCTCGACGGGATCCGGAAGAAGATCGAGCCGCCTGCGCCGATCGACGAAGATCTGTACGAGATCCACGACGAGCGGAAGAAGCTCATCAAGCAGGTTCCCGGGAGCTTGACCGAAGCGCTCGACGCACTGGAGAAGGATCACGAATTCCTGCTGGCGGGCGACGTCTTTACTCCGGATGTGCTGGACACTTGGATCAGCATGAAGCGAAAGGATGTTGCGGCAGTGGGCCTCCGCCCCCACCCGTATGAGTTCTTCCTGTATTACGACAGTTAGCTATCAGCTATCAGCTGTCAGTGTAGCGGCGGGCTGGCTCCCACAGCACCCGCCGCTACATTCTGATAGCCGATAGCTGATAGCTGATAGCTGCCCGCCGTAACCAGGAGGTCCCCTCATGAAACTCATCACCTGCATCATCCGACCCGAACGCCTGGGCGAAGTGAAAGCCGCCCTTTTCAGGGCCGGCGTCACCGGGATCTCCATCAGCCGGGTCAGCGGCCACGGCGGGGAGCGCGATCTGGTCGAGCATTACCGGGCCTCCTCGATCGTGCTCGAGTTCCGGGAGAAAGTCCGAATCGAAATGGCCGTGTCCGAGCCATTCGTGGAGCCTACGATCGAGGCGATTCTCGCGTCCGCGCGCACCGGGGACGTCGGCGACGGCAAGATCTTCGTGCAGCCACTCGAGCGGGTGGTCCGTATCAGAACCGGCGAAAGGGACAATGCCGCGCTCACGCCAGTCACTGCCGTCGAAGTACAGCGCAACGCTCTCCAGGCAGCCATCAAGTAGATCCGTGGGCTCGGTCGCGAACCGGCCGGGCCCGGTCGTATCTTCTCCTCCATGACCAGACTCAGGAGCGCCGTCATCACCCACGGCGTCCAGCGGACGCCGAATCGGGCCATGTTGCGAGCTGTCGGATTCGGCGACGACGACTTCGTCAAGCCGATCGTAGGGATCGCGAACGGCTACAGCACGATCACTCCCTGCAATGCCGGCCTCGACATCCTGGCCCGCCGGGCCGAGGCTGCGGTAAGAACGGCCGGCGGCATGCCGCAAGTGTTCGGAACCATCACCGTGAGCGACGGGATCTCAATGGGCACCGAGGGAATGAAGTACTCCCTCGTCTCCCGCGAGGTCATCGCGGACGCCATCGAAACGGCCTGCGAAGCGCAAAGCATGGACGGTGTGATAGCAATCGGAGGATGCGACAAGAACATGCCGGGCGCCCTGATCGCCATTGCCCGGATGGACATCCCTGCCGTGTTCGTTTACGGCGGCACCATCAAACCTGGGCATCTGGGTGACCGGGACCTCACCGTCGTAAGCGCGTTTGAAGCGGTCGGAGAGTTCAGCGCTGGGCGGATCGATCAGGAGCAGCTGGTGGCAGTGGAGCGCCATGCCTGCCCAGGCCGAGGCTCCTGCGGCGGCATGTTCACCGCTAACACGATGTCCTCGGTCATCGAGTCAATGGGGTTGAGCCTGCTCTACTCCTCGACCATGGCGGCCGAAGACGCCGAGAAGGAGACCAGCGCGGCTCGCTCGGCTGAAGTTCTGGTCGACGCTATTCGAGCCGATCGTCGCCCGCATCAGATCCTCACTCGCAAGGCGTTTGAGAATGGCATCGCCGTCGTCATGGCCCTGGGAGGCTCGACCAACGCGGTGCTGCATCTCCTCGCCATTGCGCATGCCGCCGGCGTCCCACTCGAGCTGGACGACTTCGAGAAAATCCGATCTCGTGTGCCGGTTCTGGCCGACCTCAAGCCGTCGGGGCGGTACGTGGCCACCGATCTGCACCGGGCTGGCGGTGTGCCGCTGGTGATGAAGATGTTGCTCGAGCACGGAAAGCTGCATGGTGACGCCCTCACGATCACGGGCGAGACCGTGGCCGAATCGCTGCGCGACGTTTCTCCGACGCCTCGAGCGGATCAGGAGGTGGTTCGCCCGTGGGAGCGGCCAGTCTACCCGGAGGGGCACCTGGCGATCCTGCGCGGCAACCTCGCCCCCGAGGGCTCCGTGGCGAAGATCACCGGCATCAAGACCCACCGTATGACCGGACCAGCACGGGTCTTTGATTCAGAGGAGGCGTGCCTCGATGCGATCCTGGCAGGAAAGATCCGCTCCGGAGACGTGCTGGTTATCCGCTACGAGGGCCCCAAAGGGGGACCCGGGATGCGGGAAATGCTCGCCCCCACCTCAGCGATCATCGGGGCCGGCTTGGGCGACTCGGTCGGTCTTATCACGGATGGCCGCTTTTCCGGCGGTACCTACGGGATGGTCGTGGGTCACGTCGCACCAGAAGCTGCGTTGGGCGGAACCCTGCGTTGGTGGAGGAGGGCGACACCATTACGATCGACGCCGACCGGCGCCTACTTCAGGTCGACTTGAGTGACGCCACTCTCACGCGGCGACGGGCAGCCTGGAAAGCGCCGACTCCCCGATACACCACGGGCGTCCTCCACAAGTACGCCAAGCTCGTCTCCAGTGCGAGCCTTGGAGCGGTCACCGATCTGTAGCGAGCGACGTCGAGGCCGGATCGAAGTGATCCGTCCCGTTGGGGCGCGACCGCCGGGGCGGGAACTGTTCGTGTACCTTCCCCCGTCCTATGCCGCGACTGACCGGTCCTACCCTGTCCTGTACATGCAGGATGGCCAGAATCTCTTCGACCCCGCGTTGAGCTACGCGGGGTCCTGGTGTGTGGATCTCGCCCTGAACCGGGCGGCACAGCGCGGACTCGAAGCCATCGCGGTAGGTGTGCCGAACTTAGGAGAGGAGCGAATCGCCGAGTACAATCCGTTTCCTGGGCCGGGAAGCGCAGACGCCCAAGGCGAATCCTATCTGGACTATCTCGTGGGGTCGGTTAAGCAGCTCGTAGACAGGACCTTTCGCACTTTGCCGGGGCGAGAGTCGACTGGCATCGTCGGCTCGTCGATGGGAGGGCTCATCAGTTTGTTCGCCTTCTTCCGTCGGCCCGAGATATTCGGCATCGTTGGGGCGCTGAGCCCATCATTGTGGTTCGCGGATCGAGCTATCTTCGACGTCGCGAAGACGGCGCCCTTTCGAGCTGGGAAGGTCTATCTCGATGTGGGCCGGCGCGAGGGCCCGCCCACCGTGGCCGATACGCGAACGCTCCGAGACTTGCTCGAGGCAAAGGGGTATCAGCGGGATCGGGACCTGCGGTACGTGGAGGATAAGTCGGGTACCCACCAGGAGTCGGCTTGGCGCCGACGTTTCCGGTCGGCGGTTGCGTTCCTCCTTTCACCTGCTGCCTAGACGGTGCATCACGAATTTCACCGCTGGTACAGTCCGGCCTTGGGCCGGGACATGGCGCTGGACGTGGTCGGCCACCACGGCGCTCGGGTGCTGGTCTTTCCTACATCGATGGGAACCCATCGCGAGTGGCTCGACCGCCGGATGCACGAGGTCCTCGGCGACCATCTGAACAACGGTTGGCTCCAACTCTTCCTGCTGGACCACCTTCCCGGAGAAACCTGGTATGCCGAGCACACTCACCCCGGCGCCAGAGCCTGGCGGCACCTGCAATACGATCACTACCTGGAGACCGAGGTCCTGCCTTTCACGGCCAGCCTGAACTCGAATCCGTTCATGATTGCTACGGGGGCGAGTCTGGGGGCTTATTATGCCGCCTGTTTCGGGCTACGCCACCCGCATCTGGTCCACCGGATTCTGGGGATGAGTGGGCTCTACGACATCAAGCAGCTGACGGGCGGGTATTCGGACCACAACGTCTATGCCTGCAATCCGGCGGATTTCATGCGACACGAGCACGATCCGTCGAGACTTGACGCGTTCCGCCGTCAGGACATCATCCTCGCGGTCGGACGCGACGATGCCGCCCGAGTCAACAACGAGGAACTTTCGGCCACCCTCTGGAGCAAGGGGATTGGCAATGCCTTGCGCATCTGGGACGGCTGGGCTCACGATTGGCCGTACTGGGAGCGGATGCTGCGGACCTACATCGGGGGCCACGATTGAATACCCTTTCGGAGCCACTTCTGCGATCCACGGCAGATAGGTGCTAGCTGATAGCTGATAGCGGATTATGCCCATGCCCCCCAAACGCGTCGCTTTGTTTGTCGGCCGGGAGTGGTCCTTTCCTCCGGCCTTTTTAGAGGAGGTCCATCGCCGAGATGCCGGCGTCGTCGTGGAGTACGCGCGGATCGGCGCCAGCTCGATGGACCATCCCTGCCCGTACGATGTGATCATAGATCGGATCTCCCATGAGGTGCCGTACTACCGCACCTATCTCAAGAAGGCCGTGCTCGACGGCGCCACGGTCGTCAACAATCCGTTCATGTGGAGTGCCGACGACAAGTTCTTCGGGGCAAGCCTGGCGACGAAGTTGGGAGTCGCTTCCCCCAAGACGCTCGCGCTTCCGAACAAGTCCTACATTGCCGGGATCGTGCCCAACGAGAGCCTGCGCAACCTGGAGTTTCCGCTCGATTGGCAGGCAATCGCCGAGCATATAGGAATGCCCTGCATCCTCAAGGATGCTCACGGCGGTGGCTGGAAAGAGGTCTACGTGTGTCGCTCGCTCGACGAGCTGGTCCACCACTACGACAACTCCGGACTCCTGACCATGGTGGTGCAGGAATTCATCCAGTGGGAGCAGTTCGTCCGCTGCCTGTGCCTGGGGCAGGAGGACATCCTGCCGATGCCCTATGATCCCCGGGAGAGGCGTTACCTCGTAGAGCCGGGGTACCTCAGCCCTGAGCTCGAGGCTCGCATCGTCCAGGACGCTCGCACTCTGGTCCGCGCGCTGGGTTATGACATGAACTCGATCGAGTTTGCCGTGCGTGATGGCATTCCATATGCGATCGACTTCATGAACCCAGCCCCTGACATGGACATCTATTCGCTCACACCGACCTACTTCGAGTGGACCGTGCAGAAGATGGCCGACATGGCGATCCGCCTGGCGAAGGAACCGCGCCGGCAGTCGCAGGCGCTCCGGTGGGACGCGGTGTTCACCGTCGCTCGGTAACCCAGGCGTGCAGGACGCCATCGCCTTTTACCACGGTCTGCTTTCCGACGAGTTGGCCCAGGCGTCGCAGGCGATGCTCGACGACCAGCTGCGCCGCCGGGGCCTGGTGTTCGGAGAGCGGCCGCTGGCAACCGTGCTCCGTCCTCGCTTCATGGCGCTGGCGCACTACCGGCGGCTTCAGCGCCGGGTGCGTGTTCTTATGCGCGCCTTCGGAAAAGCCTATGAGCGTGCAGTCACGAACGCTGCCTTCCGAACCCAGTTCCGGCTCACTGACTGGGAAGAGCAGCTGGTCCGGCACGAGCCCGGCTTCCATGCGCCCAGCCCGACCTCCCGGCTGGATGCCTTCGTGCTGGACGAGAGCGGTGAGATGGCCTTGACCGAGTACAACGCCGAGACACCGGCGGGGGCAGGCTACAACGACGCGCTGGTCGCTTCCTTCGCAGACCTCCCGATCATGCGCGCTTTCGGAAAGCGATACGAGGCACTGCCGCTGGTCGCCCGTCACGGCGTGCTCCATGTGCTCCTGGAAGCCTACGAGGAATGGGCCGGCCGCCGCGCCATACCACGGGTGGCGATAGTGGACTGGCCGGACGTGCCGACCCGCAGCGAGTTCGTGCTGTTCCGGGAGTATTTTGAAGCGGTGGGGATGGACACGGTCATTGCCGATCCCCGCGAGTTGGAGTTCCGAGGCGGCCGCCTCTACGCTGACCGTGGACCGGTGGACCTGGTCTACAAGCGCGTCCTCCTGAGCGAGCTGGTCGAGCGCTGCGGTTTGGAAAGCCCCCTGCTCCGGGCGGTGGCCGCAAGGGCGGTTTGCATGGTCAACCCGCCGCGAAGCAAGATCCTTCACAAGAAGGCGAGCCTTGCCGTCTTGAGCGACGAGCGAAACTCTGAGCTGTTCGATTCGGAGGAGCGAGCCGCGATCGCCGCCCACATTCCCTGGACCCGGGTGGTCGAGCAACGGCAAACCGAGCACGGGGGTCGGTCGATCGATTTAATACCATTCATTCTCGAGAGCCGGACGCGAATGGTGCTCAAACCCAATGACGACTACGGCGGGGCTGGTATCGTCCTCGGCTGGCAGACCGACGCCACCGGCTGGGAGCAGGCAGTAGCCACGGCGCTGGCGAGCCCTCACATCGCCCAGGAGCGGGTGCCGATCCCCAGTGAGCCCTATCCCAGCCTGGTCGACGGCCGCGCCGCCTTTGCCGACCGCATGCTGGACACCGCGCCATTCGTTTGCGGAGGCGAGTACGCCGAGGGATGTCTGACGCGCCTCTCCACCGCGGCACTGCTCAACGTAACGGCCGGCGGAGGGTCAACCGTCCCGACCTTCGTGGTCGAGCCGCGGTAACCGTCCGGAAAGGAAACTACGATGCAGCCTCCCTCGCTCACCATCGGGGTCGAGGAAGAGTATCAGATCGTCGACCCGAAAACCCGCGAGCTGACCTCGTACATCACCCAGATCCTCGAGGCCGACCATCGCTTCCTGGAGCAGGTGAAGCCCGAGCTGCATCAGTCTATCGTCGAGGTGGGCACTATCGTTTGCCGCACGCCGGCTGAAGTGCGGACCGAGCTGGTGAACCTTCGGGGTGCGGTAATGGAGCTCGCGGCGCGCCATGGTCTCAAGATCGCGGCGGCCGGAACTCACCCCTTCTCTTCCTGGATCCAACAGGAGATCACCCCGCTGGAACGCTATCTGGGCGTGAAGGAGGACATGCAGGACCTGGCCCAGCGACTGCTCATCTTCGGTACCCATGTCCACATCGGGATCGAGGACCGGGACTTCCTGATCGATGCCCTCAATGTGTCCCGTTACTTCCTCCCCCATGTCCTCTGCCTGTCCACCAGCTCGCCGTTCTGGAATGGGCGCAACACCGGCCTCAAGTCATACCGGAGCGTCGTCTTCCGCGGTTTCCCCCGAACCGGAGTGCCGCGCATCATCCCGAGCTGGGCGGATTTCTCACATTACCTGGAGACCCTCACTCGTACGGGCTGCATTCCCAACGGCTCGAAGATCTGGTGGGATGTGCGACCCAATTGGAACTACCCTACCCTGGAATTCCGTGTCTGTGACGTTTGCACCCGGGTGGACGAAGCGGTTTGCGTGGCTGCGATCTTGCAGGCCATCGTGGCCAAGCTCTGGAAGATGCGGCGTGACAACGTCACCTTCCGGACCTACTCCTCGGATCTGATCGAGGAGAACAAGTGGCGGGCTGTGCGGCACGGGCTCGCCGGTCGGCTGATTGACTTCGGCCGGCAGGAGGAGCTTCCTGCCGCCGATCTCATTCGAGAGCTGCTAGAGTGGTTCATCGACGACGTAGTAGATGAGTTGGGAAGCCGGGCCGAGGTCGAATACGCCTACCGGATCATCGAGGGCGGAACCAGCGCCGACCGCCAACTGGCCACGTTTCGTCGGACCGGCAATTTGAAGGACGTCGTCGACCAGCTCATCGCCGAGACCGAAGAGGGGGTTACGGTTGGAACCTCTCAGGTTGGAGCGGCGTTGACGCGGGCGGAGTGAGAGACACGCGCCTGAAGCAGCTGAGCGGCTCCTGAGCTCGCCAGACTGAGTGGAATCAACCGGAGAGCAGATGCCTCATCGTCCGATCATTGGTATTCCGACCCAGACCCTGCACGCCATGGACGGGATCCCCGAAGCGCTACCCGAATCCTGGGTGATGAATCAGCGCTATTCCCGAGTGGTCGCGTCGGCTGGTGGGCTGCCGGTCATGATTCCGCTGCTCGACGATGAAGCGACGCTCCGTGCACTTTATGACCGGCTCGACGGCCTGCTGTTACCCGGCGGCCTCGATCTGGATCCGGCCACCTATGGCGAGCCGCGCCGGCCCGATTGCGGCCGGGTGGACCCGGACCGCGACCGGGTGGAGCTTCAGTTCGCCAGGTGGGCCGTTGCCGAGGGGAAGCCGGTCTTCGGGCTGTGCCGCGGACTGCAGATCGTCAACGTGGCCTTGGGCGGCACTCTCTACCAGGACATCGCGGCTCAGTTCAGTGGCGCGATCAAGCACGATTGCTTCCCCACCGCGGGTTACCCTCGGGATCACCTCGCGCACGAGGTCACCGTGTCCGCTGGGTCCCGGCTGGGCACCCTGATCGGGTTCGCACCGCTCCAGGTGAACAGCATGCACCATCAAGCCGTCAAGGAGCTTGCGCCGGGTCTCTTGCCCACCGCCGTCGCCCCCGACGGCGTGGTGGAAGCCGTCGAATTACCGGACCAGCCCTTCCTTCTCGGAGTGCAATGGCATCCCGAGTCGCTGGTCGAGCGCGACCTGCGCATGCGGCGCCTGATGGCTGGATTCGTCGAGGCCGCCAGCCGCTGAGGCGGCGGCTGCGCTTGGTGCAGGGAAAGCCGAGCGCGACGCTAGAGTCGAAGCGTGGCAGGAGCGGAGAGCACCTGTAGAACGTTGTCGCTAAACTGCCGAGTCCCGACGCTTGGCTCACCGGGCCGCGCGAGATCGCGGGTCCGGCGCCCGGCGGCGAGAGTTCCGTGGATCGCCCGATCCACCAGGTCAGCCGCCTCGGCAAGGCCGAGGCCGTACCGGAGCAGCATGCCAGCGGAGGCGAGGGCGCCGACTGGATTGGCAATTCCCTGGCCGGCGATATCAGGCGCCGAGCCGTGGACCGGTTCGAACAAGCCGGGGCCCGCGCCTAGTGAAGCGGACGGCAGAAGACCGAGCGAGCCCGCAAGGACCGCGGCTTCGTCGCTGAGGATGTCCCCGAACATGTTCTCCGTCACGACTACGTCGAGCGAAGCAGGATCGGCGACGAGGCGCATCGCCGCGTAGTCGACGTAAAGGTGCTCCAGAGTTACGTCCGGAAAGTCCCACCCCACCCGCGTTACCACCTCGCGCCAAAGTTGAGACACCTCGAGGACGTTGGCCTTGTCGACCGATGTCACCCGCTTCCGCCGAGTCCGCGCAGCTTCGAAAGCGACTCTCGCTACCCGTTCAATCTCCGGCGCGCTGTAGGCGAGTGTATTGATGGCCGAGGTCTCATTGCGGCACCTCGGTTCGCCGTAGTAAAGCCCGCCGGTCAGCTCCCGAACGATCAGGACATCGACACCAGCCAGTCTTTCGGGCCGGAGCGGGGACGCATCCGTGAGCGCCGGATGAACCGTCACCGGGCGCAAATTGGCGTAAACGCCGAGCAGTTTGCGCAGCGCGAGCAAGCCTGCTTCCGGCCGCTGGTGTCTGGGGGCGCGATCGAGCGACGGATCTCCCACGGCACCGAGGAAGACGGCGTCCGCCTGAGTAACGGCATCACGGGTTGCCGCGGGAAGCGGCTCTCCGAACCTGGCGAAAGCCGATGCACCAATTGCATGTTCGGCGACCGCGAAGCGGTACCCGAACAAATCACCCACCGCTGCCAGCACGCGCACCGCCTCGGCGGTCACCTCCGGCCCAATACCGTCGCCCGGAAGCACCGCGAGCCGATACCTATTCACGGCAACCGCCCCAACCGGGCCTCGCGCCCCCTCTCGAACGCGGCGATCAGCGCCTCGTCGAGTAAGGTTCTGTCGATCTCGTCCAGGCCACGCAACAGCATCTCCCGCCGGTACTGGTCCATGTCAAAACCGGCCTGAAAACCGCTTGCATCGGTCACCTGCTGGCGCTCAAGATCCACGGTCACTTCATACGATTTCGCAGCGGCGTCCGAGCGTCGGAACAGTTCGGTCACGTCCGACGCCGGCAGGCGGACCGGTAGCAGTCCGGTCTGGCAGCAGTTGTTGTAAAAGATGTCAGCAAACGACGGAGCTATGAGTGCGCGAAAGCCGTACTCCGCCAGGGCCCAGGGCGCATGCTCCCGCGAAGAACCGCACCCGAAGTTGTCGCCGACGACAAGAATCGAGGCTCCTTCCGCCTTCGACTGATTCAACTCGAACTCAGGATTGAGCGAGCCGTCCGGGCGGAATCGCCAGTCGTAAAAAAGGTACGCCCCGAAGCCGGTCCGTTCGATGCGCTTCAGGAATTGCTTCGGTATGATCTGGTCGGTATCCACGTTGACCCGCGGCAGCGCCGCCACCCGCCCTGTGTGAGTTGTGAAGGGCCTCATTCGTCTCCCTTGGCGCCAGCACATGCAATCGAAGGCAATCAGAAGAAAAGAAGTAAGAGGTAAGAAGTTGGCAGGGAGCCCGGGGAGGAGGATCCGTTCTCGGCTGTTTCCCTCTTACCTCTTACTTCCCTACTTTGGACGGCCCTTCAGGGCACGCTGCTGCTTCCATTCAGATACTCGCGGACATCCACCAGCTGACCGGCCACGGCTGCTGCGGCGGCCATGGTTGGACTCATCAGATGGGTGCGTCCGCCCTTACCCTGCCGCCCCTCGAAGTTCCGGTTTGACGTTGAGGCACATCGCTCGCCGCTCCCGAGCACATCCTCGTTCATACCAAGGCACATGGAGCACCCGGCGTTGCGCCACTCGAACCCCGCCTCCGAGAAAATCCGGTCCAGACCCTCGGCCTCCGCAGCTGCCTTGACCCGCATTGAACCGGGAACCACCATCGCCCTGACGCCTTTTGCGACCCGCCGGTTTCGAACAACCGCCGCAGCGCCCCGCAAATCCTCGATCCGGCCGTTGGTGCAGGAGCCAAGGAAGACTCGATCCACCGGCACACCCTTCAGCAGCATGCCTGGTTCGAGCCCCATGTACTCCAAGGCTCGTTCTGCCGCCCTCCGCTCGCCTTCCTGCTCGAATGCCCGCGGGTCCGGCACCCGTCCCGTGATATCAGCGACCATGCCGGGATTGGTACCCCAGGTAACCTGGGGTGCAAGGTCCGACGTGTCGAGCACCACTTCGCGGTCGAATTGCGCACCGGGGTCTCCGGCGAGCGCTCGCCACTCTGCCATCGCACTTTCCCAGGCCGGCCCGCGAGGCGCTTTGGGCTTGTCCCGTAGGTAGTCGAAGGTGACGTCGTCCGGCGCAATCATACCCGCTCGCGCACCCGCTTCGATCGACATGTTGCAGATCGTCATCCGGCCTTCCATCGACAGACTGCGAATCGCATCGCCGGTGTATTCGATCACATAGCCTGCCGCGCCGCCGGTTCCGATCCGTCCGATCAGCGCGAGAATGAAGTCTTTCGGCGTGATGCCGGCCGCGGGACGACCAATGAAGCGCACCGCCATTGTCTTCGGCCGAGCCTGCACCAGACACTGCGTGGCCAGTACGTGTTCTACTTCGCTGGTTCCGATGCCAAACGCCAGCGCACCGAACGCACCATGGGTGGACGTATGAGAATCCCCGCATACGATGATCATCCCCGGCTGCGTGGCCCCTTGCTCCGGGCCGATCACGTGAACGATCCCCTGGTCCGGCGACCCGAGGCCGTAGAGGTCGACCCCGAACTCCCGGGAATTCTGCTCCAGGGTTCGCACCTGCGTTGCTGAAACCGGATCCGCGATCGGCAGTCGCCGGTCGCCCGTCGGGACGTTGTGGTCGACTGTCGCCAAGGTAAGGTCGGGGCGCCGGACTCGTCGCCCGGCGAGGCGAAGCCCCTCGAAGGCCTGCGGCGAGGTCACTTCGTGGACGAGGTGAAGGTCGACATACAACAAGGCCGGGCCTCGAGCCGGCTCGTCAACGACGTGTGCGGCCCAGACCTTGTCGAACAGCGTCCTCGGGCTCAACGCTACCCTCGCCCAGGAGCGGAAGCAGGCGAGAGCGCACGGGCAGCGTCCACCGGCTGACTGGGGCGCCGACCTGCCTCGACCGTCGCCGGCTCCTGTCTTCCAGCTCCGGTCCGGTCCCGCGCACCAACACCCTCCTCCGACCACGGCATCATCGCCCTCAGGCGGCGGCCAACCTGCTCGATCAGGTGGTCCCGGTCCGCAGCCCGCATGCGATCGAAGTTCGGCCTGCCCACTCGGTTTTCCGCCAGCCATTCCTGAGCAAAGCGGCCATCCTGGATCTCGTCGAGAATCCGCCGCATTTCGGCCCGGGTCTGAGGTGTGATCAGCCGGGGGCCCCGAGTGTAGTCGCCGTATTCGGCCGTATCACTGATCGAGTACCGCATGAAGCCGAGCCCCCCTCGGTACATGAGGTCGACGATGAGCTTGAGCTCGTGCAGGCATTCGAAATACGCCATTTCGGGAGAGTAGCCCGCGGCGGTCAATGTCTCGAAGCCGGCCTTGACCAGAGCGGTCACGCCACCGCAGAGCACCGCCTGCTCGCCGAAGAGATCGGTCTCAGTCTCCTCGCGGAAGCTGGTCTGTATTACGCCGGCCTTGGTGCAACCGATGCCCGCGGCGTAGCTCAGCGCGTTCACGAGTGCCTGACCGGAGGCGTCCTGGTGAATTGCCACCAAAGCAGGCACGCCCCGTCCGGCCTCGAACTCGCTGCGGACCAGATGACCGGGGGACTTGGGCGCGACCATCGATACGTCTACCCCTGCCGGCGGCGCGATCTCGCCGTAGTGGATGTTGAATCCATGAGCGAACATCAGCGTCTTCCCCGCATCGAGGCCGCCGACGACGCCCGTTTCATACACGGTTCGACCGTCCTGATCGGGGACCAGCATCATGATCACCTGAGCAGCCTTCGCGGCTTCGGCGACCGGGCGAACATCCAATCCCGCGGCGACGGCCTTGCTCCAGGAGCCGCCGCCCGGTCTCAAGCCGACAACGACACTGGCACCGCTGTCGCGCAGGTTCAGCGCGTGAGCGTGGCCCTGACTGCCGAAACCGATGATGGCGAACGTCCGGCCGGCCAGCCGGGAGCGGTCCGCATCGCGATCGTAAAACACTCCGGGCGCCGTCATTGCACAGCCTCCGACGTGAACGTGAGTGGAATCGACGCTCCGTTGGCCCGTTCGATCGCGACGGCGCCACTGCGGGCGACCTCCAGCACTTCAAATCCCTCCAACGCGCGCAGAAACGAGAGGACGAACGCCTCGGTTCCTGCGACCTCGACGATGGTGCCCTCGGATGATTCGTCCAGGATGGTCGCTTTGTAAAGCAGCGCGATATCGAGCAGCTCGGCGTAGCGCTCGTGGCCGGCCCGGACCTTTACCAACGCCAGCTCGCGCGCGACACCTGCAGACGCGGGAAAGGCGGTCACCTCGCGCACGCCGATGATTTTTTCGAGCTGGCGTGCCGCGCGGTCAGCCGTCGCCTGGTCCGCCTCCATCATGATCGTCAGCCTCGCAAGTCCCGGGGAGGCACTGGGCCCCACCGCAATGCTCTTGATGGGAAAGTTGCGCCGCCGCAGAGCGCCGACCGCGCGGGTAAATGTCACCAGCTCTTGCTCCAGTAGCACCGACAGCGTGAGAGCGCGGCTCATGCCGGCACCAGCGGCGCCGGCTCACCCTCGATCGGCTCGGACAGCGATGCGCCCGGCGGAATCATCGGGAAGACGTTCGCTTCCTGCTCGATCATGAACTCGACCAGCGCCGGCCCCGGCACCGCCATCGCGGCCCGGATAGCTTCGCGGGTCTGCCCTGCGTTGTCGACCCGCCAGCCGGCGACTCCATAGGCCTCCGCCAGCTTCACGTAATCGGGACTCCAGATTGGCGTGGCCGAGTAGCGTCGTCCATGGAAGAACTGCTGCCACTGCCGCACCATTCCCAGATACCCGTTGTTGAAAATCGCCATCTTCACCGGGATCTGCTCCTGCACCATCGTGGCGATCTCTTGCATGTTCATCTGGAAGCCGCCATCGCCCGAGATCGCCCAGACCGGCTCGTCCGGCCGTGCGAGCCGCACACCGATGGCGCCGGGCACTGCGAAGCCCATGGTGCCAAGCCCACCAGACGTGATGTGCGTATTGGGGCGCTCGTAGGGATAGAGCTTGGCGACCCACATCTGGTGCTGTCCCACGTCGGATACGATGGTGCAGCGGCCTTCCGTCTCATCATCCAGCGTCCGGAGAATCCCCTCCGGGGAGAGGTCTCCTCGATATTGCTCCGGCCGGGACTTCATGAGTCCGACAATCTCCAACCGCCACGCCGTGCAGTCCCGGGGGCGAAGAGTCCGGAGCAACTCCCCCAGAATGACTCGGCAGTCACCCACGAGTGCCACCGTGACGGGAACGTTCTTGCCGACCTCGGAGGGATCCAACTCGATGTGGATGATCTTTGCCCGCGGCGCAAAGGCGGCAGTGTTGCCGGTAACCCGATCGTCAAACCGGAGGCCCACCCCGACAATTAGATCGGCTTGCTGAATCGCGCGGTTGACATGCACCTCGCCGTGCATGCCGGGCATCCCGAGGTGCAGCGGGTGCGACTCCGGAAAGCCGCTGATGCCGAGCAGTGTCGTGATCACCGGGATTCCGGTCCGTTCGGCAAGGCATCGGAGCTCGTCGTACGCTCCGGCCAGGACCACACCATGGCCGGCCATGATCAGTGGACGCTGCGCTGTGGCGATCAGCTCCGCAGCTTCGCGGAGGTCATCAGGGGCCGGCCCGGAGCGACCGGATCGAACGCGAGCGAAGCCGTTCCCCTTGGCTCCCACAGGCTCCTGCAGGCCCTTGGCTTCGCACGCCACCTTCTGGTTTTGCACGTCCTTGGGAACGTCCACCAGCACAGGTCCCGGCCGGCCCTCGAGCGCGATCGCAAAGGCCTCGTGCAGAGTGGAAGCCAACTCCTCCACGTCCTGCACCAGCACATTGTGCTTCGTGATCGGCTGGGTGATTCCCAGAATGTCGGTTTCCTGAAATGCATCCCGCCCGATCATGTTGCGCGGCACCTGCCCCGTGATCGCGACGACGGGTGCGCTGTCCATCATCGCCGTCGCGAGACCGGTCACCAGATTAGTCGCGCCGGGGCCGGAGGTCGCGACGCACACGCCGGCGCGGCCGCTCGCCCGGGCATAACCATCCGCCGCATGGGCCGCGGCCTGCTCGTGCCTGACCAGCACGTGTCGCAGACCGGGGAACTCCGGCAGGGCGTGATAGAAGGGCATGATGGCCCCGCCCGGATACCCGAACATCACCTCCACGCCCTCCTCCAACAGGACGCGACACATGAGTTGGGCCCCGGTGAGGAGCTCCGTCATAGGGCTGGCCTCCGACCGGGAAAAGCGTGAACGGTCAACGGTGAACGGTGAACTGGGGCGCCGGCTCGGCTTCGGAGCCCCCCGTTTACCGTTGACCGTTTACCGTTTACGCTGTTCATTGCCATCACACTCCCCACATGTACGACGAGTTCAACGAACTCGCCTCCAGCCGGTCGGCGTGGCGCGATTTGTTGAGCGCATGAATCAACGCACGAGCGCCGGCCTCCACGATGTCGGTCGATGCGCCCTGGCCGCTCAGCGACTTCCCATCGACCCGAGCCTGCAGGAATACCTGGCCGACGCTGTCGCGTCCCGGTGTCACCGAGCGCACCTGCAGGCTGGTCACCTCCACCTGGCGTCGCAGGATCTCGCTGATCGCGGTGAACGCCGCCGCGATGGGGCCGTCGCCGGTACCCTGGGCCGAGCGCTCGCCGGTCCAGGGTCCGAGCAACCGCACCGTCGCGGTCGCCGGTACGCTGCCGCACACGACCTCGAGACGGACGAGCTGGTATTCCTCGGGCGCATCGTGGAAGGAGTCGTGCAGGAGAGCCAGGAGATCCTCGTCCAGAATCGCTCGCTTGCGATCAGCCAGAGCGGTGAACTGCTGGTAGATCTCGGTCAGCCGCCCGGCATCGAGCTCGTAACCCAGCTCGCGGAATCGTTGCTCCAGCGCATGCCGGCCCGAGTGTTTGCCCAGCACCAAAGTGGACTTGGGAATGCCGACGGTCTCCGGCCGGATGATTTCGTAGGTCTGTCCGTTCCGGAGCATCCCGTGCTGATGGATCCCAGCCTCATGGGCGAACGCGTTGCGGCCGACCACCGCCTTGTTGGGCTGGGGGAACACGCCGGTGAGATAGGAGAGCAGCTGACTGGTTCGATAGATCTCCGGCGTTTGAATCCGAGTGCGGAACCCGAGTTGCGGCCGTACCACCGCGGCCATGACCAGCTCCTCCAGTGCCGCATTGCCGGCCCGCTCCCCTATGCCGTTGATGGTGCACTCCACCTGCCCTGCCCCCGCCTGTATGGCAGCCAGGGAATTGGCCACCGCAAGTCCCAGATCGTCATGGCAGTGGGCGCTGAAGGTCACCTTGTCGCCGCCGGTGACCCGTTCGCGCACGGAGCGGAACATGGCCGCGTATTCGGTCGGCAGGGCATAACCCACAGTGTCCGGCAGGTTGATGGTCGTCGCGCCTTCGGCGATGGCGACTTCGACCACCCGGCAGAGGAAGTCGGCGTCGGTCCGACTGGCGTCCTCGGCCGAGAACTCGATGTCGTCGGCAAACGAGCGCGCCCGTCGGACGCCTGCGCGGGCCATCGCCACCGCCTCGTCCCGGTCGATGCCGAGCTTTTCGCGGAGGTGCAGATCGGAGGTGGAGAGGAACACGTGCAGCCGTGGACGCGCGGCGCCGCGGAGCGCCTCCCCGGCAAGATCGATGTCGCGCTCGACGCACCGGGCGAGGCCAGCCACCACCGGCCGTCGAAGATCCACGGCGATGTCTCGCACGCTCCGGAAATCCCCGTCGGACGCGGCCGGAAATCCCGCCTCGATCACGTCCACGCCAAGCGCATCCAGCTGCCGAGCGAGTCGGACCTTCTCTTCGGCGGTGAGACTGTTGCCGGGAGCCTGCTCACCGTCTCGCAGGGTGGTGTCAAAGATGATGACGTCTCGTGCCATAGTGCGGCTCCATCTCCGCTGATCAGGCTGGAAACGAACAGCGCCGCGAACCCTGAGGTCCGCGGCGCCTGGTGCTTCTCGGGAGACTTGTCTTACGCTGCTGTCTCACCCGGCACGCCGCGAACCCTCCGCCCGATAAGCACGAGCGAAAGTCCGAGGATGCCAAGAAGGACGAGCTGCTGGGTCATTACGGTTGCGATCCGGTGCGATGACGCTGACTGTTTATACCGCGAGGGTCTAAGGCTACGGCCTATCCCCGGAGTCTGTCAAGAGGGAGTGGCGCAGCATGCCCGCTTGACTCGAGTTGGGCAATGCATAACATTGCAACACGATGACTACGATGCTTGCCCCGGTCGCCAGCCTTATTCTCGTCCGCTCCGCGGGAGCGACCGGGTGAAGTAGCGCACACACGTGACCCACCTGGCCCGCTCCCGATCGGAGCGGGCTTTTTGTTGCCTCGTCGCCTGCCTCTCCGGCCGGCCGGAGGCGTTACCACAACGGAGGCACCATGGCCGAACCTGGGCAGCGGATCCGTCCGGCCGGTTCCCACCCCCGAGACTCGCGACGCCACGCCGCGACGCGTGGTCCCGCCCTCGACCCCTATCGCGAGCGTGATGCCTGCGGCACCGGGTTCGTCGCCCGGGCCTCCGGCGCGCGGTCGCACGAGGTGGTCACGATGGCGCTTGACGCCGTGGCGCGGGTTGCACACCGCGGCGCTGCGTCAACCGATCACTCCGGCGACGGCGCCGGACTGCTGACCCAGATTCCCCATCGTCTGTTTTTCCGGGATGCCTACCGGCTGGGACTTCGACTCCAACCCGGCCGCCCCTTCGGCGTAGGTGCGTTCTTTCTACCCTGCGATTCCGACGGGCTGGCCGCCGCGACCGGTATCGTAGAGCAGGTCCTCATTGGAGACGGCATTCCCTTTCTGGGCTGGCGCGATGTACCGGTCAACGCCGCCGGCCTGGGTCCCACCGCGCGCGCCAGTTGTCCGATCATCCGCCAGGCCTTCGTGGGGACGCCGGCGGGCGCGATGGACGAGGACAGCTGGGAGCGGGCCCTTTATCTCGCACGCCGCGAGATGGAGCGCCGGGCCGGAGTAGCGGGCCTGTGCGGCTTCTATGTGGCTTCGCTGTCGTGCCGGACCATTGTGTACAAGGCGCTGCTCACAGGCACGCATCTGCCCGTGTTCTATACCGATTTCCGCTATCCCGAGTACGAGACGGCGATCGCAATTTTCCATCAGCGCTATTCCACCAACACACTTCCCAGCTGGCCGCTGGCGCAGCCGTTCCGCCTGCTCGCCCACAACGGCGAGATCAACACGCTCTGGGGAAACCGAAATGCCATGGCGATGCGGCAACCGCTGCTGGATTCCCCGCTGTGGGGCAATCAGGTCGAGCGCATTCGGGAGGCGATCTGGAAAGACGGCAGCGACTCGGCAAGCCTCGACAATGCCATGGAACTGTTCGTGCGTTCCGGCCGGGATCCCATCCACACGCTGATGATGATGATTCCTCAGGCATGGGAGAAGTACCCGGACCTCCATCCGTCCATCAAGGCATTCTACGAATACCACCAGTGCGTCCACGAGCCGTGGGACGGACCCGCGGCAGTGGCGTTCACTGACGGAATCGCGGCCGGCGCGATTGTCGATCGCAACGGGCTCCGCCCCTGCCGCTACAAGATCCGCCGCGATGGGTTGGTGATCGCCGGATCGGAAGTGGGACTGGTGGATCTCGACCCGCAAGAAGTCGTCGAGACCGGCAAGGTAGGCCCGGGAGAGGTTCTGCTGGTAGATACTCGACGGGGCGAGGTGATTCGTAATCTCGATGCGAAGCTCGAGGTCGCTGCCCGCCGGCCCTACGCTCGTTGGGTGGCGCGTTACATGGCACGACTGGAACCCGACCCTTCCCGGGTACCGGCCGGGCCGGATCCGGAAACGCTGGGTCGGCTACAACGGGCCTTCGGATACGGATTCGAAGATCTGCGTCACGTCCTGGAACCCATGGGGGGGACGGGAGCAGACGCCGTCTGGAGCATGGGCGACGATACGCCTATCCCGCCGCTCTCGCGCATGCCCCAGAGTGTCTACGCGTACTTCAGGCAGCGTTTCGCGCAGGTGACCAATCCTCCCATCGATTCGCTGCGCGAATCGATGGTGATGTCGCTCCGGGTCCATCTCGGCCGCCGGGGCTCACCTCTGCTCGAGCGCCCGAGCTACGCCCGCATGTTGCGGATCGAGCACCCGATCATCCTGCCCGAGGAGATGGCCGCGTTGCACAATGTGGCCGGTTTTTCCGCGGTCACGATCGATGCCGACTGGGATCCGAGCCTTGGCCCGGAAGGACTCCGTCCGGCGCTGGTGAGTCTGCGCCGTGTTGCCGAGCGGGCGGTGCGTCGAGGGGCCAACATCCTGGTGGTCAGCGATCGGGCCGTAGCGCCGCGCCGGGCACCGATTCCGATGCTCCTTGCGATCGGTGCAGTCCGGCAGCATCTGGTGGAGCGGGGCCTGCGCGCCAGGGTGGGCCTGGTCGCGGAGGCGGGCGACGCGTTCGACATCCATCACTTCGCCGCGATCATCGGCTATGGCGCGGAAGCCGTTCACCCATGGCTCGCCCTCGCCACGGTAGATGCGCTGTTCGATGGCCGCGAGCCGGAACGCCGCCGCGATGCTCACGAAACAGAGCGACCCAGTCCGGCGGAGGCCCGCCTCAAGTTTCGCTCGGCCGCCGAAAAGGGATTGCTCAAGATCCTGTCCAAAATGGGCATCTCCACGCTCTCGTCGTACTGCGGCGCACAGATCTTCGAGGCACTCGGCCTGGGAGCCGAGGTAATCGACACCTGCTTCTCAGGGACCGCTTCGCCCATAGGCGGTATCGGATTCGAAGAGATCGCTGACGACGTGCTGGGACGCTTCAACGCGGCCTTTGGCGACGACGCCGAGCCGGCCGGCGCGCTTCCTGATTACGGCCGGGTTCGATTCCGGAAGGAAGGAGAGGATCACGGCTGGTCACCTCCGGTTGTGGTCGCGCTCCAGCAGGCAGTCAAGGCCGGAACGTCGGAGGCCTATACCGGATATCTCTCGAAGAGTGAGTCTCGCCGCCCGGCCGGACCCCGCGATCTGCTCGCGATCAGGGCGGGTTCAGCCGTGCCCCTCGACGACGTCGAGCCGGCCGATGCGATCCGCACCCGGTTCATCTCGTCGGCGATGTCGCTCGGCGCGCTGTCTCCTGAAGCCCACGCCGCGCTCTCGATCGCGATGAACCGGATAGGAGCAAAGTCGAACTCGGGCGAGGGGGGCGAGGATCCCGCGAGCTTCGAATCGCTCGACAATGGCGTTCGCCTGGATAACCGCATCAAGCAGGTCGCCTCCGCGCGCTTTGGGGTGACCGCCGAGTACCTGATGCGCGCAGAGGAGCTGGAGATCAAGATCGTCCAGGGGGCCAAGCCAGGCGAAGGAGGCCAGCTACCGGGACACAAGGTGACCGAGTTGATCGCGCGGCTGCGGCACGCGGTACCAGGGATCCAGCTGATCTCGCCTCCGCCGCACCACGACATCTATTCAATCGAGGATCTCGCTCAGCTGATCCACGACCTCAAGACCATCAACCCCCTCGCACGAGTTGGAGTCAAGCTGGTTTCCGAGGCAGGCGTGGGAACGGTCGCTGCCGGCGTCGCGAAGGCATACGCTGACTACGTGCTCATTGCGGGGCACAACGGCGGCACCGGAGCGTCGCCGTTGTCCTCCATCAAGCATGCGGGGGCGCCCTGGGAATTGGGCTTGGCAGAAGCACAGGCGACCTTGGTGCGAAACGGACTCCGCCACCGAATCGAGGTGCGTACCGACGGCGGCCTCAAGACCGGGCGCGACGTGGTCATCGCCGCGCTATTAGGCGCCGAAGCCTTCGGCTTCGGTACGGCGGCGCTGGTTGCGATCGGCTGTGCCATGGCGCGCCAGTGCCACCTGAACAGCTGCCCCACCGGAGTCGCAACCCAACGGCCTGACCTTCGGGCCAAGTTCAAGGGCACGCCCGAACAGGTGATTACCTACTTCACGCTGCTCGCGGAGGAAGTGCGAGGAATCCTCGCATCGATGGGATTCTGGCGCCTGGACGAGATCGTCGGGCGCCACGATCTCCTCGAACGCGTCGAGCGCCCCGATATCCCGCGGGCGCAGATGCTCGATCTTTCCATGCTGCTTGAATCAGCCTCAAGCGGGCCGCTGCGGCGAACCGAAGACCGCAATGACCGTCCGGGAATGACTTGCCTCGATGATGAGGTTCTCCTGACGTTGGGCCCGTACCTCGACAGCGGGCTTCCGTTCGCGGGCAACTACGAGATCAGGAATCACCACCTCGCAGTAGGAGCGCGAGTGGCCGGCGTCGTGGCGGCGCGTTTCGGCAACGCCGGACTCCCCGAGGGCCGAATCCGCTTGCGCTTCAGTGGCGCGGCCGGGCAAAGTTTCGGCGCGTTCATCACGCCCGGCATGCATCTGGATCTCGAGGGCGAAGCCAACGACTACGTCGGCAAGGGCCTCAGCGGGGGCGAGATCACCATTCGGCCGTACCGAAAAGCCGCATACGCCGATCAAACCCACCAGAATCTCATCATCGGCAATACCGTGCTCTACGGTGCGACGGGGGGAAAGCTGTTCGCGGCCGGTCAGGCAGGAGACCGGTTTGCAGTGCGGAACTCCGGCGCAATCGCAGTGGTGGAAGGCGCCGGGAATCACTGCTGCGAGTACATGACCTCCGGAATTGTCGTCGTGCTGGGACGTGCCGGCCGGAATCTCGGTGCCGGGATGTCCAACGGAGTGGCCTATGTGTTGGATGAGCCTGGCACGCTCCTCGAGCGAGTCAACTTAGATATGGTTGACGTCGTCGACCTGGATGCGGAAGACGAGGACGTGCTTCGCCGTCTGGTTAGGGAGCACGAAGAGAAGACCACCAGTCCCCGCGCCCGAACAATTCTGGTGGAGTGGGACCAATATCGGCCCCTGTTCCGCAAGATTGCTCCCAAGGGTGCGGAAGCGTACATGGCCGCAACGCGCGCTGCGTACCTGCAAGGCTCGCAGCCGGAGCCGGAGCTTGCCCTCGCTCGGCGAAGCGCGTAGCAGTTAGCTTCAGGGCGCCATGCTTCGGCGTCCTTCCCGTCTCACCATCCTGCTTGGAGTGCTCCTGGGTGCAGCGCCGTCAGTGGCCTGCGGCCAGGGCACTTCATCGCCCGATCGAACCATCCTCGGATTCGAGCTCGGCTTCTCCCGTGCAAGCTTCTCGCCCGCCCTGGGGACCGAGGATCGCGAGGGCGGCATCATCGGCGGCTTCATCGCCGAGCGCTTCGGAAAGCTGTTCGCCCTCCAGGGGGAGCTGCTCTTCACGAAGAAGGGTGGGTCGGTACCGGTCGAAAGTCAGTTTGGGTTGGTCGACGTCGGCGTCCAGCTGATCTACGTCGAAGCTCCGCTCCTGGCTCGGGTGACTCTGCCCGTGGGTACCCACTTGAGACCAGTGGTATTCGGTGGCGGATCGTTTGCCCTGTCCGTCGGCTGCGAGTTCCAGTTCGAGATTCAGGGCACGCTCAACCAGGCCCGCTGCGACCAGCCAGGTACAGGACTCGAGCTGTCCAGCACCGACTGGAGTGGGATTTTCGGCGGCGGAGTCGAGTATGGATGGCGCCGATCGGCGGTCCGACTCGAGCTTCGCCGCTTCATTGGCCTGAAAAATCTGGTCGAAGGCGTCGAACAAAAGAACCGTGCCTGGGTCGTTCTCTTCGGCATCAACTTCTAGCAGCGAACACAGCGACCAGGCCGAAGGCGACCAGCATCAATCCCGACATCCAATTGATAGCTCGAAGCGCCCCAACCCCGAGCCTTCTGCCTACCCAACCTACGCCGCTGCTCAGAAGCAACCACCAGAAGGCCGACCCGAGAAACACGGCGGCCACCAGAGTCACGCCCGCAAGATGTCCCCGGCCCGCCGTCGCGACGAGACCCAGGCCGGCGAACGCCGCTGCGAACGAAAGGATCGTGAGCGGGTTGGTGACGGTGAGGGCAAGCGTTGTCAGGTAGGCACTCCAGAGGCGCGCACCCGGCGCCTCGACACCCGCAGCACTGGCCGGACGAGCAAGGAGGGTTCGGATACCGAAGGCGCAGAGGAAAATCCCGCCAGCGAGCCGCATGAAATCCGCATGCGCGAGAAGCGGCCGCGTCAGGGCCGCAAAGCCGAGCACAGCGATCAGCCCGTAACCCGCGTCGGCCGTCGGGGCCCCCAGTCCCGACACCAAGCCTGCCCGCGGGCCTGTGGCCAGCGTGCGGCGAATGACCAGGACGCCAATCGGCCCGACCGGTGCCGCGATCGCGAAGCCAAGCAACATTCCTCGCAGGGCAAGGTGCATCTCTTCCATGCTTTAGCCCGTGGTGTCTATCGGTGGTAGCGCTACTGAGTCCTTTTCCGAACGCAACGCCACCTGCGTTCGGGTGCGCGCCACTCCCGGTCCACCCTTCAGCTCCTCCGTCAACAGTCGATCGAGATCCGCCGCGCCTCGGCAGCGAAGCTTGAGCAGGTAATCATCGTCGCCGGTGATGTGGTGGCATTCCTGGATCTCCGGCAGCCTGGCCACGCGATCCAGAAATGCTCGACGATGTTCCGGACCCGCGAGGGTAACGGAGACGAATGCGGTGAGGGGAAAGCCAACCGCCTCCGGTGCGATGAGGGCTGCGTACCCCCGAATCACCCCCTGCTCTTCCAGGCGCCGTACGCGTTCTCCTACGGCCGGTCCGGTCAGGCCTACCTGTTCACCCAAGCGCGCCCAAGGCTCCCGGGCATTTGTCTGTAATGTCGCCAGCACCGATACATCGATTGTATCCATGACAAGTAATTAACTAATCGGTAGAACTATGGCAAGTTCACTAACGATCCATTCTCATGCGAGCAGAGCCAAGATACGCCCTACAAGCGCGGTGTCAGAAACACCAGCGACGGCGCCGCCGCCCCCCTTGCGGAGTTGCGGCCTGCGGGTGATACTTGCTGGACAGCAAGCAAGTACACAGCTCTCGGCCGGAGTTCCCATGACTGCTCCCGAGCGGGAACGCAATCCCACCCGCACTCGCGAAGCCATCCTCGACGCGGCCGAACGACTCTTTGCCGAGCAGGGATACGAAGCCACCAGTCTGAGCCAGGTCGGTCAGGAAGCCGGGGTCTCGCGCGGGACGCCCGGCTACTTCTACGGCTCGAAGGCCGACCTGTATCGAGCCGTCCTGGAACGCTGCTTCACCGACGTAGGCAAGGCGGTTCAGGTCGGGCGCGAGCGAGCGCTCGCGAGTGGCGAGGCGGCGGATGTCGTCCTCGAAGGCGCAGTCGGTGACTACTTCGATTTCATCGTTGGCCGACCCAATTTCGTGCGGCTACTCGAGCGCGAAGCCCTCACGGCAGCCGGCGTCCTTCCCGACGCGCCAGCGGAGATTCAGGTCGGCCGGGAGGCGCTGGCCGCGCTTGCGGTCGAGCTCGGCCTCGACCCCTCGCCCTCCGGCGATGCAGCTCAGCTGCTCCTCAGTATCATCGCCCTCTGCTGGTTCCCGCTGGTCCACGCCGGCACCATCGCGACCGCGATCGGTGTGGACATGACCAGCACGGAAGCGCTGGCCCAGCGTAAACGTCACGTCATCGATCTCGTTCTGTACGGCGTCCATCGAAGCGCTGTGGCTCCGCGTGCCTGAACCTTCACCCGAGACCCGAACCGGAACCGTCCCCATGACCAACGTCCTCACTCCGCCGGACATCCGTCCGACCGAAGCGCCGCTCGCAACCGAGCAGGAGGCTCGCGAGATCGCCGAAGCAGCGCGGGAGAAGGAATGGCAGGCGCCCAGCTTCGTGCGCCAGCTGTTCGAAGGGGCTTTCCGGCTCGACCTGATCCACCCCTTCCCGGCTCAGGATCCGGCCGAGATAGCGAAGGCGCGACCGTTTTTCGAGCGGCTCGAGCGCTTCATGCGGGAGCAGGTCGACAGCGACCAGATCGATCGCGACGGCAAGATTCCACAGGCAGTTCTGCAGGGCCTCAGGGAGCTGGGCGCATTCGGCATCAAGATCCCTGAGGAATACGGCGGTCTCGGTCTCAGCCAGACCAGCTACACCCATGCAATCGGGCTTGTGACCAGCCAGGACGGGAACCTGACCGCGCTGCTATCGGCCGCGCAATCGATCGGCGTGCCTCAGCCGCTCAAGCTGTTCGGAACTCCGGAGCAGAAGAAGAAGTACCTGCCCCGCCTGGCTCGCGGGGCCGTGTCTGCCTTTGCGTTGACCGAAGCCAACGTGGGATCCGATCCGGCGGCGATGACGACGACGGCGGAGCTGTCCGCCGACGGTACCCACTACGTGCTCAACGGCGAGAAGCTCTGGTGCACCAACGGCACCATCGCCGAGCTCATGGTGGTCATGGCCCGCACCGGCCCCAAACGCATCACAGCCTTCATCGTGGAGACCGACTGGCCCGGAGTCGAGGTGGCCAAGCGACTCCACTTCATGGGCCTCAAGGCACTGGAGAATGGGATCATTCGCTTCACCAACGTGAAAGTGCCACGGGAAAACGTGCTGTGGGGCGAGGGAAAGGGACTCAAGCTCGCGCTCATCACGCTCAATACCGGCAGGCTCACCTTACCTGCGTCGTGCGTAGCCGCTTCGAAGCGATGCCTCCAGATCGCCAGGCAATGGGCCGCGGAGCGGGTCCAATGGGGTCAACCGATCGGGAAGCACGATGCGATCGCGCAGAAGCTCGGTCGTATGGCAGCCGAAGTGTTCGCTATGGAGGCGGTTTCCGATCTGGCATCGTTGATGGCCGACCGGGGCAACACGGACATCCGGCTGGAAGCGGCGATGGCCAAGATGTGGAACACGGAGACCTGCTGGCGCCTGATCGACGATACCCTCCAGATCAAGGGTGGCCGGGGCTACGAGACAGCCGACAGCCTGCGGAGTCGTGGCGAGCGGCCGGACCCTATCGAGCGATTAATGCGGGATTCCCGCATCAATCTGATCTTCGAGGGCTCAAGCGAGATCATGCGGCTCTTCATCGCGCGTGAGACGGTGGACACCCATATCGACGTCGCTGGTGATTTGATCGATCCGAAGGCGCCCGCCCGACGCAAGCTGGCAGCGCTCGGCCGGGCAGCGGCGTTCTACACCACCTGGTATCCCAAGCTCTATCTGGGCTGGGGGCGTTGGCCTCGATACTCCGAGTTCGGCCCGCTCGCGACTCACCTGCGCTTTGTCAACCGGATGTCGCGCAAGCTGGCACGCACGGTATTCCACTGTATGGTCCGCTTCGGCCCCAAACTGGAGAAGCGCCAGGCCGTCCTCGGGAGGCTGGTCGAGATCGGCGCCGAATTGCTGGCCATATCCGCTGCGTGCGCCAGAGCACAGTCGCTGGTCGCGCAATCCGGCGGAGCGCAGGGTGATAGGGGTAGAAGCGCCGTTGGATTGGCCGATGTATTTGCGCGGCAGGCGCGCCGGCGGGTACGCGAGAAGTTCCGCGCAATCTTTGACAATGACGACCTCGCCACCTATGCAACCGCGCAACGCACGCTTCGGGGCGAGTATGCGTGGTTGGAGATGGGAGTGGTGGGGAAGCTCAACGAGCAGTAAGGGGGAGAAATGGAAAGGGAGAAGGAGATCGTCTCGCGCCGTCGGTAGCTGGTGCGCACGCGGTCACGTCGGAACCCATTCTCCCTTTCCCTCTTCTCCGCTTCCCCGCTTTCCTGCCCCTTTGTCCTTCCCCCGTTTTAGATTCGGCTCCAGGACCTCTTCAAGGACGCCAAATGGCTCTCGCCGAAGGCCGCACACTTCCCTTCACCAGTCCCGATGCCATCGATGCTGCGGTGCTCGAGACGTTTCCTTATGAAGGGCCAGAACAGGAGATCCTGACAGAGACCAAGGAGTTCAGCGCGGTCTGCCCCTATAGCGGCCTCCCGGATTTTGCGCTATTGACCATTCGGTATGTGCCGTCTGGCCGCTGTGTGGAGCTCAAGAGCCTCAAGTACTACGTGATCAGCTTTCGCAACGTCGGCATTTTTCAGGAGCACGCGACGGCCCGAATGGCTCAAGACCTGTGGCAACTGCTTGCCCCCAAGCGTCTCACCGTTACGACCCGCTATAACGCGCGCGGCGGATTCGAAACCGTCTGCTCAGTCACGTTGCCAACCGCTTAAGTCATCGGACCGTGTCAATCCACTGCTCGCGATGCTGCTGATTCCCATTCTGTCACTACCCGAATTGCCGGAGGTGCTGCGAGGCGGCGCGATTGCGTTTGCCAAGCCCTTGGTACTGGCCTACGTCGCCTCGTGGATCGCGCTTTATGCGCATGAGGTCGGACACGCCACTGCCGCGCGGGCACTAGGTGTCCGGATCTGGGGGATTCGGCTGGGAATCGGCCCCGCACTGTTCGACGGCACGCTGGCGGGCTGCCGGCTCCGCATCGGTCTTTTTCCATTGGTCGGCTCAGTCATCCTGCTGGATGACGACGCATCGGCCATTGGCTATCGCGATATCCAGCCCGGACCCTGGCGGTTTGAGTGGGGGCGCGAGGCGTGGCGCGCCCCCGTGATTTCTGCGTCGGGAGGGGTGTCGAACCTGCTGGTATCGCTGCTCGTAGTAGGCTACTGGTGGATGGCCGGTTCCCCCCGGCTCGGGACCGCGATCGGCGACCTGTTCGTCTATACCTTCGTCGCCAACGTGTCGGGATACCTCAACCTGTTCCCGCTCTTCTCCTCCGATGGTCGCCACCTGTTGGCGCACGTAACGGCAGCGCGGCGTACCAATCGCGCGGCCACGCCTACCTCGGTCTCCTGAAGGCATTTGGCACATCATCGACCCTGTTCTCACAGCGCGGAGACAGGGTTGGCCCGGCTTTTCGGCAGGCGTATCTTTGGCGCGACCGACCGGGAGTTCCCGGCGCGGCAACTTTTCGCAGTGGAGTAGATGTGGCCAAGAATACGCTGACCGTAACCGACAACCGGACCGGCAAGACTTACGAGCTTCCGATTTCGGATGGAACCATCCGGGCAATGGATCTCCGCCAGATCAAAGAGTCGGAAGACGACTTCGGTTTAATGACCTATGATCCGGCCTTCATGAACACCGCCGCCTGTCGCAGTGCCATCACGTTCATCGATGGAGACCGGGGGATCCTGCGCTATCGCGGCTATCCGATCGAGCAGTTGGCGGAGAAGGCCTCATTTCTCGAGGTAGCGTGGCTTCTGATCGAGGGCGAGTTACCCACCAAGGAGCAGCTAGAGCAGTGGGCCGACGAAATCCGGTATCACACCTACGTTCACACCAACGTCACCAAGTTTCTCGAAGGGTTCCGGTATGATGCCCACCCCATGGGCATGCTGCTTGGAACAGTGGGAGCCCTATCGACGTTTTACCCCGATGCCAAGCACATCCAGGATCCGGAGAACCGCCGCCTGCAGCGGGTCCGCCTCATGGCCAAGTTGCCGACCATCGCCGCGTTCGCGTTCCGGCATTCGCGAGGCTTGCCATTCGTCCTTCCCGACAACGACCTGGACTACATCGGCAACTTCGTGAACATGACATTCAGCATCGGGGGCCGGCATAAGCCCAATAAGGTGCTGCAGCGCGCGTTGGAAATCCTTCTGGTCTTGCACGCCGACCACGAGCAGAACTGTTCGACCAGTGCTGTGCGCGGTGTCGGCTCATCTCATGTCGACCCGTTTTCAGCGGTCTCGGCCGGTATCGCTGCGCTGTACGGGCCGCTGCACGGGGGGGCCAACGAAGCCGTTCTCCGGATGCTCGACGAGATCGGCGACAAAAAGGAGATCCCGGAATTCATCAAGAAAGTGAAGGGTGGATCGGATCGGCTGATGGGATTCGGCCATCGGGTCTACAAGTCGTACGATCCGCGTGCCAAGCTGGTCAAGAAGGTGGCCTACGACGTGTTCGCGCAGACCGGTCTCAATCCGAAACTGGAGATCGCCCTCGAGCTCGAGCGTATCGCCCTGGAAGACGACTACTTCATCAAGCGGAAGTTGTATCCCAACGTCGACTTCTATTCCGGTCTGATCTACCAGGCCATGGGATATCCCACCGATTATTTCACGGTCCTTTTCGCGCTGGGCCGAATGCCGGGTTGGCTGGCGCAATGGGAAGAAATGATGACCGACAAGGATCAGAAGATCGCCAGGCCCAGGCAGATCTACACCGGGCCGGCGGAGCGCCAGTTGCCTGGAGCCGCAAGCCGCTGACCCAGCCACGGGCGGCACCAATCGGCTGCATCCGGCACTCAGGTGGCCGACTGGTGCCTCCCCAGCACCAGTCCTATGCTTCCGGGATTCCCAGCGTGGCGCTCAGTGGACCAGCTTCGTTCCCGACTTGAATCGGCCCTGGCCGACCGGTATCAAGTCACCCGGTTGATCGGCGAAGGGGGCATGGCGCGAGTGTACCTCGCCCAGGACCTCCGCCACGGCCGACAAGTCGCCCTCAAGGTCCTGCGTCCGGAGATCGGAGCCGCCGTAGGCACCGATCGGTTCCTGCGCGAGATCCGGATCATCGCCGGGCTTCAGCACCCCAACATTCTGCCCCTCTTCGACAGCGGAGCTGTACCGCAAACCGGCGCGTCCCCGGAAGCTCTCTGGTTTGTTATGCCGTACGTCCAGGGCGAGTCATTGCGAGCCCGCATTCAGCGCGAGCGATTCCTGGTCTTCGAGGAAGCGCTGCGCATTGCCGAGGACGTCGCCGGTGCACTGGACTACGCGCATGCGCACGGCGTGATCCACCGCGATGTGAAGCCGGAGAACATTCTCCTCTCCGATGGACACGCCTTCGTGGCTGACTTCGGAGTGGCCCGCGCTGTCGATGTAGCCGGACCACAGGGCGCCACCGCCATCGGTATCGCGATGGGAACTCCGGCGTACATGAGCCCGGAACAGGCGGCCGGAGAGGCGACCCTCGATGGGCGCAGCGACATCTACAGCCTCGCATGTGTGGTGTACGAGATGCTCTCAGGCTCAGCCCCGTTCGGCGGGCGGACGCCGCGCGAGATCATGGCTCGTCACGCACTCGCTGAGGTTCAACCCCTGCGAACGACGCGGCCGGACCTTCCAGCCGGTGTCGATGCAGCCCTCGTGCGAGGCCTGGCCAAGGGAGCCGAAGACCGCTCGGCCACGGCAATGCAGATGATCCGCGATCTGCAGCGAACCGACTCGGCACCGGTAGTTGCTCCTTCACCGGCGCGGGGCCCCGGTTTGAGCCGGCCGCTCGCGTTCGCGATGGCCGCTGTACTCGCGGTGTTGGCAGCTGCAGTCTTGTGGCAGATGCGGGGCACGCCTTCACGCCCTGCGGCCGCGGGTCTCTCGTCCAGCGCCGTCGCCGTGCTCCCGTTCACCGTGAGGGGCGGCGACACCCTGGGACTGGGCGAAGGCATGGTCGGATTGCTGGGCACCAAGCTCGACGGCGCCGGCGATCTGCACAGCGTTGACTCGCGCGCGGTGCTCAGCTACACCGCTCGCCAGCCGACGACGACGCTGGGACCGGAGCAGGGACGCGCCATCGCCGAGCATTTCGGCGCGGGAATGTTCGTGCTGGGAGATGTGCTCACCGTCGGCGGTCGGCTCCGCCTGAACGCATCCCTGTATGACGCAAGGAACAGCAGTCGAGCGGCAGCCTCGGCGTCAGTTGAGGGGTCGACGGATCGGGTGTTCGAGCTGGTCGATTCGCTCGCGGCTCAACTGGTGAAGGGCTGGAGTGGCCAGGAATACCGGCTCACCGGCATCGCCGCGGTGACGACCCAGTCCCTACCTGCACTGAAGGCCTACCTGGACGGAGAAAGCGCCTTTCGCGCGGGCAACTTCGACGCGGCGGTCGCAGGCTTCCAGCGAGCGGTTGCGCAAGACTCGCAGTTCGCGCTGGCCTGGTACCGGATGAGCGTCGCCGCCGAGTGGCTCACCCGTTCGGACATCGCCCGCGATGCCGCCGAGCACGCCGTAAAGCTGGCGGATCGCTTATCGGATCACGATCGGCAGCTGTTGCGGGCGCTCGTGGCTACACGGCGCGGAGCCGCCGCCGACGCGGCCCGATTGTACCAGAATGTCCTGGCCACTTACCCAAACGACGTGGAAGCCTGGCTGCAGCTCGGTGAAGTACAGTTCCACTACGGTCCGCTGGCAGGTCACTCCATCTCGGAGTCGCAGGCGACGTGGCGCAGGGTGGCCGCTCTCGAACCCGGGTTTTTCGCGCCGATCGTCCACCTCACCCGCATCGCGGCGAGCGAGAGGAACCACGTCGAAGTAGACTCGCTGGTTCGCCGCGCGCTCGAGCTAAGGGCAAGCACCGCGCCACGTGAAGTCGCCTCGTCCCGGTCGGAAGTCCTCGAGCTCGAAACCCTGCGCGCGTTCGCGTCAGGCGATACAACCGATCAGCGCCGGGTGCTGGGTCTGCTGGAATCGGCGACCGATGTAACGGTCTATCTCTCGATGTGGAACCTGGGATCGTTCCTGCACGATCCGACCGCCGCGACTCGTGTCGCCACCGCCCTTACCAATACATCCCGACCTGCGTGGTCACGGGTCGCGGGATTTGTTGCGCGGGCCAACCTAGCGGCTGCTCAAGGCCAGATCGACGCAGCCCGCTCGATGCTGGATTCAGCGGGTGCGCTCGATCCCAGGGCAGCCGCTGAAGCTCGAGCCACTCTAGCCGCCTATTCCTTCCGCCATGCGGACCCCGCCGAGCTGAGGGCAGCCCGGGATGGCTTGGAGCGAGCGCCGGACACGCCGGAGCCACCGGCGGAATCGAGCGTGTTCCTGAGCGTCCATCACGGGCTTCATCGCCACCTTCGCGCTTACCTGCTCGGCTTGCTGGAGGCTCGCCTGGGCGATGCCGCCAAGGCAGCGCGCTATGGGGCAGAGCTGGACAACCTGCCGGTGCCACCAGATGCCGGATCACTCCCGCGAGACTTGGCGCGAGGAATCCGGGCGGAGATCGCCGCGCAGCGGGGACGCCCAGCCGAAGTGATCGAGGCGTTCGCAGGGGTCCGCCGCGAGGCATGGTACGAGATGTCGAGCGCGTCGCCCTATTTTGCTCAGCCACGCGAGCGGTTCCTGCAGGCAGAGGCGCTGGTGGCGCAGGGGCGCGACGCGGATGCGGCCGTGCTGTATCAGTCGCTCAGCGGCGAAGGGTCCAGCTTCGAGCTGCCCTATCTCGCACCCGCCCAGTTACGCCTCGGTGAAATCGCTGAGCGACAAGGGCGCACCGAGGAGGCTGCCCAGCACTACGCGAAGGTGCTGGAGCTATGGCGTGACGCAGATCCGACGCTCCAGCCGCTGGTGAAGGAAGCACGAACGCGGCTGGCCAAAGCGAGAGGAGAGAAATAGCCGGCAGGCGCCGCTAGTCAGCCGCCATCTCCTTCCAGGTAAGTGTAGCCTTCGAGGCCTGCCACGTAGTCAGCAATGAAGCTGTTCGCTTCCTGCCGGGTCAATTCCCGGGCCTTCCCCACCTTGCGCCGAAACGTGGCCAGCAGATCCGAGGCGTGGAACTGCACGTAGTTCAGTACCTCGGTCACGGTGTCGCCGTGCACCAGATCCGTCACCTCGTACCCCTGGTCAGTCAACCGGACATGAACGGCGTTGGTATCGCCGAACAGATTGTGCAGGTCGCCCAGGATCTCCTGGTAGGCACCCGTCAGGAAAATGCCGAGGATGTAGGGTTCCTCCTCGATGACCGGGTGGAGCTCGAGAGACGGCTTGCCCTTTCGCCCCCCGGTAAACCGATCGATCACACCATCGGAATCGCAGGTGATGTCCTGGAGCGTTCCCCGGCGGCTGGGCGGCTCGTTGAGCCGGTGGATCGGCATGATGGGAAAGATCTGATCGATTGCCCAGTTGTCGGGAAGCGACTGGAACACCGAAAAGTTGCAGAAATAGCGGTCGACCAGAACCGACTCGATGTGCGTCGCAATCTCAGGATAGGCGGCCTTGTCATCCGCAATGGCGCCCGCGATTGCGTTGAGCGTACACAGGTAGAACTGCTCCGCGTCCGCCTTGTCGCGCAGCGAGAAGACCGCGCTCGCGAAGTACTCCTGGGCCCGCTCGCGGGCAAAGACCACGTCGTGAAACACCTCCTGCACGCGGTCGGCCGCGAAGGACTCGAGGTTCTCGGCCATGTCCACCAGCAGGGCGTGCGGGTCATCCCGGAGTTTGGGTGGCATCGGCTCACTGAGCGATTCCACATCGATGACGTTGACCAAGAGCAGCGAATGATGGGCAGTGAGCGCACGTCCCGATTCCGAGATGATGTGGGGCATCGGAAGCTCTTCCGAGCGGCACACTGAGCCCAGCGTGTACACCACGTCATTGGCGTACTCGCGAAGCGAATAGTTCACACTGGCCGAACGGGTGGATCGGGACCCGTCGTAGTCGACGCCAAGCCCTCCGCCCACGTCCACATACTCGAGGCGGTTGAACCCCATTCCCCGGAGCTCGGCGTAGTAGCGGCCGATCTCTTCCAGGCCCGCCTTGATCACCCGGATGTCGGGGATCTGACTGCCGAGATGAAAGTGCACCAGCCGAAGAATGTCCTGCCGGCCCGCTGCCGTCAGCCGGTCGAGCAGTTTTACCAGCTCGATGGCCCCGAGTCCGAACTTCGACTTTTCTCCACCGCTCTTGGCCCAGCGCCCCGAGCCTTCGCTGGCGAGCTTGATCCGGACGCCGACCGTGGGTTGGACATCGACGTCCTCGGCGACCCGCAGCAGCACCTCGAGCTCGTTCAGCTGCTCGAGCACGATCATCACCGTGTGGCCGAGCTTCTGCCCCATTAGAGCGAGCCGCATGAACTCTTCGTCCTTGTACCCGTTGCAGACGATGAGGTGGTTGGTGCTCTCATTGAGCCCGAGCACGGCCATCAGCTCTGGCTTGCTGCCACACTCGAGGCCGGCACCGTGCGGGGTCCCGAACTCCACGATTTCCTGCACCACGTGGCGTTGCTGGTTGACCTTGACCGGATAGACGGTGGTGTAGCTCCCATCGTACCCGAACTCCTTCATCGCGCTCTCAAACTGCGTGGCCAAAGCCTGTATCCGAGAGCGCAGGATGTCGGAGAATCGAAGGAGGAGGGGGAGGCCGACCCCTTGGGCGTTGAGGTCGAGGGCCAACTGGAACAGGTCCAGGCCTCGCTTTGGGTTGCCATCCGGATGCACGGTCACGTGCCCAGTTTCGTTGATCCTGAAGTATCCCTGCCCCCAGCCGCTCATGTTATAGAGCTTCTCGGAGTCCCGCGTGGTCCAGGACGGGGGGGAGATGGTTGTGGCGATCTCGACCTCCGGCTCAAGTCAAAGCGCGCAAAGCTAACGAGTTACCAAGCTGACCGCCAGCCGGGTCCCGTCGCGTTTCCGTGGCATTGGCGCAACAAGTCGAGGGAAGCGAGCGGCACTCCGACCGACCGTTATGCCCCTGAATGTAGAGCCCGTGACTCATTGAGCGGCCTAGGGTTGGCCGAATGGGAAGCTCTTTCCGCATAGGCGGGCACAAACCTCGCTCATCCCCGGGTTGTGCCGTAAATCACTGTATTGCAAACAGTTGCACAACCGTCTCAAAGCTTCACCCGTGAGGCCACCGTGCTCCCTCTCACGCTCAGTTCAGTGCGTCGCCTTCCGCCCGTGCTTCGGCTCCGGCTGCACCTAGCCTACGCTCGAGCCTGGGAAGCGCTGACCGATACCCATCAGACCCAGGCGGTCATGTTTGTCCGTCGCCTCTCCGATCGCCTGCCCTTGGAGGAGGCGTTGCAGCGCTACTTCCGACAGGTGGCGGTTCCGGTCGCCATGCAGGAGACAGTTCGCGCCCGGGCACTCTTGTCCCTCGCGGATACCGTACCGGCGGTGGACGCGCAGTCGGAGGGCGCCGATCCCTGGCAACGGCTGCGCCCGGATCGCATCGTAGACGCAGTCCGGCGCCGAGCCCAATGGATCGAAGAGACCACTCTGCAGGCTCGGATGGCGGCCTGTCTGGCGGAAGCCGCCGTAACCTCCACCCACACTCGGATGGCAGTTGAAGTTGCCGAGTTGCTCGCCGAGGCGGTCCCTGCGGACGAGGCACTCATGGCATACGTCCGCGCCTTCGATCTTCCGGTCAAAGAGGGCGATACCGTGTTCCGCGCCGCCCTCGCTGAACTGGCCGATCGACGCCTGCCAGCGGGACAGCGGCCGCGCCTGCTTCCCGTCCCGGAACCAGTTCAGGTGCGCGAGGCTGTCGCATCTCCGCGGGAACTGGCTGAACCCGCCGCTGCATTGCCGGCAGCTGCGTTCGGACTTCGCGTCCTGGTCTAGTACACCGCGTCAGCGTCGGCTGCGATGCCGCTCCGGGTGTATCTTGCCCGGTGCGGCATCGATCGTTTTCGGGAGCTGACCGATGAGGTGGTCGTATCGGATCGGAAGCGTAGCGGGGACCGACATCAAGGTCCACGTGACTTTCCTGCTGCTTCTGGGATGGTTCGCCTTCGAGGCATACAGCACGGCCGGACCTGCCGCTGCGCTCGACACAACGCTGTTCATCCTGGCGCTGTTTGCCTGCGTCACGCTGCATGAGTTCGGACACATCTTCATGGCCCGGCGGTTCGGGGTCCGCACACCGGACGTCATTCTTCTGCCGATCGGCGGGGTAGCCCGACTCGAGCGCATTCCGGAAGATCCGAAGCAGGAGCTGCTGATCGCGATCGCCGGTCCGCTGGTTACGCTGGCTATCGCCCTGGTCCTCTACTTCGTTCTTCTGATAGCCGGCACGCCCGTGCCGCTGCTCCCTCCTGACGTAGAGGCCGGACCGTTCGCCGCCAGAATCATGGCCGTCAACATCTTCCTCCTCGGCTTCAATCTCATTCCGGCCTTTCCCATGGATGGGGGACGGGTGCTTCGCGCGCTTCTCGCCACCCGGGTCGGGCTGGTGCGGGCGACGCGTGCTGCGGCGACCGTAGGACAAGTACTGGCTGTCGGTATGGGACTCTATGGCTTGGCCCGGTCGCCGATCCTGGTGCTCATTGCGTTCTTCGTATTCTTGGGAGCGGGAACGGAAGCGTCTGCGGTAGAGACGCGAGCCGCCGCGCGTGGAGTGCAGGTTGCCCAAATGATGGTCACCCAGTTTCGGACCATCCCCGTGTACGCGACGCTCGCCCAGGCGGTGGATTTGCTGCTCGCGGGTGAGCAGCGGGAATTCCCCGTGGTGGACAACCTGGGTCGGATCGAGGGCCTGCTCACCCGCGAGAACCTGATCCGTGGACTGCGAGAGCACGGGCCCGAGGCTACCGTTGCCCAAGCCATGACGACGCCCGCTCCCACACTTTCGCCCAACGTTCCCTTTCAGGAAGCCCTGGAGCGTCTCCGGGCGAGTGGGCTCCCGGCGCTACCTGTTGTCGACGGAGCCGGGGCCCTGGTTGGGCTGCTCACAATGGAGAACATCTCCGAGCTGCTGCTGGTCCGGCGCGCCGTCGCGCGCTAAGTCTTCATCGATTGCTGTCCCCTGCCCTTATCTCGCACCAGAGGAGCCATCGGTTATGCGCCGGCCGATCTTGAGGACTGCGGCAGTGCTGGCGATAGGTTTGTCGGGAGCCTGTTCGAACAAGGAGGGCGGCACGGCAAAGGAGGACTCGACCCAGGCGAAGGGCGCCGAGCCGACCGCCGTCACCATCACGGCTACCGACTACGCCTTCGAGCTGCCGGCCCAGATCCCGGCCGGAGTCATCACCTTCAAGCTGGTGAGCAATGCGAAGGAGCTGCACCACGCGGTGGTGATCCGATTGGACCAGGGCAAGACGGTTAACGACATGCGGGAGGCGTTGAAGCAGCCGGGTCCGCCCCCAGCGTGGGCCCATGCCGTTGGTGGGCCCAATCCGTCGGATCCGTCCGGCACCAGCGAAGCGACGCTGGCCCTCGCGCCGGGTCAATATGCGGTGGTGTGTTTCATTCCAACGCCGGGTGGGATTCCGCATTTCGCGAAGGGAATGATCACCGGGTTTGAGGTCACGCCCAGTTCGGGAGGACAGGTCAATCCCGCTGGGGACATTTCAATCAAGTTGTCCGATTATGCGTTCACGGTCTCAGGCTCACTCACAGCGGGAACCCACCACATAGCAGTAGAGAACCAAGGTCCGCAGACGCACGAGGTCGTCGTCGCGCAACTGGCACCCGGGAAAACCGCTGAAGACGTCGTCAAATGGGAAGCAGGCGGGTTGAAGACGCCCCCGCCGCTCATGCACTTCCTGGGTGGTATCTCCCCCATGGACCGAAATACGACCGCCTCTTTTCCGGTGACACTGGAAAAGGGCGATTATGTGCTCATCTGCTTCGTTCCGGACAAGGACGGTCGCTCGCACGCGGCCCACGGCATGATCCAGAAGTTCACCGTCAGTTGATTCGGAGGCGAGCGTCATCGAGTGCCGGGGGAATCATCGCGGACGCCTTTCGCCGTCATTGAACGCAGCACCCGCATTCCCTTCGCGGCAGAGGCCGTATACGCGTGGCATTCCCGTCCGGGAGCGCTGGAGCGGCTCACGCCACCCTGGGAGCGGATCGAGATTCTCGAACGCACGGGGGGGGTAGAAAACGGAAGCCGCACAGTGCTCCGAGTTGCGGTGCCCCCCTTCGCCGTTCGGTGGACCGCGATCCATCGCGATAACATCCCCGACCGGCAGTTCGTGGATGAGCAGAGCAAGGGTCCGTTCGCGCATTGGGTCCACACCCATCGCTTTGCGCCCGACGGGCCGCACGCATCGACCCTGACCGACCGGATCGAGTTCGCGCTTCCTTTTGGTGCGGTCGGTACCGCGGCGGGGCTGCCACTGGTTCGGCGCCGCATCGATCGCTTTCTCGCCTATCGGCATTCTCTCCTGCCGCTGGACCTCGCAGCGCACGCGCGATTTGCTTCCGCTCCCCGCATCCGAGTTGCAATCACCGGGTCCGGCGGTCTGATCGGGCGGGCATTGAGGGCCTTCCTGTCCACCGGCGGGCACCGGGTCCTCCGACTGGTACGAGGAACCGCACAGGCGGATGAAGCAAGCTGGGATCCGTCAAGAGGGAGGCTCGATCCCGGCGCCCTCGCCGGCTGCGACGCCGTTGTGCATCTCGCTGGTGAGAATGTGGCGGGTGGGCGCTGGACTCAAGCTCGGCGGGACCGAATACGCGAGAGCCGTCGCCGAGGCACGCGACTGATCGCCGACACCGTAGCCAGGCTCGATCCCCCGCCCCGGGTGCTCGTGTCTGCGAGCGCAATAGGCATCTACGGGTCTCGGGGCAGCGAAGAGCTGCGTGAATCCAGCGCAACCGCGCCAACCGGGATGTTTCTGGCAGACGTGTGTCGAGAGTGGGAAGCCGCGACTGAGCCAGCGCAGAAGGCGGGAATTCGAGTCGCACTTCCGCGGTTCGGCGTAGTACTGAGTCCCGCCGGCGGTGCCCTCAAGAAGATGCTGCCCTTCTTCCGATCCGGCATCGGTGGACCGGTGGGCAGCGGGCATCAATGGATGAGCTGGATTTCGCTCGACGACGTAATCGGTGCCATCCATCACGCGCTATTCACCGAAGGGCTCGATGGACCAATTAATGTTGTCGGCCCGCAGCCGGTTACCAATGCCGAGTTCGCTCACACGCTCGGGCACATCCTCGGCCGGCCGTCCCTGATCCCGGCCCCGGCACTCGCCCTGCGCCTTTTGTACGGCGAGATGGCGGATGAAACGGTCCTCTCGAGTGCCCGCGTACTGCCCGAGAAGCTCCACGCCACCGGATACGAGTTCCGTCACCCCACTCTGGAATCCGCGCTCCGCTTCCAGCTGGGCCGCTTTGCCGGGTTGTAGCGCGCCCTTCACCCGTTCTTGACACGTGCCAGGGACCTTATTGCGGGGAGAATCGCATTGTCCCTGTTGGATGCCTCACTCACCCGGTCGTGGCCGGGAGGACTTCGTCCGATGCCTCCAATCCGTCGCGTGGTCCTGGTCATCATCGATGGACTCCGCCCCGAGGCGGTGTCCCCTGCCGCCATGCCGTCGCTGGCGGCACTCGCCGCCTCAGGGTGGTCGTGCGAGGGACGAACTGTCCGACCGAGCGCGACCGTTGCCGCGCTCGCCTCCCTGGCAACCGGACTTCCACCTGATCGGCATGGGCTCACCGAGGCCCGCCTGCCTGCCCTCGCCACGCTCGTGGGTGTTCGCCCGCTACCAGTCGTCCTCAAGCGTTATGGCCACCTCACCAGGGTCGTTACCGGCCCGCTCCCGACACCGCACCGCATGCTGGGCCGCACGCTGCTTGGACTGGCGGGGGTGGGGAGTCTGGTTTCGGCGCCGCTCACGCCGAGAGAGCTGGCGCGAGTGGGCGAGCGGGAGGAGGTCCGCCTTGGCGCCAGCCTCACGATCATCTATCTCGGCGACTGCGATCGAGCCGGGCATCGCGATGGGTGGATGAGCCGCCCGTATCTGGAGGCAGCGCGGGAGATCGACGGAGCGGTTGGCGAATTGATGCTCACGGTGCTCGCGCAGGACGACGCGTTGCTGCTCGTAACGGCCGATCACGGGGGTGGTGGCGTAGTCCCGACCGACCATGACATGCCGCATCCGGTGAACGACACGATCCCGATGGTCGCCGCCGGAACGCGCGTCATTCCGGGTCGAGCCACGACGGGAGCCTCACTCCTCGACCTCCCTCCCACCATTCTTCGGGCGTTGGGCGTCCCGATCCCGCGAAGCTATACCGGTCGCGCCCTGGACCTGTTCACGGACGATACGGCAGCCGTGGCATAGCCGCGACGAGGCGGATCGATCGCCGGTCCGCCTATCTTCCGGCATGACCAAACCCCGCGCCGTCGTTCTGCTGAGCGGCGGCCTCGACTCTGCCACGGCCGCCGCGATGATGAAGGCGCGCGGTTTCGACATCTACGCGCTGAGCTTCCGGTATGGCCAGCGCCACGCGCTCGAGCTGGAGGCTGCGCGACGGGTGGCGACGCAGCTCGGAGTGAGCCGCCGCGCCACCGTCGATATCGATCTCCGGGCATTCGGCGGATCCGCTCTGACCGCAGACGTCGAGGTCCCCAAGGATCGCTCGGCAGAGTCGATCGGAACGGGCGTCCCGATTACCTATGTTCCCGCCCGTAACACGATTTTCCTCTCATTCGCCCTGGCCTGGGCGGAAACCCTGGGGATTTCCGATATCGTGATCGGAGTGAACGCGCTCGACTACAGCGGCTATCCCGATTGTCGTCCGGACTACATCGCAGCGTTCCAGCAGCTGGCAAACCTGGGCACCAGAGCAGGCACCGAGCTGGGCCAACGGTTCACCATTCACACGCCTCTCATTCTCCTGTCAAAGCGAGAGATCATCGAGCGGGGCGTGGCCCTGGGCGTGGATTACGGGCTGACCCTGAGCTGCTACGACCCGTCCGCCAGCGGAAAAGCGTGTGGTCGTTGCGATGCATGTCAGCTTCGACTCAAGGGATTTCGGGAGAATGGACTGGAAGATCCGGCGAGATACCAGGAGGAGAAAAGCGTGAACGGTGAACGGTGAACGGGAGATCGGGGTGGCAAGGAGGCTCCCCGTTCACTGTTTACCGTTCACCGTTCACGCGGTTTAAGATGGCTTACACCGTCAAAGAGATCTTCTACACCCTTCAGGGCGAAGGCGCGCAGACCGGTCGGCCGGCGGTGTTCTGCCGTTTTGCGGGCTGCAATCTGTGGAGCGGCCGCGAGGCTGATCGTGAGACCGCGATCTGCAATTTTTGCGACACGGACTTCATAGGTACCGATGGACCCGGGGGCGGCCGCTTTGGCACGCCTGTCGAGTTGGCCGGCGCGGTGGCCGCGGCCTGGCCTTCGTCGAGCGGGGGCCGACGCTTCGTCGTGTGTACCGGGGGTGAGCCCCTGCTTCAGATCGACGATGCGCTCATTCAGGCACTGCACGTCGAGGGATTCGAGATCGCGGTGGAGACCAACGGCACCCAGCCGGCCCCTCGAGACCTGGACTGGATTTGCATGAGCCCGAAGGCCGGAACCGAGATTCAGCTCAGATCGGGCGACGAGCTCAAGCTGATCTATCCGCAAGTTGGGGCTGAGCCTCCGCTTTTCGAGCACCTCGCGTTTCGGCATTTCTTTCTTCAGCCCATGGACGGACCTGACCGGGATGCGAATACCCGGGCTGCGCTCCAGTATTGCCTCGCTCATCCGCGCTGGCGGCTGAGCCTGCAGACGCATAAGCTTCTCGGCATTCCATAGGCGGGCCGGCGGGCAGGCGGGCCGGCGGGAGAGTAGCCGAGCGGCTGTTCCCTCAAAGTGCGCGCGCCCGAGCCGCGTACCTTGCCCCGTCTTTTTCCCGCTCCGCCGGCCCGCCTCCTATGCACGCCTACTCCGACCGGATCAATCACGCTTTCGCCTTTGCTGCAAAGCATCACCGAGGCCCCGGCTCCGCATCCCCGGGGAGTCTGGGTCATCCCGCCAACGTGGCGGTGATCCTCGCCCGTTACAACTGCGACCAGCCTACGCTGGTGGCCGGCATCCTTCACCACGTGCTGGAGGACGCAGGCCCGGATCGACGCGATCTGATAGAGGAAAAGGTTTCGGACAAGTTCGGGCCTGTCGTGCTCGCGATTGCGCGCGACGCCTGCGAGCCGAAATACGGGGCGCGGGGTGAGGAGCGCCCCTGGCGTGCCCGCAAGCACGATCTGCTCACCCACCTCGCGGTGGCGGAACCGCGGGCCCTCGACATTATCGCCGCAGACGAGATCCATCGGTGCGGCTCGACCATCGCTGCGCTGCGCCGGCTTGGAGCCGAGTATCTGCGGCCGGTGTCGCAGGCGACCTCGGACGAGACCATCTGGTGGTATCGCTCGATGATCGAAGTGTTGTCGGCCCGGGCGGACTGGCCACAGCGGGCCATGCTGGACGAGATTCGCGCCCTGGGCACTGACCTGGTGCGTCACCTACGCGAAACCGAGGAGGAGCTGTGAGGCGGTGGTCCTGGCGCAAAGCGGTGCTCGCAGGCGGGCTCGGCACTCTCCTGGCCTGCCTGGGGCTGCCTCCGGCGCCAGCGCCGACCAATCCGATGCGGTTCCTCTCGATCAACGACGTGTACGTCGCCGACACCCTGAACGACGGCTCTGGTGGTTTAGCGCGGGTGTCGACGATGCGCCATCGAATTCAGGCCGAGGGCCCCACGCTGTTCGTGCTGGCGGGTGATTTTCTGTCGCCCAGCCTGCTGAGCAAGTATTACAGCGGGGCGCAAATGGTCGAGGCTTTGAATGCCGCGAAGGTGGATTACGTGACATTCGGCAACCATGAGTTCGAGATTTCACGCGACACGCTCCTGGCTCGCATTCGCGCCTCGAACTTCAAGTGGCTCTCGGCCAACTGCACGGAGGCCGACGGCCATGCGTTCGCGGGCGTGCTCGCCTGGGACACGTTGCGGCTGGCCGGTCAGAAGGTCGGCATCTTCGGCCTCACGCTTCAGGGCCCCTATCCCAAGTACGTACGCTGCAGCGATCCGGACAGCGCAGCGCGACTCGTGGTCGACAGTCTCCGATCGATGGGCTCGGATCTCGTCGTCGCGCTCACTCATCAGACCGTAGAAGCGGACCGCGCCTTGCTCAATCGTGAGGGCCGGTTGGACCTGATTCTGGGCGGCCACGAACACGAGCACATGACCATCGCCATTGCCAACCGGTACATCCTCAAGGCCGACGCCAACTCTCGGACCGCTCAGTTCGCCACCATTTGGGGCACCCGGGAACACTGGAAAGAGGCGGTAGCTTTGCTCCCGGTGCAGCCCACCATCACGCCCGATACCGCCGTAGCCCGCGTGGTCGCAGCCTGGGATGACACGCTGAGACGCAGATTGGGACCGGAGCAAATCGTCGGCATGCTGACCGCCCCGCTCGACGCCCGCGACGTCATTCAGCGGCGGGCCGAGACCGGACTCGGAGACCTGATCACTGATGCGATCCGAGCGGGCAGCGGCGCCGACCTTGCGCTGCTCAATGCCGGCGCGATCCGCCTCGATGACATAGTCCTGGCCGGGCCGGTGACCAACTACCAGGTGGAATCCCTGTTCCTCTTCGCGGATGAAACCCGCATCCTGGTGGTGCCGCTGACGGGAAAGCGGGTGCGGGAGCTGCTGGAACGAAGCGTTTCGGACAGCGTCCTCGGCAAGGGAGGGTTTCTCCAGGTGTCGGGCGTGTCCTTCACCTACGATTCGACCAAGCCATCGGGCGGCCGGATCGCAGGAAGCCTGAATCGGCGCAACGGGCGCGCGCTCGAGCCCTCAGACAGCGTCCGAGTCGCCCTGCCCGCCTATCTCGCGTGCAGTGGCGGGGACGGTTACCAGGTCCCCGAAGCGCAAGATGTCTGTAGCAGCCGGAACACAGCGCCGCGGGCGGTGGATCTGCTCAAGCCCTATCTCACCGACTCGCTTCATCGTACGGTTACGCCGCCGCCTCTCGGCCGTATCATCCGACGGTGAGCCGACTCGCCTCCGGCTGGGGCGCTAACTATCTTAGGGCCCAATGGGTTTAACGCCGACCCCGTCCGCGCTCGCCACCCTACCAAGCGCTTTCGCAGCTGCCTGCCGTCTTTCACGTACGGACGGGGAGCTGCTGGAGCGTTGTCGGGTCGCGCTGGTTCATCGATTCCATAACGAGCGGATCTGGTTCACCCTCGAAGCCCCCGAAGGCGACATGCCCAGGGTCGGTCCAACCGAGGGGTTTCAGGATGCCGTGGAGGTGGCCCGGCTCAAGAGCGGCGAGACGGAAGCTGTCGTTTTCGCCGACCCGGCCGTCGCCAGTGACATGCGGGCGGTGGCCATGCCGCTCGCGCTCGGGCTCAGCGTGGTGTTCGAGTTGCGCGGCATCCTCCTCGAGCGCCAGGCCGCACTGGACGACGCGGTCTTTCAGCTCCGAGCGCTCCGCCAGGTCGCCAGGCTCCTGTCCTCGGTGCACTCGATCGAGGAGACCGAGCAGCTCATCCTGGATTTCATGGCCGAGGTGTTCTTCGCCTGGTGGGCCTGTCTGTACCGCCCCGACGGAGGAGCCTACTCTCCCAAAGTCTCCCGATCCCTGGGCGACCGGCCTCAACCCGCCATCATCGATCGCGCCGCACTCGATACGGCGCTCCCGGCCGGCAGCGCCTCGGTCGGCGCAGACGACGTTGCGGTCGCGGCATTGGTGGGCCAGGGAGCCGAGCTGGTGGTTCCGCTCGACGCCGGTGCCGAGCGGATGGCCGTGCTGGTGCTGGGGTCCCGCATCAGCAACAAGCCGTACGGCCGGGCGGAGCTGGAGCTGGCCGGGACCCTCTCCTTTGCGGCCGCGATCGCGCTCAAGAACTCGGAGCTGGTGGAGCAGCTGCACAGCGCGGCCACGACCGATGAGCTGACCGGGCTCTACAATCGCCGTGCGCTGGAAGAGCGGCTCGCCGCGGAGATCTCGCGAAGCCTGCGGCACCAGCTGCACACCAGCGTCTTGCTCATGGATCTCGACCGGTTCAAGGTGGTCAACGACACCATGGGGCATGCGGCCGGTGACCGGCTGCTAGTGCTCGTGTCCAACATACTCCGCCAGCAGGCGCGAGCGCTCGACGTAGTGGGTCGGCTGGGAGGCGACGAGTTTCTCGTCATCCTTCCCATGACCAAGCCCACCGAGGCGCAGGTGTTCGTGTCCCGGGTGCAGGCCAGCGTGGACGCGCTGGCCCGAACCCACCCCGAGTTCGGGCACTGCACCCTGAGCATCGGCATTGCGGAGTCACCCCGCCACGGAACCACCGTGAGCGGCGTGCTCGCCGCGGCGGATACGGCCCTCTATCGCGCGAAGCGCGGAGGCCGAAACTCGGTGGAGGTCTCCGATCTCGAGGTCGGGACCGAGTAGCCGCGACCGCATGCCGGATCAGGAGTTCACACTTCTCGGCGACGCCTGCTGGCTGGATTTCGTCAACACGGCCCGCGGCCGCACCCCCAATCCACCCGATCTTCTGCGCGACCCCGCTGCCTATCATCGCTGGGCCAAATCCGAAAAGCTCCAATCGGACGTGGAATCCGTCCCTTTCGAGGAGATTCTCGCCTTCCGGCGGGAGCTTACCCGGATGGCGGAGGCGCTGAGCGCGGGACGGCAGGCTCCGGCTTCGGCGGTTGCGGCGATCAACCGCCGTCTCGCCGGTGATGAGGGTCGGGAGCAGCTGGTGCGAACCGCAGGCGTCTGGCAGCTCCGCTTTGCGCCCCTTAGGCCAGCCGCTGCGCTCGATGCAGTCGCCCGTTCGGCGGCGACGACGCTCGCCGATCGAGTGAAGACGGTCCGGCAGTGCGCCGCTCAGCCTTGTTCGCTCTTTTTCCTCGATGGCTCAGCGACCCAGAGCCGCCGCTGGTGCAGCGTCGCCGTGTGCGGAGGGCGCGGCCGGATCGAGCGGCGCCGGGGGTTGGCCCGATGAGCGCGCCCGATCAGGTCGCCGCCTTTCAGGCCGCCGAATCGCTGCTCGGGTCGCGGTTCCGTCTGGAGCGACTCATCGTTGCCAATCGGGAACGGGTGTTGTTTCTCGGGGTGGATCAGATCCTGAAGCGGAGAGTAAGTCTGCGGCTCAACTTCTACTCCGATGAGCCGACCCGGACCTGGTTCCTCCGTGAAGCCGAGGCCTTAGGCCAGCTGGACCACCCCGCCATCCGGCACGTGTACGACGTGGGTATTTCGGGCACGCTCGCCTACCGGGTCGGCAACTGGATCGAAGGTGAAGGACTGCACGAAGCGATGCAGCGCGGGCCCCGCTCGATCCCGAGTGTACATACGCTCGCCCGTGACCTCCTCAGCGCGCTGGAGCATGCCCACGCGCGCGGTGTGATGATCCGGCGCGTGGTGCCTGCTTCGCTGATCGTGAGCCCTGCAGGACGCGTCACCATTACGGACGTCCGGTTCAGCAGCTGGACCTTGCCCGCTATTCCTCCCGGGGTCGTTCCGACGCAGCAGGCATTCATGGCGCCTGAGGTGCGCGGCGGCGCACCCGGCGATCCGATCAGCGACGTCTATACGGCCGGCGGTGTGCTGTACTACGCGATCACCGGCCAGGAGCCGCCGCTCGATACCCGAGAGATTCGTCGACCCACCGAGCTGCGGCCGAACTGCCCGCGCGCGCTCGAGCGCGTCATTATCCGCGCTCTGCAGCCCGTACCGGATGACCGCTATCAAACCGCGGCGGAGATGCTGGAAGACTTTGCGTCGGAGGCCGGCACGTTCGAAGTCCCATCCTCGACGCCGGCCACCGGCGTACCTGCCTTGCTGGACAACGAGGACAAGGCGCGCTGGGAAAAACGTCTGCGTCGCGCGTTGGGCGATGATTACGAGTTGCTGGCGATGCTGGGTCAGGGCGGTTTCGGCCGGGTATACCGCGTGCGCGATCTCCATCTCGAGCGCGAGGTCGCGCTCAAAGTCCTGCACCCGCTGCTCACGCAGGAGCCGGCCGTAGTCGAGCGATTCCGTCGCGAAGCCCAGCTCGCTGCCCGGCTCACCCACCCCCACATCGTGAACATCTACGACATTGCCGGGCGCTCCGGGCTCATCTGGTACACCATGGAGCTGATCCAGGGTCCGAGCCTGGCTCAGCTGGTGGAGCGCGAGGGCCCGATGTCGTTGGATCGCGTGCTCCGCCTGCTGCGGGAGGCACTGTCGGCGCTGGCACACGCGCACGGCTCCGGGCTGGTGCACCGCGACATCAAGCCGGAAAACATGCTGCTCGAGCCCGACGGTAGTCTCCGCATCACGGACTTTGGGTTGGCGCTGGCACTCCGCGGAGCCGGCCGCTTCGGCGGCGCCACCAGCCAGAGCGGCACACCCCAGTTCGCGAGCCCGGAGCAGCTGCTTGGGGAGCGAGTCGATCAGCGGTCCGACCTCTACAGCCTGGCCGCGGTCGCTACGTACGCGCTGCTGGGCACTGTTCCCTTCCCTGGGATTACGCCTGAGCAAGTCCTGGCGCGCCAGACCACCAATCAGTTCCCCGTGACGGAGGGGGTCCGCGAGGACGTGCCGGAGGAACTGTGGGCCGTGCTGGAACGGGCCACGCGGGCCGAGGTGGAGGCCCGGTTTCCCTCAGCGGCGGAGTTTCTTCAGGCCGTGAATCGGGCGGCGGGTACTCCGCGTCGGTCGGGAGGCGACCTGGCGCGAGTCGCTGCGCGCTGGCTTAAAATATGACGCCCTTGACGAAGGGCGACCCGGATACATATTTAACAGCGCGAATTTCCGGCTTGGTTTTCTTTGGTCTCAGCGAACGACTAAACCACAATGCTTTGAAGACCCGGGCTGATCGCCCTCGGGTCTTTTCGTCTTTTTGTGACGCAGGACAGGCCTGCGCTCACAAAAGCTCGGCGCCACGGACCTCTCCGAACCGCCGAGGCAGTCAACCAACACGGAGTGGTCGCAATGGCTCGCATTACCGGCACGGTCAAGTGGTTCAACGACGCGAAGGGCTTCGGATTCATTACTCCGGAGAACGGGGACAAGGACTGTTTCGTCCATCACACCGCGATCAAAATGGACGGATTCCGCAGCCTCGCGGAGGGAGAGAAAGTCGAGTTCGACATCGTGCAGGGTGCGAAAGGGCCTGCCGCTGAGAACGTCACCAAGGCTAAGTAAGCGCGTCCAACAACACGGCGGGCCGCTCGATTGAGCGGCCCGTTGTTTTTCAGCGCATCGTTTCCGTCTACTTGTGGCGATAGATGACCCGCCCCCGGGTGAGGTCATAGGGGGAGAGTACGACACTCACCCGATCGCCCTCGAGTACGCGGATCTTGAACTTGCTCATCTTACCGGCCGCGTACGCGAGAACCTCGTGACCATTCTCGAGCAGGACCCGATAATTGCGGTCGGGCAGCACCTCGGTCACGACACCTTCCATCTCGATGCCTTCTTCCTTCGCCATCCGCTAGCTCCCCTGAGGACGGGGGAATCTTGCCGCTCCGCGGCCGGGAAGCAACCTCAGGCGGACCGCTGGCCTGGAGCAGGCAGCTCTGCGCGAAGGGCCTGAATCCGCGACTCTACCAGCGCAACCAGCTCGCTCATGAGCCCGGTGTCGAACGACAGCTCCGCACCGGCGGCGCGATAAATGTCGGGCAGCGGCCGGGTGGCACCGAGAGCCAACGCTCGGCGGTAGTGAACGACGGCTCCGACGGGATCCGCCAGGCTGTTGCGCCAGACCTGGAGTGCGCCGAGCTGAGCGATGCCGTACTCGATGTAGTAAAACGGATAGAGAAAGATGTGCAGTTGACGATACCAGCGAGCGACCCGGTGCTCCTCCAATCCTTCCCAGTCGAGCTCTCGCTCGAATCGGGCGCGAATCCTGAGCCAGGCGCGGTCGCGCGCCTCTTGGTCGCCCCCCTCACCACTGGTATAGATCCAGTGCTGAAACGCGTCGATCGACGCAATGTGACCGAGCGCGATCAGGATGTCCTCGAGGTGCTCGAGCGCCGCCGACCGCGCCTCGTCTCGCGAGAAGTACCCGGTGGGCGTGGCCAGGTGCGGCGCCGCCAGCAACTCCATGGACATCGAGGCCAGCTCCGCCGCTTCGGAGCCCGGGTGTCGCTGCCAGATGAACGGCTGCTGGTGGGAGGCAAACGCATGAAACGCGTGACCCCCTTCATGCATCAGGGTGTTCACGTCATCCACCAGCCCGACCGCGTTCATGAAGATGAACGGCCGTCCCTGAAAGTGCAGTGTCTCGCAATAACCGCCCGGCGCTTTCCCCTTCCGGCTGTCGAGGTCGAGCAGGCGATGGTCGATCATCGTCTGGAACTCTGAGCCGAGGACCGGATCCACCCGCTCGAAAACCCGGCGAGCGCGGGTCACCAGCTCGTCGGCCGTGTGAAACGGACGGATCGGCTCGTCGCGGTACGGATCTACCTGAAGGTCCCAAGGGCGCAGCGTGTCCACGCCAAGTCGCTCGCGCCGATACGCCAGCAGCCGTCCTATCGCCGGAACGACGGTGCGCTCTACTGCCTCGTGAAAGCGCTCGCAGTCGGCCGGCGTGTAGTCGAAGCGGAACTTGGCGGGGAAAATGTAGTCCCGGAAATTCGCGAAGCCGGCGTTGCGCGCTGCCTGCTGGCGCAAGGTGTACATCTGGTCGAACAGCTTGGACATCGCGTCCCGCTGCGCCAGATATGGCGCCGTGCTGGCGCGCCAGGCTCGCTCCCGTATCCTCCGGTCCGGACTCTTGAGAAACGGCAGCAGCTGCGGCAACGGGCGCTGCTCTCCTTCCCACTCCGCGGTCATCGAACCCGTGATCCGCTGATACGTCGCGCAGTGCTGCTCGACTTCTGCGAACAGCGTTACGTTGGCCTCCCGAAAGATCTCGATGGAGGTGCGGAAGCGCTGAATCGTCGTGGCCAGGTCGGGTCGCTCGTATCCCGACTCGACCAGACGCCGAGCCAGTGCGACGCTTCGCTCTTCGGCCTTGGGCAGAATGTCGCTCGAGAAGCGCAGGTGGTTCGCTTCTTTCTCGGCATCGCCCGTGTCGATGGTGTATGCAATCATGGCACGGGCGGCCGCTTCCGTCAGCAGCTCTTCGAGTGTGGACCACGCACGGAGCCACGCTTCCATGCTGTCGGGCTCGAGGCTCCGCTCGGCCAACTCGTCATAGTAAGGCACAATGTCGTCCCACGTGGCCTTGGCAAAGGCTTCCGGCGACGAAGGGAGGGCCGAACCAATCACACGCTGACTCGCGTTACGGAAGCGGAGATGATGGCGCCATCCCGCTCACAATTCAAGCGGGCGTCTCCCGGTATCGGGACTGCGCGCCTGACGATGATAGAGGTAAGCGAGAAGGAGGGACACCAGGCCAAGAATAAATACCGAGCCCACCCGATACAGCGCATCGAGCGACGAAAGATCGAAGACCAGTACCTTGAATACCGCAAGCCCAGCTACCGCAAGGCCGGCCAGTCGCACCGGGCGCAACGAACGCCGCAGGCCGAGCACGACGAGAGCCGCGGCGAAGACGAGCCACCACGCACTCACCGCCAACCCGCTGGCGAGATGAGCTGCCTCCACCGGACCCTCTCTGAGTCGATAAAAGCGAGTAATCTCGGCGGTCACCCCGAACAGCGCGATTGAGCCCGCCGTCAGCCACAGCAGGCGCGGCACCAGCTCCGCGGCTGGGCTTCGCGGCTCGCGGCGCCAGAGACCGGCGGCGAGCACGGTCGTCACGGCCAGCCCAAGCCACAGCACCAGCGCCCACGGTCCCACGAACGCAGCGTCATCGAAACTGCGCCGGCCGGCGACGTCACCCAGCAGCTGGACCAGCGCGACGATCAGCGTGCCTACCGAATACCACCGCCCGTCATGTCGTTGAAGGACGTGATCCAGTCCCGCCCAAAGGCCTGCCAGGCCAAACAGGATTGCGGGACCTTCGAAGCCCGACCAGCGTTGAAGCACCGCCGTTGCAAGGGCGGTGACGCCGACAAGCGCGAAAGGCGGCCGCGGCGTGGCATATCCACTCAGGAGATAAGGGACGGCTACCACCAAGGCGGCAAGTCCGGCGTGCTCCGCGAAGAAGTCGGGAGCGCAGGTCGGGGCGGCCCATGCGACGAGAAATGGGGTTGAGAAGAAGTAGAGCGCTTCGCCGACCGTTAGCCCCTCGCCGGGCACACTCGCCATGAGCCTGATTGGAAGCCAGGTTTTCCGGCGGAGCGCGTGCCACCAGACGGGCGCGGCCAGAAGAATGCCCGCGACCAGCGTGGGCCAGGTGGGACTGAGTTTGTCGTGGACCGTGGCCAGAAGAGCCCAGCCTCCCCAGAACGCGAGGAACCGGGTTTCCCACCAACGCTCCCGCAGTCCCACGTAGATCCCGCCCGCACCCCCCAGCATCGTGTATCCCAGCGCGCCGATGGGGTGTCGTGAGTCGGCGACGCCCGCCCAGCCCAGCCCGAAGAAGCTCAACGCCACAAGAGCCGCCGTGGTCCGCCAGCGCTTGTGCCCCGCGACCCATCCGAGCGCAACACCAAGGGCCGTTAGATAAATGAGCAGCGCGTCGGGATTGCCTCGCTTGCCGAGCAGGACCGGAGCGATGAACGCGCCGAGCGCTGCGGTCGTGCCCAGCGCCTCGACATTGATGGCGAAGGCAACGGCCGCGAGCGCGAGCGACACGAGTGCCAGCGCGCCGATGCCGGTGGCCGGCGGAAGCAACCCATACAATTTTGCCGCCGCCCAGACCGCGAGATATATGATTGCAGCGCCGCACCCGATGAGCGAAGCGCCGTAGGTGCGGTAGCGCCCGAGCAAGCTCCAGCCGAGCGCGCCAACGACACCGCCGGCCACCGCACCGCCGACACAGCGGACGAACGGCGAAATCCAGCCCCGGTCGAACGAGAGTTTGAGGAGATACCCCGCTGCGAGAATCAGCGCGAGGACGCCGATCGCAAGCAGGCCGCGCTGCCCGATCCACTCCTCCGAACGGAGAAAGTTGGCCTTCCGCCGGGCGTTGCTCTCGAACGCCGCGGTCCGGTCGAGGGCGCGCGGCAGCGGGGGAGGAGTGCCCCCTCCGGGCTCCGCTTTGAAGTGGGCTGCCGGAGAAGCCTTCGACGAGAGAACCGCGTCGGGCTGTGGCGACGTGACGCCCGGCGCCGGCGTGGCCTCGAGCGGGGCCGCCCCTCGCGTGCGCACCACATCACGCATCAACGTTTCCAGCACTTGCAGTCGCTGCTCGAGTCGATCGAGACGTTCCTCGACGCTCATAGCCGCCCCCTGAATTGTTCTATGCGGGAGATTCCGGCGCCGGAGCCGGTACGGCTTTGACAGTAGGCGGCTCGACCTCAACCTGGAAGGCCAGGAGCCCTACCAGGGCCACGATGCCTCCGGCGATGAAGAAGGGCGCGGGATGCCCTAAACGCTGGAAGGCTGCGGTGGCAAGCATGGGACCCATGATTCTTGCGAGACCGGCAAACGTTTGGGCCACGCCCATCGTAGTTCCGTATTCCGAGCGCGAGACGTGCCGCGAGATGAGGGCGGTGGTGGATGGGAACAGCAGCGCAGTCCCGATCGGGACACACGGCACGATCAGCGCGAGCAACAGGGCGGAGTTGGGAACTGGAAACAGCAGGAGGCCGAAGACCAGGATCGCAGTGCCCGTCCGCATCGCCCACGCTTCGCCGATGCGATCGACGATCGGCCCGAGCAACGCGACGCGCATGACTACCTGAATCGTCCCGATGTAGAAGAACCACTTCCCGATCGTGTGCTCGTTGGTTCCGAACTCGGCGCCCAGATAGAGGGCGAGCACCGAGGTGAGAACGGAATACGCCAGCATGCCCACGCCGTAGATGAGGATAAGGCGCGACGTAGGGCGGGCCGGATGCACTACGACCTGTGCCGCAGTGTGCCAGACCGGCTTTCGCAGAACCGCCACCGCCCCAGAGCCTTCCTTGCGTTTCGACTCGGGCAACCACTTCCAGGCACAGGCGGCATTGATGACGCAGAGGCCCGCCGCAATGAACCCCGGGGCGGTTTGACCAAAGTGTGCGGCCAGCGACCCGATCAACGGCCCGATCGCAAAGGCGGCTCCGGTGGCCGCAGACAGCCAGCCGAGCGCCTTGGCTCGTTGGGAGGGCTCAATGGTGTCGGCGACATAGGCTTGAGCGACGCCGGTGGTTCCTCCACCGGCCCCCTGTACCAATCGGGAAACCAACAAGAGCCAGATCGAGTCGGCGAGACCGAAGACGATGTACGCGCACGCCGACGCAAGCAGTCCGATGAGCAAAGCCGGCCGGCGGCCGTACCGATCCGACACTCGGCCCCACACCGGGGCCGAGAGGATCTGCGCGATGGAAAAGGCCGCGATGATGAGGCCGATTTCGGACGGCGTGGCCCGAAGCCGGAGCGCGTAAAACGGGAGCAGCGGCAGGACAATCGCGAAGCCGATCATGTCCACCAGGCTGATGGCGATCAGCACCGCCAGGCGACGCAGCTGGTGGTTCGACCCCGCCGTCACCCGATTCCGCCCCCGCTGCGAGTTCCTCCTACCGCAAACACCGTGGCGCTCACGGCCATCAGGACTACCCCGTAGGCCGCAGCGACACCGACGTCGGCTTGGCGCAAGCTCGATAGGATCTCAAGCGAGATGGGGCGCGTGTCGTAGGTATACAGCACGATCGAGGTTACGAAATCTCCCAATGCCGTCGCAAACGCGAGGGTGGCGCCCGCCACCAGGGAAGGTCGCAATAGCGGAACGGTGACTGCCCACAGGGTGCGCCAGCGACCGGCCCCGAGCGACGCCGCCGCCTCGTCGAGCGATGGATCGAGCGCGCGGAAGCCTGCCAGCGTGGCTCGACTCGTGAGGGGCAGGTTCCGTACGAGATACGCGAGCGGAAGGATCCAAACCGTACCAACCAGCACGATCCGACCGGCCAGCGGGGCGTGCACGCTGAACGCCGTTGCAATCGCGATGGCGAAGACGGTACCGGGCACTGCCCAGGGCAGCGCCAGGAGCGCTTCCAGCGCTCCACGCCCGGGGACTCGGCGCCTGACCACCAGGATTCCGGCGAGCAGAGAAATCGCCACCGCGGCAGCGGTAGCGGCGCTGGCAAGCCACAGGCTGTTGAGCAGCGGCTTGACCCGCACAGGGTCCTGCACCAGCGTCGCGTAGTTGCGAAGGGTCCACGCCGGGGGAATCGCCTCCGTGGTCCAGGTGCCTACCGGCACGAAGGAGACAACCAGCAGCGTGAGGTGCGGCAGCAGAAGGACGGCCGCGATGCTCCACGCCGCAAGAGTCAACAGGCGGCGCGCCCAGCGACGTCGTATCGGGGTCGGGGCGGGCGGGGTCCCCTTGCTGCCGCCCAGCTCCCGCTCCGCGCCGCGAAACACGAGCAAGGCCAGGAGCGCGAGCAACGTCAGAGAGACGGTCTCTACCATCGCCAGAGAAGTCTCCCCATTGAGGCGGGTCGAGACGATCTGAGTCGTCATTACGCGGAACCCACCACCGAATACGTATGGTGCACTGAACGACGCGAGCGCCGTCATCGCGGTCAGCAGTGCGCCGCCGGCGAGCGCGGGTCGGAGAGCGGGCAACACGATCCGGCGTACGGTTCGCCACCGACCCGCGCCCAGACTGGCCGCCGCTTCGAGCATCGACCCATCGAGCGACACCAGGCCCGCCCGGGTGAACAGGTAGAAGTAGACGTACATCGAGTAGGCGTGAACCAGCAGAATGGCGGCGGCCCCCTCGAGTCGCCACGGCTCGGCGTCGAGCCGCAGTAGCGCCTGCACCGTTCTGGCCAGGAAGCCCGATTCGCCATAGAGAAACAAAAAGGCCACCACACCCACGAGCGGCGGCAGAACCGCCGGCAGGGCGAGGATCCCCGTCAGCGCCTGCCGGCCTGGAAACTCGTACCTGGTAACGAGCACGGCGAGCGGCACCCCGATCAACGCCGAGAGCCCGACGCTCGCGATTGCAATCCAGCAGCTGCCCCAGAGCGCCCGCCACTCGGTGGAACGTCCCACGAATTGTCTCACATATTCCAGGGTCCAACCCCGTGACGTGTGTACCGACTCGAGCAACACCAGGGCGAGCGGATACACGACGAGCCAGGAGATGATCGCGAGCAACGCGACGGCGGTAAGCGTTCCCCGAAGTCTTGGCCGGCTCACGTGACGACATCCACTGGAAACAGGTGAATCCCGGATGCCGCGCCGGCTCGCCGACTCGGCACGAGTCCGACACGCTCGCCAATCTTCACGGCCACACCGGATCCGCTCACCTCCAGGATCGAACCGAGATCGGTCTCTACCAGGAACAAAGACGTGGCTCCGGCGAACCGACGCTCTCGGACGGTGGCTCCCAGGGTGCCTGGCTCGGGTCGCGCCATCCAGAGCGCCTCGGGACGCACGAGCACGCGAATGGCTTGTCCGGTCACTAACGTGCGCTGTCCTACGCCGTCTGTCGCAATCCCCCACTCGACCCCTTCGACGCGCACACGCGTCCCGGACCTGCCCTGCTCAAGCACCACGCCTCCGAGGACCGAGGCTCGGCCCACGAAGCCGGCGACGAATGAATTAGCGGGCCTGGCGTAGAGCTCGTCCGGTGTGCCGACCTGTTCGAGTCGACCATCGCGAAGCACCGCGACCCGATCACCCAGGTCGAAGGCTTCCTCCTGCTCATGTGTCACGAGCACGGTCGTAATGCCGATGTGGTGAATGAGATCGTACAGCTCGCGTCGGGTCCGCTCCCGGAGTACCGGGTCCAGATTGGACAACGGCTCATCCAGGAGGAGGACGCGAGGCTCCGGGGCGATGGCACGGGCCAACGCCACCCGCTGCTGCTGGCCGCCGGAGAGGTGCGCGACACGACGACGCTCGAAGCCGGCCAACTCGACCAGCTCGAGCGCCCGAGCCACACGCTGCCTCAACTGCGTGCCTTTTACTCCGGTGGACTCGAGCCCGAACGCAACGTTCTGGCCCACGTCCAGGTGGGGGAACAGCGCATAGTGCTGGAACACCATTCCAAAGCGTCGAGCCACCGGCGGCTGACGTGTGACGTCGAGGCCATCCACCGCCACGGAGCCGCTGTCGGGCGCTTCGAATCCAGCCAGCAAACGCAACGTCGTAGTCTTTCCGCTCCCGCTCGGCCCAAGCAGCGCGAGAATTTCACCGCGGGTCATGGTGAGTGAGACTTGGTCTACTGCGACGGCCGAACCGAATCGCTTGGTCAGGCCGTTCACCTCAAGGAACGCCCTCACCGGTGCCCCATGCCGCGTACGTGACGATCCCAGTAGCTCATCCAGTCCGCGCCATCCCGAGCGAGCCGGCCCCAATCCATGTGAGCGACCACCATGCTCCGCTCGACGTCCCGAACCCAGGGCGGCACCGAGTCGGGCGGCAGGTCGCGCCGGGCCGGAAGTCGGTAGACTCGCCGCGCGGCGAGGAGCTGCCCATGCACGCTGCCTACGAAATCGATGAACGCCTTGGCGGCCTCAGGGTGGCGCGATCCGCGAACCAGAGCTATGGCATCGTCGATCACGACCGTTCCGCTCCGGGGGAAGACGTAGTCGAAGGGAAGCCCCTTCGATCGGCTGATCAGGATATCCGGAAGATCCCAGAGAGTCACGACGCCTTCCCGCCGCGCCAGCTTGGCATCCAGCACAGCCGGGTTGAGCGTGTAGGCTCGCGTCTGCCGATCAAGGCGACGGAGCCACGCCATGCCGGCACCGGTATCTCCCGTCGCGCGTATGCTCCGTAATAGCACCAACCCCCAGATGGCGCGCATTGTGCCGCTGGCCATGGGGTCCCGGATGAGAACCTGATCGCGCCAGCGCGGTTCGAGGACGTCGTCCCAATCCTGCGGCGCGTCGGCGCGGCGAACGGCCCGATTGTTAAAGGCGATGACCGCGGGCGTGCGGTAGACCGGATAGTAGAGATCGTGAGGTCCGATGCCGTCCGGTCCCACGTGATCGGCCCAGGCCGGCCGATAGGGGGTCAGCAGCGAGTCTTCCACTCCGCGGTCGAACAGGGTGGTGGGCCCGCCGAACCAGACGTCCGCCTGCGGGTTCACCCGCTCGAAGCGCAGCCGGTCCAGGATCTCCTGGCTCCCCATATCCAGCCAGCGAACGTCAATCTCGGGGTGCCGGCGCTCGAATTCATGCTCGAGCAGCGTGAGCTGATCGCGCCCGTGGGGTGAATACAGCAGCAGCGGCGTGCGGGGATCTCTGCTGCAGGCGCACAGCAGCCACACCAGCACCGCGGCACGACGCCTCACCGCGATGCAGGCCGCGCAAGCGCGAGGAGATTGGCGAAGAGCCGATATGCTCCCGGCACGCCGGCGGGCAGCTGTCGGAAGAAGCTGAGACCGGTGTAGATGTAGGTTCCCTTGCCCACGCGCGCGACCAGCAGTCCGCCCTCCCGGGGATCGTCGCCCGGATCGTGCGTCTCGAGCAAGGGCCGATAGGCGGAATCCCAGCTCCGCGCGAAATAGAGCCCCCGCTCCTGCACCCAGCCCTCCCAGTCACTCTCACCCATCCGGTTTGGCACCCGAAACACTGGATCGTCAGGCCGCAGGATGTGAATCGGGGCGGATTCGTCGGTCACCCGATCGTGACTCACCGGGGGACCCGCCGGGCGGGGCGGCGTTGCGCGGGTGCCGGTGGCGGGGGCAGCCTCGAGCCGCAGCGCCTGGCCCGCCACTGTCATGGGGTAGGGCGCGTACCCTGCCAAGAAGAACGCATACTGCTGGTACTGCACCAGGAGCAGGCCACCGCGGCGAACGTACTCGAGCAACCGGCGGTTGAAGCGTTGGAGCGCGGGCTCGGTCTCGTATGCCCGACTGCCCACGACGATGGCGGCGTAGCGGGAAAGATTTTCTCGCTCGAGTGCGTCTCCATCGAGCAGGCTGACCGGTATGCCAACGCTCTGGAGGGCTTCCGGTACCCGATCCGCTGCACCCCTCACATATCCCACTCGCGCCAACCGCGGCAGCGCCAGCGGAGCCACCCGCAGAGAAGCAACTCCAGGTCGAGTGAAGGACCGAGGGCGAACGTGGGGATAGTCGACTCTGAAAACGCCCGTGTCGTAGCGCGCCCCCAACCGGTCGGTCGCCTCGGCCCGGATGGTGAAGGTGCCTGGCCGCACCGTCGCGGGAGGCGTCACGTCGAAGCTGTAGGAGCGAGACTCGTCCTCGCGA
>Ga0114129_10000261_pt1 | contig 59447 bp, 51 predicted proteins | sample RhiMetdeltSRZDD1_FD_80071 | JGI IMG/M metagenome (GOLD analysis project Ga0114129, IMG submission 80071) | Populus rhizosphere microbial communities from Tennessee, USA - Rhizosphere MetaG P. deltoides SRZDD1 (version 2) (version 2) | ecosystem: Host-associated > Plants > Roots > Rhizosphere >...
GCCGTCGCGGACCAAGACCAAGCCGGCGCCGGGCAAGGCCGGCCCGCAGCCCGGCGAGATCTGGTGGGCCGACGTCCCTTACGAGGACTACTCGGGCCACAAGGTCCGCCCGTGCGTCGTCCTGCGGGTCAATGGGGCGTACCGCGAGGTTCTGAAGATCACCAGCCAGGATCAGAGCCACCGCAGCGACCACGTCCGGATCCCGACGAGCACCTGGGACGCCGACGCCGACCACGACAGCTATCTGGACCTGACCGGCCCGGTGAAGGTCCGCGTCTCGGAGTTCGACGACCGGGCCGGCCGGCTCGATCCGGCCGTCTGGAGCAAGGTCCGCAAGCTCTACGGCCTCTGAGCGTACGACTCCTCGTACGCCGAGATCTCCGCGAGCAGCTGGGTCTTGAGCGCCTCCGGCGCGAAGGAGTGGCGTACGCCCGCCCGCGCGAGGTCGGCGACGCCGGCCCGGTCCAGCCCGAGCAGCCGCGCCGCGACGAGGTACTCGTGGTTGAGCGTGGTCGAGAACATCGGCGGGTCGTCGGAGTTGATCGACAGCTGGACGCCGGCCGCCACCAGCTCGGCGAGCGGGTGCTCGTCGAGGGACGGTACGGCCCGGGTGCAGACGTTCGACGTGGGGCACACCTCCAGCGGGATGCCGGTCGACGCCAGGTACTCCAGCAGCGCCGGGTCCTGCACCGCCCGGATGCCGTGCCCGATCCGCTCGGCGCCGAGGAAGGTGATCGCGTCCCACATCGTCTGGGCGTTCGTCGTCTCACCGGCGTGCGGAACGCTGCGCAGCCCCGACGCCCGAGCGGCGTCGAAGAACGGCTTGTAGTCGATGCGGGGCACCTCGGGGCCGCCGAGGCCGAAGCTGATCAGGCCGTCGGGGCGCTGCCGCAGCGCGATGTCGAGCGTCTGCTCGCCGGCGTCCGTACCGGCCTCGCCGGGAATGTCGAAGCACCAGTTCAGCGTCAGGTTCAGGTCCCGGGCGGCGGCCGCGCGTACGTCCTCGATCGCTTCGCAGAACGCTTCGGCCGGGATGCCACGGCGTACGCTCGACCACGGCGTGACGGTCAGCTCGGCGTACCGGACGTTCTGGGCGGCCAGATCCTGCGCCACGCCCCAGGTGAGCGTACGCACGTCGGACGCGTCGCGGATGAGATCGACGACGCTCAGGTAGACCTGCACGAAGTGGTCGAAGTCGGTGAAGACGAAGTACTCGGCCAGCTTCTCGGCGTCGGCCGGGACGGGCGAGTCGCCCTCGTGCCGGGCGGCCAGCTCGGCGACGGTGGCGGGCGAGGCCGAACCGACGTGGTGCACGTGCAGCTCGGCCTTGGGCAGCCCGGCGATGAACTCCGGCAGCCCCGCGGTGGACTCCTGCATTACCTGATCATAGGTGCCCCGAAAGGTGGGCGTACGCGGTGCCTAATGGACTGCACAATGCGCCGCCTCTATTGTCTACTCAGGAGCGATTTCAACTGCAAGGGGAGGTGCGCCCCGATGACCGGTCAGGAGAAGTCCAAGCAGGAGCAGATCGACGAGATCGAGAAGATCGAGATGTACGGAGACGTCGTCTTCTAAATTCCCGGCCCTCGGCTTCTATGAGGCGGTGCCCGCAGTGGCACCGCCGCTTTCGTACCACCCCGCATCCGGTAAGTACGACACGAACTCCTGCATTTTCCGGGCCCCCCGGCGGACGAATGCGCCGTCGGACCGCAGAGTCACGCGTACAACCGCTTCGGAAGCCTGGGACACCGCGGCCTGAGCCTGGCCGCGGGCCTGTTCGAGCAGGGCCTGGTCGGTTCCGGGCAGCGGCTGCACGATCAGCTCGATCTCTTCGGGCGCACGCTGAACCACTTGGTACCGCGCGAGCGGCAGGGCTTGCAGCGGCAGCGCCACCGCGCGGACGCCCAGGCGCCGGCCGCCGGGCAGCACCAGCCGTCCGGGCTCGCGCCCCTCCACCAGCCGCAGCGCGATGTTCGGCCGCCCGCAGGCGCACGCGCCCTCGGCCAGCGCGGCCAGGTCACCGGTCCGGTAGCGCAGCAACGGCATCGCGCGGTTGATCAGGTTGGTGATCACGACCTCACCCACCTGCCCGCGCGGCACCGGCTCACCGGCCTCGTCCAGGATCTCGATCCACAGCCTTTCCGACTCCACGTGGTACGCCGAAAGCTCGCACTGCACCGCGATGGTCCCGACTTCGCTCATGCCGTACGCGTCGCGCACGGGTGCGGCGAAGAAACCGCCGAGCCGCCGGGCGGCCGCCGCTGCGAGCCGCTCGCCCCAGGTGTTGACGAGGCGGGGTGGCTCGAAGCCCCGGCCGCCGTGGCGTTCGAGAAGGTCGGCCAGTTCGAGGCAGCGGGTCGGGTGGCCGACGATCGTCTCGGGCCGGTAGCCGCGCACGAGGCGGACGATGTCGGTCCAGTAGTCCTCGTCGCCGACGGCACCGAACTCGGCGATGCGAGCCAGCCCGTAGGCCGGTGCGGTGTACTCGAACCAGCGGTCCAAGGCGGTGTGGAACGGGTACAGGACGCGGCGGTCGAGCGGCAGACCCGTCCGATGTGTACGCACAAGCCCCAGCGCGTACGCGTGCCGCAGATGGTCGAAGTCGTGGATGATGCGCAGCGGCTCACCGGTCGTGCCGGACGTCCGCACCGACCGGCAGCGCTTGGGATCGAGGACGTCGTCGCAGTGGTCGATCAGCCGCTGCCGCAGATCCGCCTTGGTGATGGCCGGCAGCCTCGCCAGGGTCCGCCAGGGATCAGCGGCGTCGAGGGTCACGCCGGTCTCGCGGTAGACGGGAACTTGGCGCAACGCGTGTCCGAGGACGTCGGCCAGGCGCGTGCGTTGCAGCTCGCGCAGGCTCGTGGCGTCGTCGGCACGAGCTAAGTAAGCCTGGTATTCCGCGTAGATCTGGGGAAAGAGATGAGCCTGGAATATCATCTCGGCGCGGTACTGAGCGATTCGCTCCTCGACCGGTGTGGCTTGTGCACCCACACCAAGAAGTTACCGCTTCCGGGCGACAACAAAAATGCGCCGGAACGGAAAAGCCACGACGCCGTGCCGGTGCGGGTACGCCACCGCCAGCCGGGCGGCGAGTTGCGCGCGGAACTCCTCCCACAACCGGCCGGGCCGGTCGGCCAGGGCGGCCTTGACCGGGCGCAGCGCCGTGCCCTCCATCCATGCGAGTACGGGGTGTGGCCGGCCCTCTTCGGCCGGCAGCAGGTGCAGATACGTGGTCTCCCAGGCGTCGACGTCCCACCCCCACCCCAGGAAGTCGTCGGCGTAGTCGGCCGGATCCCAGACCATCTTCCGGTCGCTGAACAGCTTGCCGAACACGGCCGTCCAGTGCGGGCTGGCGGCCAGCTCGTAGAGCATCTGGTGGGCGGCGACCTCGAAGTTGCCGGGCACCTGGAAGGCGACCCAGGCGTCCGGCTTGAGCTGATCGACCCAGCCGCCGAGCAACTCGCGGTGGCCGGGTACCCACTGGAAGACGGCGTTCGAGATCAGCACGTCGAGCCCCGGCGGCGGGCTCCAGTCGCTCGCATCGACTACAGCGAATGTCACCTTTTCCGACCGCGCGTACGGCAGCTGCGAGGCGGCCCGGATCATCTCCGGAGAGGAGTCGATCCCCTGTACGCTCGCCCCCGGCCAGCGATCGGCCAGCGTCGCCGTGAGGTTGCCAGGCCCGCACCCGAGGTCCACGATGAGTCCGGGTGCAACCGCTCCCACTCGCTCTACAAGTTCATAAAAGGGACGTGAGCGCTCATCGCCGTACCTCTGGTAGGTCTTGGGGTCCCACATAGTGCACGCTCCCCAGCGTCATTTTAGAAAACCGTACGTCCGTCTTGTTAGAACGTAGCGGAGGTGAACCTGGGCTCGGCACCTCTTTGGCGACCCAGTAACCGAATCGTTACGAACGCCGCGGACCGCGGCCCCTAGACGTAACAAGTCTGAAAGGGATTGCATGATCCCGTCAGGTGATGCAAAAACCCCGCAAGCAACAAAGGAGTTGTCCATGGCATCCGCCCCCGCGCGACGTTCACTCCTCGCGTTGGTCGCTACGGCCGGGCTCGCGCTCGGAGGAATGGCGGCCTGCTCGAACGACAACAGCTCGACCTCCAGCGACAACCTTTCCAAGCCTGAATGCGCCGCATACAAGGAATTCACCGGAATCTCCGGCAAGACCGTCAGTGTCTACACCTCCATCCGTGACGCCGAAGCCGACCTGCTCCAGCAGGCCTGGAAGCCGTTCGAGACGTGCACCGGCGCGACTATCGACTACGAGGGCAGCGGCGACTTCGAGGCCCAGCTGCAGATCCGCGTCCAGGGCGGCAACGCGCCCGACATCGCCTTCATCCCCCAGCCCGGCCTGCTGGAGAAGCTGGCCAAGGCCGGCAACCTGAAGGAGGCCGGCGGCAAGGCAAAGGGCACGGCCGAGGCCAACTACTCCAAGGACTGGCTGAAGTACGCCACGGTCGACGGCAAGCTCTACGGCGCGCCGCTGGGCTCGAACGTCAAGTCCTTCGTGTGGTACTCGCCGACGATGTTCAAGGAGAAGGGCTGGACCGTCCCCAACACCTGGGACGAGCTGATCGCCCTGAGCGACAAGATCGCCGCGACCGGGATCAAGCCGTGGTGCGCCGGCATCGAGTCCGGCAGCGCCACCGGCTGGCCGGCCACCGACTGGATCGAGGACATCCTCCTGCGTGACCAGGGCCCGGACGTCTACGACCAGTGGGTCGCGCACACCATCCCGTTCAACGACGCGCGCATCGCGTCGGCCACCGACAAGGTCGGCCAGATCCTCAAGAACGACAAGTACGTCAACGGCGGCCTCGGCGGCGTGAAGTCCATCGCGACGACCTCGTTCCAGGCCGGCGGTACGCCGATCACGGCCAAGAAGTGCGCCCTGCACCGCCAGGCGTCCTTCTACGCCAACCAGTGGCCGCAGGGAACGAAGGTCGGCGAGGACGGCGACGTGTTCGCGTTCTACTTCCCGGCCGTCGACCCCTCCAAGGGCAAGCCGGTCCTCGGCGGCGGCGAGTTCACCGCGGCCTTCGACGAGCGTCCCGAGGTGCAGGCCTTCCAGGCGTACCTGGCCAGCCCGGACTTCGCCAACGCCCGCGCCAAGCTGGGCAACTGGGTGTCGGCCAACAAGGGCCTGAAGCTGGAGAACGTGGCCAACCCGATCGACAAGAAGTCCGTGGAGATCCTGCAGGACCCCAACACGGTCTTCCGCTTCGACGGCTCGGACCTCATGCCGGCGCAGGTCGGTGCGGGCTCCTTCTGGAAGGGCATGACCGACTGGATCAACGGTAAGGACACCAAGGCCACGCTCGACTTCATCGAGGGCAGCTGGCCCAAGTGACCTGGCCGCCGGCGGCGTCCACCCGGGCGCCGCCGGCGATAGCACAATCGCGCCGGCCTCGCCTATCGTGGGCGGGGCCGGCGATCATCGGCCAACCTCGCATCGCCAGCCGGACGCCCAGGAGTACGCATGGATTTCACCAACGAACCTCCCAAACTCATGGTGCTGTTCTACGGCGTCGTGGCCTTCCTGGCGGTCGTCGGGCTCGTGCTGTTCCTGCTCGACAAGGCACCCCTGCGGCGCGACCGCTGGGTGGCGCTGATCTTCCTGCTGCCGGCCGGCATCCTGCTGTCGATCGGGCTGATCATCCCGGCGATCCGGACGTTCATCCTGTCCTTCACCGCGCCGAACGCCGCCGACCCGCGGAACGACAAGTGGGTAGGGCTCGACAACTACGTCTGGATGTTCACCTCGCCCGAGGCCCGCGAGGCACTGCTCAACACGCTGCTGTGGGTGATCCTCGTGCCGGCGGTGTCGACCATGGTCGGCCTCGTCTACTCCGTCGTGGTGGACCGGGCCCGCGCCGAGTCGTTCTCCAAGTCGCTGATGTTCATGCCGATGGCCATCTCGTTCGTCGGCGCGGGCATCATCTGGCGCTTCATCTACGAGTACCGCCCCACCGAGGAGTCGCAGCTCGGCCTGCTCAACCAATTCGTGGTCTGGTTCGGCGGCACACCGCAGCAGTGGCTGCTGAACCCGCCGTGGAACACGCTGTTCCTCATCGTCGTGCTCATCTGGATCCAGGCCGGCTTCGCGATGGTCGTCCTCTCCGCGGCGATCAAGGCCATCCCGACCGAGATCACCGAGGCGGCCCGGCTCGACGGCGTGACCGCATGGCAGATGTTCTGGCGCGTCACCGTGCCCAGCGTCCGCCCGGCCCTGCTGGTCGTCTTCGTGACGATCACCATCGGCACGCTCAAGGTCTTCGACATCGTCCGGGCCATGACCGGCGGCCAGTTCGGCACCAGCGTCCTGGCCTACGACATGTTCAACTGGGCCTTCGTCTTCGGCAACCAGGGCCACGGCACGGCCCTGGCGGTGTTCCTCTTCCTCCTGGTCACGCCGATCGTGATCTACCAGATCTACAACCTGCGGCAGCAAAGGGAGATCCGATGACCGCCACCCCCGTCGTGATCGCGCCCGAGACCGAGGCCGTGCCCGCCACCGCCGCGGCGCGCGTACGCAAGAAGCTCACCAGCAAGACGGCGACCGCGATCTCGCTGACGATCGCTCTGCTGTGGACAGTACCGACCTTCGGCCTGTTCATCTCGTCGCTGCGGCCGGAGAACGACATCAAGAGCAGCGGCTGGTGGAACTTCTTCAGCCACCCGGCCATCACGCTGGAGAACTACCAGCAGGTGCTGTTCGGCACGTCCAATGTGAACGGCCGGCTGGCCAGCTACTTCATCAACTCGATCGTCATCACCATCCCGTCGGTGCTGTTCCCGCTGCTGTTCTGCTCGCTGGCGGCGTACGCCCTGGCGTGGACCAACTTCCGCGGCCGGGACTGGATCTATCTGGGCGTCTTCGCCCTGCAGATCGTGCCGCTGCAGATGTCGCTCGTACCGCTGCTGAGCTTCTTCTCGCAGGGCGTGAGCCTGGGCGGCGTCCAGATCCTGCCGGCCTGGGACCTTCAGGGCCCGGACAAGTTCATCCAGGTCTGGTTCGCGCACACCTGCTTCGCGCTGCCGCTGGGCATCTTCCTGCTCCACAACTTCATGGCCGACCTGCCCCGGGATCTGATCGAGGCGGCCAAGGTCGACGGGGCCGGGCACCCGAAGATCTTCCGCAGCGTGGTGCTGCCGCTGATCGTCCCGGCGCTGGCCAGCTTCGCGATCTTCCAGTTCCTGTGGGTGTGGAACGACCTGCTCGTGGCGCTCATCTTCGCCGGCGGCAACCAGCGCACCGCGCCGCTGACCGTACGCCTGGCCGAGATGGCCGGTACGCGCGGCAACGAGTGGCAGCGCCTGACGTCGGGCGCGTTCGTGTCGATCGTGATCCCGCTGATCGTGTTCCTGTCGCTGCAGCGCTACTTCGTCCGCGGCCTGCTCGCCGGCTCCGTCAAGGGTTAGTGGGCCGTCAGCTCACCCAGTTGAGGGTGCGCTGGACGGCTTTGCGCCACTGGGCCAGCTCGCGGTCGCGCTTGCCGGCGGGCATCGCGGGCTCCCACCGGGCCGACTCCGTCCACTGTGCACGCAGCGTGTCCAGGTCGGGCCAGTACCCCACGGCCAGCCCGGCACCGTACGCGGCACCGAGGCTGGTGGTCTCGGCGACCGCCGGGCGTACGACGGGGCGGTCGAGGACGTCGGCGAGGAACTGCATGAGCAGGCCGTTGACGGTCATCCCGCCGTCCACGCGCAGCTGGGTCATGTCCACCGACGCGTCGGCGTCCATCGCGTCGACGACCTCCCGCGTCTGCCAGGCGGTCGCCTCCAGGGCCGCCCGCGCGATGTGGGCCTTGGTGATGTAGCCGGTCAGTCCAGTGAGGACACCGCGGGCGTCCGAGCGCCAGTGCGGCGCGAACAGCCCGGCGAAGGCGGGTACGAGGTAGCAGCCGCCGTTGTCGGGCACGCTCGCCGCCAGCGCCTCGATTTCGTCGGCGGACGAGATCAGGCCGAGGTTGTCGCGCAGCCACTGCACCAGGGCACCGGTCACCGCGATCGAGCCTTCCAGCGCGTAGACCGCGGGCTGGGCGCCGATCTGGTAGCCGAGCGTGGTCAGCATCCCGTGCGTCGACGCGACCGGCTTCGGGCCGGTGTTCAGCAACAGGAAGCTGCCGGTGCCGTAGGTGCATTTCGCTTCGCCGGGCGCGAAGCACGCCTGCCCGAACAGCGCCGCCTGCTGATCGCCGAGCGCGCACGCCACCGGTACGCCGCCCAGCTCGCCCCGGGCCTCGCCGTACACCTCGACGGACGGGCGGATCTCGGGCAGCATCGCGCGCGGTATGCCCATCGCTTTCACGATCTCGTCGTCCCAGTCGAGCGTACGCAGGTTCATCAGCAGCGTACGGCTGGCGTTGGTGACGTCGGTGAGGTGCCGCCCGCCGCGCGTACCGCCGGTCAGGTTCCAGATCAGCCAGCTGTCGATGGTGCCGAACAGCACCTCGCCGGCCTCGGCGCGCTCGCGCAGCCCCGGCGTGTGGTCGAGCAGCCACCGCAGCTTGGGCCCGGCGAAGTAGGTCGCCAGCGGCAGCCCGGTCTGCGGCCGGAACACATCGGGGTCGCCGAACTCCCGCAGCAGCGCATCGGTTCGCGTGTCCTGCCAGACGATCGCGTTGGCCACCGGCCGCCCGGTCGTACGGTCCCACACGACCGTGGTTTCGCGCTGGTTGGTGATGCCGACAGCGTCGAGGTCGGATCGCGTCAGCCCAGCCGAGTCCAGCGCGCCGCTGACGACCCGGCGCACGGTCACCCAGATCTCCTCCGGGTCGTGCTCCACCCAGCCCGGCTGGGGGTAGATCTGGCCGTGCTCCCGCTGGTCCACCGCGACGATCCGCCCTTGGGGGTCGAACACGATGCAACGGGACGAAGTGGTGCCCTGGTCGATCGCCGCCACGTAACGCACGCCGAAAGCCTAAGGCTTGCGCGCCCGAAGAGCCGCCCGCCCTTGCGGAGTGGGGCGAGTGACTGGGACAGTTGACCAACTGTGATCCAGACAGCAGGGAGGTGAGCATGGCGCGGATGGCGGTGGCCGAGCGCCGAGCGGCTCTCGTCCAGGCGGCCTTGCGGATCATCGCGTCCCAGGGCGTCGCCGCGGCCACCACGCGGGCGATCACCGCCGAGGCCGGGATGGCGCTGGCCAGCTTCCACTACGCGTTCCGGTCCCGCGACGAGCTGATCGCCGAGCTGATCGCGTACGTGGTCGAGAACGAGTCGCTGGCCGCACAACGGCCGCTGGAGCCCGGCCTCGACCTGGAGAGCACGATCCGCATCGGCCTGCTCGGCTACCTCGACCTCGTCGCCGCCGATCCCGCGCGGGAGCTGGCGATGTTCGAACTCACGCAGTACGCCCTGCGCACCGACGAACTCGGCGAAGCGGCCAGGGCACAGTACGCCAGCTACCACGCGGCCGCCGAAGCGGTCGTGAAAGCGGCCGCGGATCTGACCGGGCGTACGTGGAGCAGGCCGGCCGGCGAGATCGCCCGGATCGTCGTCACCCTCACCGACGGCCTGACGCTCGACTGGCTCGTGCACCGCGACGACGAAGCCACCCGGCCGGTCGTCGACTTCGCCGCCCGTGCCCTCGCGGCTCTGGCCGATCCTCCTCAGGAGCCTTGATGACCGACCTCGTGACGCCCGCACCGGCACCGGCGGTGTTCCGGGAGCCACACCGGCCGATGTCCGGCCGCTGGATCGGCTTGTTCGCGGCCGCCTGGCTGGGCATCTGGATGGCGCAGCTGACGCCCGTGCAGCTGCTGCTGCCGGAGCAGATCGAGGCTCACCGGCCGGCCGCCGACTGGGTCGGCACCGTCGTCGCCTTCGGTGTCATCTCCGGCATCGCCGGCCTCTTCGCGCTCGTGGCGTACCCGCTCACCGGGGCGTTGTCGGACCGGACGACGTCGCGCTTCGGCCGGCGCCGGCCGTGGATCCTCGGCGGCGCGCTGCTGTTCGGCGTCTCGCTCGTCATGCTCGGCGCGCAGACGAACATCGTGGCCATCGGTGTGCTGTGGACGGTTGCGCTCATCGGCTTCTGCGTGGTGACCGCGGCGCTCACCGCGACCATCTCCGACCAGGTGCCCGTACGCCAGCGGGGGTTCGTGTCGGGCTGGATCTCCGCGCCGCAGGCCGTGGGTACGATCCTCGGCCTGGTCCTCGTGACGGCCTTGTTCACCGGCCGCCTGGCCGGGTACGCCCTCGTCGCGGTGCTGCTGGTCGCCTTGGTGATCCCGTTCGTGGTGGCCACCCCGGACCAGGTGCTGCCCGGGGCGCAGCGGCCGGCGTTCAGCCTGGCCAAGCTGGTGTCCGGGTTCTGGATCAGCCCGCGCCGCTTCCCCGACTTCGGCTGGACGCTGCTGAGCCGGACGCTGGTCAACCTCGGCAACGCCTTCGGCACCACGCTGCTGCTGTACTTCCTGAAGTTCCACGTCCACGCCAAGGATCCCGGCGGCGCACTGATCTACCTGTCGCTGATCTACATGTTCTTCGTCATCGCCGCGTCCCTCTACTTGGGACGGTTGTCGGACCGGCTCGGCCGGCGCAAGGTCTTCGTCATCACCGCCTCGGTGAGCCAGGCCGCCGCCGCGATCCTGCTCGCGGTGGTGCCCACGATGCCGATGGCGATGCTCGGTGCGGGGCTGCTCGGCCTGGGCTACGGCTGCTTCCTCAGCGTCGATCAGGCGCTGGCCACGCAGGTGCTGCCCGACCCCGCCGCGCACGGCAAGGACCTGGGCATCATGAACATCGCCACGACCGTACCGCAGGCCGTCGCTCCCCTGCTCGGCGCGCTCATCGTGGCGTACGCCGGCGGGTTCGGGGTGCTCTACCTCGTCGCCGGCCTCACCTCACTGGCCGGCGCGCTGGCCGTCGCACCGATCCGGATGGTCCGCTGATGCTCGATCTGACGCCCGTACCGAAGACGAAGCCGTGGCGCGACCCGAGCGCGTACTGGTCCACACTGGACAAGGCGACCGCCGCGCTGGATCCGCCGTTCGCGGTCGTTCATCTGGACGCGTTGCGGCGTAACGCTCATGACATGCTGCGGCGCGCTCACGGCGTACGCATCCGGGTGGCGAGCAAGAGCATCCGCAGCCGTGACATGATCGCGAGCCTGCTGCTCGTCCCGGGCTATCGGGGTGTGCTGGCCTACACCCTCGCGGAGGCGCTGTGGCTCGCGGACAGCTGCGACGACGTGGTCGTGGGCTACCCGACGGCGGACCGGGCCGCGCTCGCCCAGCTGTCCACATCGGAGCGACTGGCTCAGCGGGTGACGCTGATGGTGGACTCGGCCGAACAGCTGGACTTCATCGACGCGGTCGCGCCGGACCGCGAGAGGTTACGCGTCTGCATCGAACTGGACTCGTCGTACAAGTCGCCGCTGCTCGGGCATGTGGGCGTGTGGCGGTCGCCGGTCCGCGACGCCGCGCAGGCCCGCCGCCTGGCCGAGACGATCGCGAAGCGGCCCGGATTCCGGCTCGTCGGCATGATGGGCTACGAGGCGCAGGTGGCCGGGCTCGGCAACGCGCCGGCCGGCCGCCCGGTACGCGGAGCGCTGCTGCGCGCCGTTCAAAAAGCGTCGATGGCGGAGCTGCTGGAGCGGCGGCAGGCGGCGGTGGCGGCCGTAGGCGAGGTCGCCGAGCTGGAGTTCGTCAACGGCGGCGGCACCGGCAGCCTGGAGGCGACCGGGCGGGACCGATCGGTGACCGAGCTGACCGCCGGATCGGGATTGTTCGGGCCACACCTGTTCGACAACTACGCCCACTTCGCCCCCGCTCCGGCGGCCGCATTCGCGCTGAGTGTGGTACGCCGGCCCGCCCCCGACCGGGTGACGCTGCTCGGTGGCGGCTGGATCGCGTCGGGGCCGCCCGGTGCCGACCGGCTGCCCCAGGTCGTATGGCCGCACGGGCTGGCGATGGTCGGCCGGGAAGGCGCCGGCGAGGTCCAGACCCCGGTCGCCGGCCGGGCGGCGGCCACGCTGAAGATCGGCGACCGGGTCTGGCTGCGGCACACCAAGGCCGGCGAGCTGTGCGAGCACGTGGATTCTCTGTACATTGTGGATGGTGATGCGGTCGCCGGCGAGGTCGCGACGTACCGCGGCGAAGGGAAGGTCTTCCTGTGACGTGGCAGAACTGGGGCCGGTCGGAGTCGGCCACCCCGACCCGGGTCGTCGCGCCGTCATCCGTCGCCGAGGTGCAGGCCGCGATCGATGCCGCGCGGCACGACGGCCTTTCCGTCAAAGCGATTGGTGCCGGGCACAGCTTCACCGGCATCGCGGTCGCGCCGGGCGTACAGCTCACCATGAGCCGCCTGTCCGGAGTGGTCGATGTGGACGGTGACCGCGTCACGCTGGCGGCGGGCACCCACCTCCACCAGGTGCCCGCGCTGCTCGCGCGGCACGACCTCGCGATGGAGAACCTCGGCGACATCGACGCCCAGACCATCTCCGGTGCCACCTCGACGGGTACGCACGGCACCGGCGCCTCCTTCGGCGGCCTGGCCAAACAGATCGCCGCCGTGACGGTGGTGACCGCCGACGGTGGCGTCCTGCGGATCGACGAGGACCACCCGTACTTTCCGGCCGCCCGGCTGGGGCTCGGCGCCCTGGGGGTGCTGACCGATGTGACGCTGCGGTGCGTACCGGCGTTCAAGCTGCACGCCGTGGAGCAGCCGGAGCCCCTCGGCAACGTTCTATCGTCCTATATGGAGCAAGCGTCGGCGCCGGACCACTTCGAGTTCTACTGGTTCCCGCACACCTCGGTGGCGCTGACGAAGACCAACACCCGCCTGCCGATGGCTGCGCCGTCGGCGCCGCTGGGCCGGGTCCGGCGGTGGTTCGACGACTCGGTGATGTCCAACACCGTCTTCGGTCTCCTCTGCGGCGCCGGCCGGGCCTCGCCGCGGCTGATCCCGCCGCTCAACCGGCTGGCGTCGCACCTGACCGGTCACCGTACCTTCACCGACGTGTCGACCTCGGTGTTCACCACGCAGCGGCGGGTGCGCTTCCGCGAGATGGAGTACGCCCTGCCGGCCGAGGCGATCCCGGACGCCGTCCGCGAACTCGGCCGGCTCATCATGGACCGGGGCTGGCGCATCTCCTTCCCGATCGAGGTACGCATCGCCGCCGAGGACGACATCTGGCTGTCGACGGCGTACGGGCGGCGGACCGGATACATCGCGATCCACCGGTATTTCCGGGAGGATCCGCACGAGTACTTCCGGGCCGCCGAGCAGATCTTCCGGGCGTACGCCGGCCGGCCGCACTGGGGAAAGATGCACTATCAGGACGCCGAATCGCTCCGGGCCCTCTATCCGAAGTTCGGCGACTTCCTCGCCGTACGCGACAAGCTCGATCCGCAGCGGATGTTCGCCAACCCCTACCTCGACCGCGTCCTCGGCCCCTAACCGCGCCCTCTACCGCCCCCTGCAAGGGCGTTACGCGGGGCGGGGGAATTACGCGGTGCGGGTGCGGGCGGCGTGGCGGGCGGCCTTGGCCCGGTTGCCGCACAACGCCATGACGCACCAGCGCCGCCGGCCGCGGGGATCGTGGAAGAGCCAGCCGCAGCCGGCACCGGGGCAGGCGCGTACGCCCCGGCTGATCGGCGAGGTGAGTACCCGGAGGGCACCGAGGACGACCCCGCGTAAGGGCGCTTCGGCATCGTGGCCGAGGTCCAAGGCGGCCACGGAGTCGCCCGACCCGGGGGTCAGCCCGAGCCCGAGCCGCCGGGTCTCCCCGGAAAGCACCGCCCAGTCGGGCTTGCCATCCGTGAGCGCCGCGTAGAACTCTTCACGGAAGGCCAGAACACTCCGAAGCACGGCCGCTGCGGTCCCCGCCGGCGCTCGGGCGACCGCGGGCGTGAGCCCGGCGTAGTGCGCCCACACCGCCAGGTGCTCATAGCTGAGCAGGTACTCCTTCGGCGCGGGCTCGCCCCAGCCCGCCCGGGTGTTGCACAGCTCCAGGCCGGCGTGCCCCGCCACGGCCAGCGGGACGCGTACCCCGTCGACCTCCACGGACGCCATTGCCATCCCTTCGGTGGTTAACTAACCTCTGAACAACAGTCTACCGGTTAGGAGCGCCGTGGTCGCCGTCGTCTCCCTGGCTCTCGCCCGGCTCTGGCGAGGCCCGCTGCGCTGGCTGCTCATCGTGGCGGGCATCGCCGTGGCCACCGTACTGCCGCTGTCCGCCGCGGCTACGGCCGCCGCCACCAGTACGCAGGCCCTGCGGCACGGGCTGGCCGCGCTGCCGCCGGGCGACCAGAGCATCATCGTCTCCTATCCGGGCCTTGTCATGCCGCCCGATGTCTGGTCGGGCTTCGACGCGCAGGTACGCCGCCAGGTGGGCACGCTCACCAAGGGCCGGATCCGGGCGCAGATGCTGTTCCACCAGATGAACGACGGCAAGGGCCAGGGCATGTTCATCGGGGCCGCCGACGATCTCGCCAGCGCCGTGACCGTCACCAGTGGACGGTTGCCGCAGAGTTGTACGCCCACGCGGTGCGAGGTCGTCCTGGTCGGCGACGCCCGGCCGGATCTGCCGGCCGATCTGGGCTTCGTCATCGTCGGCACCGCTGTGCGTACCGATCCGCTGCTGTTGAGCGGCACGTTCGAGCCGAACCGGGGCCTGCCGCTGCTGCTCGCCGACGGGGCCGCCCAAGCCGGGCTGGTCGACTCCCTGACCGCCTTCCAGCGCCAGTACGGCTGGGTAGCGCCGCTCGACCTCGACCACGTCAGCCGCGACCTGCCCGGATATCTGGCGCAGAGCCAGCGTGCGGCGGCCGAACTCCAGCGCTACCGCAGCGGGCTCTTCCTCACCGCGCCCGACGACGTCCTGCATCGCGAAGCGGATCGGGCCGAACGGTCGACGCGCCGCTTCGGCCTGCTCGGCGGGGCCGCGACCGCACTGCTGGTGGGATTCGCGGCCATCGGCGCGATCGGGGCTCGGCGCGACCATCGGGCCGTGGTCGCCTTGCTGCGCCGCCGGGGCGCGACGAACGCCCAGCTGGCCGTGTTCACCGGGCTCACCGCGCTGGTGCCGGTGCTGCTGGGTACGGCCGTCGGCCTGCTGTGCGGCTTCGCGATCGCCGGGGCGGCCGCCTTCCACGGTGATGTGGTGATAGCGGTCGCAGCGACGGCGCTCGCCGGCGCGGCCATCCTGGCGGGCGCGCTGAGCTGGGCACCGGAGCATGCCTGGCGGGTGCTGGACGGGATCGTGGTGGCCGGTGCCGTCGTCGCCGTCTTCGCCCTGGCCCGGGGCGCGGTCACCGTCTCCGGTCTGCAACAGCGTACGGATCCGCTCTTGGTCGCGCTGCCGATCCTGGCTGTCGTCTGTGGAGGGTTGCTGGCCGGTCGCCTCTTTCCGCTCCTCGTCCCGGCGGGAGTACGCGCAGCGCGCCGGTTGCCGAGCCGATGGAAGGTACCGGTGCGGCTCGGCCTGTCCGGAGCCGCCCGGCGGCCGCTGCGAGCCGTTGCGACCGTTGCGTTCCTGGCGGCGGCCACAGGCATCGTGGTGTTCGCCGGTGGCTACCGGTCGACGCTCGCTCAGGGCGCCGAGGATCAGGCCGCGTTCGCGGTGCCGGTCGACGCGACCCTCCACGTTGGACAGGCACTGCGCCGCCCGCTCGACGTCGCTCCGCTCACCGCCTACGAGGCGCTGGCTCCGGGCATCGTCGCCGGGCCGGTACTGCGGTCGACGACGGGCGTACGCCTCAACGCGGCCGAGTCCCGAGCCGCGGAACTGGTCGGCGTCACCCCCGAGATCCTGACCCGGATACCCGCCTGGGACCGGATCACCGGCGGCCGCGACGCGGACGGATCCGAGCGGCTCATCGACCGGCCGGCGGCCCAGCGGGGCTGGCCGGTCCCGGATAGTGCGAAGCGTCTCACGCTCACCGTCACCGGACCGACGGCCGACACCAACCTGCTGGTGTGGCTGAGGGGCAGCGACGGCCAGTCGATGAGCGCACCGCTCAAGCCGGGCGACGGCCACTTCGAAGCCGATCTACCCGCGCTCGCCAAGCCGGTGCGGCTCTACGCCATCACCATCGCGGAGACAGCCGACTACGGCCAGCGCCGCCAGCACCACACCGGCGAGGGCGGCAGCGACGTGCCGATCCTGTCCGGCCACCTGACCTTCGCCGATCCGGCCTTCGACGGTCACGCCGCACAGACCAGCCCAGCCGCACAGACCAGCCCAACCGCACAGACCAGCCCAACCGCACAGACCAGTCAACCCGCACAGACCAGCGGGGCCGACGGCCGGATCGAGGCCGACTACGAACTGAGCGCGGGCCAGAACGTCATCGCGGTGGCGGCGCCGACCACGGAACCGGATCTGCCGGTCATCGCCGATCCGGTGACCGCGTCGGCGGCGATCGGCGGGCAATTGCAGCTGAGCGTACCGAACGCCGCGCCGATCCCGGCCCGGATCGTTCAGGTGCTGCCCCGCTTCCCGGCCACCGGCGAACGCTTCCTCGTCACCGATGTCCACGCGCTGATCGAGGCGCTCGACGCGCGCGTACCCGGGACGGGTACGCCCACGGAGTTGTGGATCTCGTCCACGGATCCGGTGCAGCTCGGTGCGGCCCTGCGCCAGTCCCCGTACGACCAGCTCGACTTGTCGCTGCAAGCCGATGCGCGTACGCGGCTGCAAACCGATCCGCTCGCCCAGGGCGCCTCCGGTCTGCTGTGGACGGGTGCCTTGACCGCGCTTGCCGTCGCAGTGCTGTCGCTGGTGCTGCTCGTCGTCGCCGAACGCCGCGACGACGCGGCCGAGCTGTACGCCTGGGAAAGCGACGGGCTTACGCCCGCCGCGCTGCGCGGGCTCCTGTTCGCCCGCGCCGCCGCCGTCGTGGCTGTGGCTGTCCCTTGTGGACTGCTTCTCGGGCTTCTGCTGACCCGGATCACGACGGCTCTGGTCCTCGTCACCGCCGTGGGCTCGGTGCCGCGGCCGCCGCTGGCGCTGGCTGCGTCGCCGCTGGATCTCGCGATCGTGCTCGGTACGGGCATCGGCGTCGGGCTGCTGGCGGCCGCAGCAGTCGCCCTGCGCTCGTTCCGCGAAGCCCTCCCACCGCGACCGGAGGCGCTGTGATGCCCCAGGACCCGACCGTGATCCGAGTCCACGACCTGTTCTGCCTCTACCCCAACCCGGCCGGGCGCGGGTTCGTGGCCGCGCTGCGCGGACTGAGCCTGGAACTCGCGGCCGGGGAACGGCTGCTCGTCCACGGCCCCAACGGTTCCGGCAAGACCACTCTGCTGCGCGTCCTGACCGGTGAGGTGCCACCCAGCGCGGGCACGGTGACGGTCGGCGGCGTGGACCTCATCGGCGCGCCGCAGTCCGATGCGATCCGGTTGCGCTCGCGCGTCCTCGGGCTGGTGGACCAGCAGAAGACGCTGGTTCCGGAACTGTCCGTTGTGGACAACATCACGCTACAGGCGCGCCTGCGCGGTGCCGCCCGGAACGCTCGCGACCGGGCCCACGAGCTGCTGGACAAGCTGGGCCTGCGAGCCCTCGCCGACCGCCACCCCGGCACGCTGTCCGGTGGCGAGGCTCAGCGCGTCGCCGTCTGCGCCGCGGTAGCGCACGGCCCCGCCCTGGTCCTGGCCGACGAGCCGACCGGCGAACTCGACCGGGCCTCCGCCAGCGTCGTCTACGACCTGCTCGTCGCGGCCACTTCGGCCGTCGGCGCCGCACTGCTCGTGGTCAGCCACGACGCCCGCGCGGCCCGGATCGCCGATCGAGTGGTACGCATCCGCGACGGCCGCCTGTCCGAGGAGTGGCGCCCGGGCCAGCCCGAGCAGCTCGTGGTCGACGACCGCGGCTGGGTGCGGCTACCCCGGCCGGTTTCCCGGGTACGCCCACAGACCACACCGGACGGGCTGCTTCTGCGTTCGGATGAACCGTTCACGATCGTGCCCCGGGAACGCAGCCGCGACAAGGCTTCCGCCGGAGAAGTCATCGCGACCCTCGACGGTGTCGGCATCGCCCGGGACGGCCGCCCGGTCGTGCCGGACGTCACGGTGGGCGTACGCCGGGGCGCGTGGACGGTCCTCAAGGGACGGTCGGGTTCGGGCAAGACGACATTGCTGCGGATCCTGTCGGGCTTGGAACGGCCGGACACCGGCACCGTGACCGTGGCCGGAACGGATTTATCCACTCTGGACAGAACCGCGCTCGCCCGGCTGCGCGGCCGGCTGTTCGGCCTGGCCGGCCAGCGTACGGCGCTGGTCGAGACGCTGGACGTGCTCGGGAATCTGCGTACCACGAGGCAGGCGAGAGGGCTGGACGACGACCCGGACCTGATCGCGGATCTGGTGTCCCGGCTGGGCCTGGCCGGGTTCCGCCACCGCGCGGTGCAGACGCTGTCCGGCGGCGAGCGGCAGCGGGTCGCGGTGGCCCGGGCGCTGGTCGGCCGGCCGCCGATCGTGGTGCTCGACGAGCCGACCTCCCAGCAGGACGAGGCTCACGCGGAGCTGGTCGCCCGGGTCTTGCGGGACCAGGCGCGGGCCGGGGCGGCGATCGTCGTCGCCACCCACGACCCGCTCCTCCTTACTTCACCTGGTACGCCCGGATGACCGTGACGTCGATGGCCCGGTTGCCGGTGTCGACGCCGTGTGCCCGCAGCGACACGAAGGCGCCCGATTTCTGAGGCACCAGCGCGTACCACGAGCCACCGGCGGTGAACACCGCCGCCTTCGACCACGCCTTGCCGTCGTTGATCGACGATTCCAGCGTGAGCGACTTCAGCGGCTTGCCGCCACCCTGTGCCGAGACGGTGATCGGCACGATCGCGAGCTGACCGGCCGCGACCCGGTTGAGGTCGTCGACCGCCGGTGCGAAGCCGATCGCCGTCGCCGGGACCCGCTCGAAGCTGCCGATCGGGTCGTCGGTCACCGGCACGTGCTTGGACCGGAACGACCACGTCGCCGTCACCTTGGTCGAGAACGGTCCGCCGCGCTGAACCTCCACTGTGTACTTATAGTCGGCCGATTCCGGCGGAACCTCGACGTCCAAGTACGGCGTGGTCTGCGTGGCGAAGACCTTTCCGTTGCGCCACAACGTCGACTTGGCGCTGGTGAACTGCGTGTAACCGGCATGACCGCTGCCGTCGCTGAACAGCGGCGGCTCGATCAGCAGGAAGTCGCCGGTACGCGTGATGAACTGCCACGGCATCACCGCCGACGCGAACGACGGCGTGAACACTGCGTTGTTCCAGTGGTTGACTTGCATCGTTCCGGCCGAGTACGTGCGGAACTTGTCGACCTGGATGCCGATGGTGTTGAAGTCGGCGTCGGTCTCGTCGAACTCGGTCTGGAACATCGTGTCCGGATCCGTGCTGTAGTGCACCGTGCGGTGCAGCGGCAGATCGTTCAGGATCCCGATGGCCCAGCCGCCCGAGAACGGCTCGCCCTGCGGATACCCGAACGTCAGCGGTACGCCGAGCGCCCCCGCCTGGCGCTGGTGGTAGATCTCATCCACCCGAGCCGAGTGCTGCGGCGACAGGTCCTCGTTCAGACCCGTCGGGAAGGTGCCCGGGAAGTGCCAGGTGCCGTGGTACAGCGTCGGCGAGTTGCGCGGCGTCCCATCGGGGCCGGGTACGCCGGCCACCCAGGCAACCGAACCCATCAGTCCCGGATACGGCGTCTGGCCGTCCAGGCGAGCCGAGTAGATCGGGATGATCCCGTCGCCCAGACCCGAGAAGCCCGACGTCCAGTTGTCGGTGCTGACCGTGGCGTCCATGACGGTGAACAGCCCTTGCGCGGCCGGGTCCGGGATCGCGACCTGGATCTGCCGAGCCACCCGGGCGTCGGCTGCGAACGTCAGGTCGTGGTCGACGACGAGCTTGGGCTGGAACAGCATGGAGAAGGCGTCCGCCTCGTTGATCCAGCTGTTGAAGATGTACTCGCCCTTCGGGACGCGTACGGTCTGCGACGCGCCGTCGAAGAGCAGGAAGTCGGAGAAGCCGAAGGTGCCGAGGATGGTGAAGTGGTCCTCGCTGCCGTCGCCGTCCCGCTCGGTGTGGTTCACCGTGACGTTGTAGCTTTCGACCTCCTTCTCGACGCCGAACGCCGTACTGACGCTGACGCCGCCGGCCGTACCCACCAGCTGGCCGCTGTAGAGACCGTCGGGGCCGTCGACGCGGGTGTCGGCGGTGAGGTCCACCGACGCGCTACCGCCCGCGGGTACCGTCACCGACGGCGCGCCCAGGTTGAAGAGTCCACTGGGGACGGACGCGCCGCCCGGACCGGCCGCCTGGACCGACAGATTCAGCGTGACGGCCGACGAGCCGCTGTTGCTGAACGTGACGGTCTTGGTCACCGGGGTGTCGTCGCCGTGCGGCCACACCGCCCGGCCGAAGCTGACCGCCTTGTCGCTGGTGACGGACTGCCCGATGACGCGGGCCACGTCGAGCCGGCCCGCGCCGATGGCGAACCCACCGATGCCGTCCAGCGGCTTGGCCGACGCGGTGAGGGCGGCCTTGAGTTGTGCCGGCGTCCACCCTGGATGGACCTGAGCGAGGATCGCCGCCGCCCCGGCCACGTGCGGTGTGGCCATCGACGTGCCGTCGAGCGTCGTGTACGCCTGACCGGGCTCGCCGAGTATGCCGGTGGAGCTGTTGGCCGCCGTGATCTCGACACCCGGAGCGGCGATGTCCGGCTTGACGGCGCTGTCGCCGACCCGCGGTCCCCGGCCGGAGAACGAGGCCAGCTCGTCCTGCTTCGTGGTGGCCGCCACCGACAGCGCGGCATCGGCCGTGCCCGGCGAGCTGACCGTGTAGTCGCCGAGATCGCCCGCGTTGCCCGCAGCGATCACGAACAGTACGCCGTACTGCGCGGTCAGGTCGTTCACCGCCTGCTCAAGCGGGTCGACATCGGGCCCGTCGCCGCCGCCGAGGCTCATGTTCACCACGTCGGCGCCTTGCTCGGCGGCCCACTGCATGCCGGCGAGGATCCACGATTCGTCGCACCCGAACAGGACGCAGACCTTGCCGTTGAGGAGCTGGGCGTCCGGCGCGACGCCCTTGTACCGGCCGCCCGACGCCGCACCGCTACCGGCGATCGTCGAGGCCACGTGCGTACCGTGGCCGACCCGGTCGAGGTCGTCCTCCTCCGGGAACTCGGCGGCGAAGTTCTGCTTGGCGACGACCTTGCCGGCCAGGTCCGGGTGCGTGTCGTCGATGCCGGTGTCGAGCACCGCCACCTTCACGCCCGCCCCGGTGTACCCGGCCTGCCAGGCCGCCGGCGCGCCGATCAGCGGGACGCTGACGTCCAGCATCGGCTTGCGTACGCCGTCCACCCAGACCTTCACGGTGGCCAGTGGCGCGGCCGCGGCCCGCTTGTCGGCCCCGGTGAGGCCCTTCCACAAGGTGCCGATGGCCTTCTTGTCGGCCTTGGCCGCCGCACCGCGTACGGCCTTGAGATCGCGGGTGATCCGCAGCCCGGCGTCGGCCGGTGCGGTGACCTTGCCGGTGGCACCCCGTGTCGGCGGGCCGGCCAGGATCAGCGGCAGCTCGGCCTTGCGCTCGTCGTAGCCGAACGAGATCAGCGTGGTGACGTCGAACAGCCGCGAGTCCAGGCGGCCCGACTTCAGCAACGCGATCGCGTCGGACGGTATGACGTGCAGGTGGCCGCCGGTTCGGTAGCTCACGAACCGGATGTGGTCACGGCCGCTGCCGCGGGTGATCGAGTATTGGTCCCCGGAGCCGACGCTGACGACGTCTCCGGTGATCAGCGTGACGCGATGCACGCTCGGCTGCGGCGCGCGAGCGCCCCCGTGACTTACGGTGGTTGTGTTGTCGCTACTCGTACTCGGCTGGGCGCCGGCCGCGGCTCCTCCCGCGAACAGCGCGACAGCACAGAAGGCGGCCGCCAGCAGGCGGCCGCCTCCCCGTCGGCGTCGTAGCATGACCTCCCCTATCCGTCAGGTGACATCCATGTACTCATAGATGTCCGCGTACTGATGACGCTTGACCGTGCTGTCATGTTGCTCCATGGCCGCAACTTTGTGCGGACCGCTTGCGCGATCACCCCTGCGGGTCAGTCCACAGTGTTCTCACGGCCCTCGGTGACCATGCCGTTTACCAGGCGCGGGTTACATCGGCATTGCTTTACGCATGTAAATGTCGGTGCGGGTCTTCCCAGGGTCCCGACCGGCGAGATACAGTCCTCCACAATGTCGATGGGAACGCTCCCACGGGCGGCAGCACCGCGGCATCCTCCCGTATCCCTCAGATAAGGGCGGCTTACCGCCGAACGTGGGAGCGTTCCCAAACGGAATGCGTCACCATGAGAGATACCGTCAACCGAAGGAGTCGACCATGCCGGTGCTCACCCGCCGGAGCGAAGACCCGGAACGCGCGCCGGAAGCGCACACAGTGCCCGCCGCCGTGGCCTCGCTGGGGCTGCGGTTCCCGACCGGCTTCGTCTGGGGTGCGGCCACCTCGGCGTACCAGATCGAGGGGGCCGCGACCGAGGACGGCCGAGGCACGTCGGTCTGGGACACGTTTTGCGCCACCCCGGGCAAGGTGCGCAACGGTGAGACGGGCGACGTCGCCGCGAATCACTACCACCTCTACGAAAGCGACCTCGATCTCATGCGGTCGATCGGGCTGTCCTCGTACCGCTTCTCGATCGCCTGGCCCCGAGTCGTCCCGGACGGGCGCGGCCCGGTCAACACCAAGGGACTCGACTTCTACAAGCGCCTCGTGGACGGCCTGCACCGGCGGGGCATCACCCCGATGGCGACGCTCTACCACTGGGACACCCCGCAGACGCTGCAGGACGAGGGCGGCTGGGAGAACCGGGACACGGCGTACCGCTTCGCCGAATACGCCGCCGCGGTGACGGCCGCGCTCGGCGACTCGGTGCCGACCTGGCTCACGCTCAACGAACCGAAGACCGTCGTCCAGAACGGCTACCTCAACGGAGGCCACGCCCCCGGCTTCCGGGAGCAGTTGTCGCGGGCGTATGTGGTGGCACACCACCTGCTGCTGGCGCACGGCCTGGCCGTCCAGGCGATGCGCCCGCATCTGGAGAGCGCGCGGATCGGGCCGGCGCTCAACCTGCACCCGTGCTACCCGGCCGAGGACACCGCCGAGGCGGCCGGCCAGACCTACCTGATGGACGGCTTCGAGAACCGGCTCTACCTCGACCCGATCCTCCGCGGGGACTACCCGCAGGACACCCTGGCGGCCATCGCCAAGTTCAGCCCGATGGCGGCCTTCGTACAGGACGAGGACCTGAAGATCATTTCATCGCCGGTCGACCTGCTGGCGGTCCAGTACTACACGCCCATCTATGTCACCGCGACCGGAGAGACGGTGCAGAAGCATCCGCTGAGTGAGGCGTTCTGGCAGCAGATCTACCCGCAGGGCCTGACCGACATCCTCCTGCGCATCAAGGAGGACTACGGCGACATCCCGATCTCCATCACCGAGAACGGCCTGCCGTGCCCCGACGTGCTCAACGGCGCGGACACAGTGGACGATGAGGGCCGGATCGCGTTCCTGCGCGACCACTTCGCCGCCGCGCACGCCGCCGTGTCGCAGGGCGTACGCCTGGAGAGCTACCACGTGTGGTCGCTGATGGACAACTTCGAGTGGCAGGAAGGGTACGACCAGCGCTGGGGCCTGATCTACGTCGACTACGCGACCCAGCGGCGCATCCCCAAGCGCAGTGCGCTGTGGTACTCGGAAGTGATTCGCGCCAACGGGGTCTAACACTCGCGCGTTCGCGGCGGCGCCGGCGGCGCCGCCGCTTTACTTTGCGGCCGCCTTATTTTGCGGCCGCGGCACCACGCAGGATGTATTCGAGCAGCGAGATCAGGACTTCCTTGACCGACTCGCGTTCCCTGGCATCGCACAGCACCACGGGCACGTGCTGCTCCAAGTCCAGCGCGGTGCGAACCTGCGTCGCGGTGTGACTGCGTACGCCGTCGAAGCAGTTGACCGCGATCATGAACGGCGTACCGCGGCGCTCGAAGTAGTCGATCACGTTGAAGCTGTCGGCGAGCCGCCGCGTGTCCGCCATGACGACGGCTCCGAGGCTGCCCGAGGCCAGCTCGTCCCACAGGAACATGAACCGGTCCTGGCCCGGCGTACCGAACAGGTAGAGCACCAGATGCGGGGCGATGGTGATGCGCCCGAAGTCCATCGCGACCGTGGTCGTGGTCTTGGCCTCGACCCCGCCGAGGTCGTCGGTGCCGGCGCTCGCGCTGGTCAGCACTTCCTCCGTGCGCAGCGGGCTGATCTCGCTCACCGATGACACCAGCGTGGTCTTGCCGACCCCGAACCCGCCCGCGATAAGGATCTTCAGCGCCTGCGGCACCGCGCGGTCAGATCGACCGTAGGCCATGGATCACCGCCTGGAGCAGCTGCTCGTTCGGCCCGTCCGGGGCGGCCGGCGGGTCGTAGCGCTCGATGAGATCCTTCTCGTGCAGGTCGGCCAGGAGGACGCGGACCACGCCCAGCGGCAGGTCCACGATCGCGGCCACCTCGACGACCGCGCACGGGTTCGCTGCCACCGTCAGGATGGCTCGCTCTTCAGGAGTCTGGCCACGGGCCGGGTCGCCCGGCGGCGCAGCGGGGTTGCCCGGCGTGGCGACGACGTGTGCGATCAGGTCGAACCCGGCCGGATCGACCCGGCCACCCGTGATCGTGTAAGGGCGGACGACGGGGCCGGCTTCCTCGTCGAGCCAGTCAGGCTCGCCCGAGTCGAAAGGTCCGGCGTACGCGCCGTCGCCCACGCTCACCGTGCACCGGTCGCAAGATGCTCGCCGACCCTGGTGACCATCAGCTCGGCCTCGTACGCGAGCAGGCCCAGATCGGTGTCGGACCCGGTCATGACGGCCAGGCAGGTGCGGTGGCCGGCGTCGGAGATGAGCAGGTACGCCTCGTCGAACTCGACGATTGTCGAGCGTACCGAGCCGACCTCGAACCGCCGCCCGGCCCCGCGGGCGAGGCTGGCCAGGCCGGAGGCGACCGCGGCGAGATGGTCGGCGCCGTCGCCTTCCATGCCCGAATCGCGGCCGAGCACCAAACCGTCCACCGAAAGCAGGACAGCATGCCGGGCCGAGGGCACCTTGCCGAGGATGTCGTCGAGGAGCCAGCCCAGTTCGTTCGGCCCCGTGCCGGTTGCCGCACCCTGCGGGGCTCGCTGCCGGGGAGGCGCTTGCACCGAGCCGCCGGGAGTGCCGTCAGCGAGCTCCTCGGGCGAGCGGGAACCCACGGTCGAAGTCATGCCTCAGCCTCCCCCTTGTCCTGCACCGGAACGTGCGCCTGCGAAGCGGCGGCGCCGGCCCCACCGGAGGCGGCTTCGCCCGAAGCGGCCTCGCCCGACGGCCCATTATCACCGACCACGGGCGACTCTTCGACGACAGATGCCCGACCGGACGCGGTACCTCGCTGGAACGCGGACAGATTGGCACGTACGCGCTGCGGCGTACGCGCGGTCACGGTGCTCTGCGCCTCCGGGACCGGAGCCGGCGGCAGCTCGGTCGCGTTGCGCGTACGCCGAGGCAGCCCGCCGACGTCCACTTTGTCCGCTGCCTCGGCCGGCGCCGCCGGGGCCGCTTTGCTCGCGGTCTTGCGGCGTTTGGCCAGCGGCGGCGCCGGCGTCTCGGCTTCCGTAGCCGCCGGTGCCACCGAAGGTGATGGCGAGGACGCCGGAACCGCGGCCTGGCCACGCTGGCGCGGCGCGGACTTCGGCTCGGTCGACCGAGCCGTCGTGATCAACGTCCGCGGGATCAGTACGCGAGCCGCAACACCGCCGTGCGCCGACCGGCTCAACTCGACCCGGATGCCGTGCCGCGCGGCGAGCCGACCGACGACCAGCAGGCCGAGCCGGGCGCTGTCGGCCGGATCGAAGTCCGGCGGGATGATCAGCCGGGCGTTCGCCTCGGCCAGTGCCTCGGCGGTCATGCCCAGACCGCGGTCCTCGATGCGCACCGCGAGGCCGTCCGGCACCGACTCGGCGCTCACCTGCACCCGCGTTTGGGGCGGCGAGAACGAGGTGCCGTTCTCCACCAGTTCGGCCAGCAGATGGATGATGTCGCCCACGGCCCGGCCGGCCACCGCCACGTCGGGAATCTTGTCCACGACGACCCGGACGTACTCCTCGATCTCGCTCACCGCACCGCGGACGACGTCCACGGCGGCGACCGGATGCCGCCAGCCCCGGCCGGGGGCGCCACCCGCAAGGACGACGAGATCTTCGGCGTGCCGGCGCATCCGCGTCGCGAGGTGATCGAGGCGGAACAGGTCCTCCAGCTCCTGCGGATCGCGAGCCCGCCGCTCCATCCGATCCAGCAGGCTCAGCTGCCGGTGCAGCAGGGTCTGGCTGCGCCGGGCCACGTTGAGGAAGACCTCGTTCAAACCGTGCCGCAGCACCGCCTCGTCCACCGCCGCCTGCACCGCGGTCCGGCGTACCTGGGCGAACGCCTCGCCCACGTCGCCGATCTCGTCGGTGCCGAAATTCAGCTGAGCCTCTTCGTACTCGACCCGCTCGCCCAGGCGCAGCCGGGTCACGACCGCCGGCAGCTCCACCTGCGCGAGGTTGCGCGCCGTATCGCGCAGGCGCAGCAGCCGCCCGGCCACCGACCGCGACACCCGCAGGCCCACCCACAGCGCCAGGGCCACCGACAGCAGGCCGACCAGTCCGGCGGCCACAATCCGGGTGTACGCCGCGGAGACGGCCGCTTCAGCACGCTGGGCCGGTGCGGCCGCGGCCTGCTCCTCGAACGACCGCAGGGCCTTGAGGACCGCATTGGCGGCGGTACGCCAGTTCGTCATGTTCACCGGCAGCGCCTCGTCGGCCTGCGACCGGGTCAGCAGCGCCTGCTCCATGCCGGCCAGCTGGACGAACGCCTCGCCCTTGGTCATCTCGGCGTACCGCTGCAGATCGGCGGCGGGCAGCTCGGCCGAAGCGTCGGCGAACAGCTGCCGCTGGGCACCGATGGCCCCGGCGATCTCGGTGACGTCGTTCATCGACATCTTCCCGGCCGCGGCGACCGCACTGACGAGCGCGTCTTCCTGGGCGACCAGTTCGCGGGCCCGGCTCAGGCCGATGAGCGTACGCGACAGCTGGGACAGCTGCGGGTCCTGGACCTCGGCCAGCGGCAGGAACAGCCGGTACGCCGCATCGATGATCTGCGTGTAGTGCGACATCACGGACGCGCGGTTGTCGGTGGCCCGCGCGGACGCGGCCGCATCGGCGGTGCTGCGTGCACCGGCCAGCCCGTCCAGCGCGGTGGAGAACTCGCGCAACCGTTGCTTGATGAGATCGTCAGCCCGGTCGGCGACATCTTCACCGGCCGACGTACGCCGGAACTGAGCCACGGCCGTATCGGTGGCCTCGCGCTGGGCCGCCATCTCGGCGGCGTCGCCCGGCTTGGCCAGCCACACCGCCGTCAGCCGCCGCTCGGTCTGCACCTCGCTGACGACGGCCGCCGCCGGATTGCCCACCTCCCGCGCGAACAGCCCGGCGTCGGCGAGATTGCGGGCCGGTCCCACCGTCAGCGCGGTCGCCAGCAGCCACAGACCCAGCAGGGCCACCAGCGGGATGACGACGAGGGCCGCCATCTTCGCCCTGATCGACCGTCTCTTCAACACGGGGAAGATGCCATCACAAGCCCCATCCCGTTGTAAACCCGGGCCCCACCATTGGCCTACGAACCCGCGTCTTTCTGCGCGAGAAAGCAGCGCCCACGACGGACCCGCCACCGACCGCCAGCCGCGGACCATCAGGGAGAGCCGCCAAGGCTCGACCGGTGCCCGGCGGGAGCAGCGCAGGGTGAGTCCGGCGGACATGGGACAGGCATATAGCGCAAGAAATCCGCGAGCCTTAAGGTCCGTGCGTGGACAACTGGATCGGCATTCTGTCGGCGATCATCTCCGTGACGGGCGCGATCGTCGCCGGCGTCCTGACGACCTGGTCGAACCGGCGCTCGCACGAGCAGAGCAAGGCCGAGCGGGCCGCGCAGCTGCTGAGTCGCTACCGCGAGCCGTTGCTGCTGGCGGCCAACAGCCTGCAATCGCGCATCTTCAACGTGATCCGCGACGACTACCTGCCGGTCTACCTGCACTGCGGCGATCGCGAGCAGGAGAATTACGCGCGCCGCTTCACCGTCTACACACTGGCCGAGTACCTGTGCTGGGTCGAGATCATCCGGCGCGAGCTGCGCTTCCTCGATCTGGGTGCGGAGGAGGAGAACCGGGAGTTCACCCGGCGGCTGCTGGCGGTGACGAACACGATCTCCAGCAAGGAGGCCGACGAGACGCATTTCCGGCTGTTCCGTGGGCAGCAGCGTGCGCTCGGCGAGCTGATGATGGTCCGCATCGCGGGCTCGACCGAGCACGAGTGCCTGACGTATCCGGAGTTCAATCGCCGGCTCGACGAGGACGCGGTGTTCTGCCAGTGGTTCGAGCGGCTGCTGAACGACGTCGACGTGATCGCCGACGCGCCGATCGACCGCAACGAGCGGCTGGTACGCACCCAGTGGGCGCTGATCGACCTGATCGATTTCCTGGATCCGGCGAAGGTCCGGCTCGGTGCCGATCACCGGGAGAAGTACGAGTGGACGGCGCCTTCCCCAGCGCCGTCCACTTCGCCGTCTTCCGTTGTGCTACGGGGTGGGTCGGCCGGTTAGCGGCCCGCGAGCAGCCGGTTCACCGCCGTGTCGACGTCGAGGTGCTCGGTCTCGCGGCCCCTCGGCACGACCACGTAAGTACGCCGCAGGAAGCGCACCAACACGCTGCGCGGCACCTCGAACAGGGCGTTGCCGTCCGGCGACGACAGCGCGAGCGCGACGAAGTCCCCCCGCGGGGTGGCCCACGGCCAGACCCGCACATCGCCGATGCCGGCCGGTTCGTCGAGGCCGGTGACGAGCAGCTCTCGGGCGAACGACCAGCTCACCGCCTCACCTCCGGCGGACTCCGCGTGGAAGATCACCTGAACGGCGTACGGGTCAGCCGGGTCATACCGCAGGCTGGCGCGTACGGGCAGCGCGGTCGCGTCCGGCGCGACCAATCGCAGCGACGTCTCGACCTCGACGGTCGTTGGTCGGATGGCACTCATGACGTACTCCCCCCGGCACCGCAGCGAGGCCGAACGCCCCGCCCTCCCATACTCAGGTGAAACTCGCAGTTACGCTCCGTCATCCGATGATCTCACCCTGTAGTGGGAAGACAGGCGGAAACCCGGCCGAGAACTCGCCTGGTTCCCCTAGAATCCGCCGCTGTTCGCGGATGGTGCCTGTCCGGCGACGGGTGACCGCCATCGTCGACTCACCTCCGTAACGTCGCTCCGCCGCGTAAGGTGACGGTCGGCCGCGTAAGGTGTGAGGTGCCATGGCGGATCAACCACCCAAACAGCCGGCCGTCAGCGACCGCCGCGCGCCGGTCAGCGATCGTGAGCGTGAGCCGGTCAGCGATCGGGCGCGCCGCGGCGCAGCGTCGAAACCGGACAGTCCGTCCCGGATTTCCGCTGCCATTACGGCGATTCGCCGCCATCCCACTGGCAGCGTCGCGTTCCGGACCACCATCGCCGTCCTCGGCGGATTGGTCGTCGCGCTCGGCCTCGTCCTGGTTCCGCTGCCCGGACCGGGCTGGCTCATCGTCTTCTTCGGCCTGAGCATCTGGGCCGTCGAGTTCGTCTGGGCGCGCAACCTGCTGCAGTTCGGGCGGCGGATCCTCGGTCAGTGGACGGCCTGGGTCTCGCTGCGGCCGTGGCCGATCAAGGCGCTGATCGGCGCGGCCGGGCTGGTGTTCGTCGGCCTCGTCGTGTGGTTCTCGGTACGCCTCATGCTTTCCGGGTAGTTTGCCCGGTTTTAGCGCTGCGTAGTTTGCCCGGTTTAGCGGCATGAGTGGGCGGCACGCCGGAAAATAGCGGTATGCGACAAGAGCCCGGTGATGTGCGGATCGCCCGCCCGATGAAGGTGGTACGCCGAGCGGCCGCGACCTGCCTGGGCCTGCTGGTCCTGTACTTCTTCGTTCCGGTGGACGTCTCCGACACCACCCCGGCGATGATGGTGCGCATCATCGTCAGCCTGCTCGCCTTCGGCGGACTCATCCTGGCCATCAACATGCAGCTGCTGCGCCAGATCCACGAGCCGGACGCCCCGCTCGGCGGGCTGCTCGCGGGGGTTGTGGGGGGCGTACTGTTCTTCGCTTTGCTGGACTACGCCATCGCGGTGCACACCGATGGCGAGTTCGTCGACCTGGCCACCCGCATCGACGCGCTCTACTTCGCACTCGCCACATTGGCCACGATCGGGTACGGCGACGTTCACGCTCAGGGGCAGTTCGCGCGCAGTGTGGTGTGCGTACAGATGGTGTTCGACGTGGCCGTCGTGGCGACCGCGGGCTCGATGCTGGCGCGGCAGATCGGCGCCCGCATCCGCCAGCGGTCCGGCCGGTGATCAGTAGCGGTAACCGTCACACCGTGAGCCGGTGATCCAGGGCGGTCCAGCGACGGCCGGCGCCGAGCGTACGCACAGCGACCGCGAGCGCCTTCATCGACCCGACGAGCACCACGAGCTTCTTCGCCCGCGTTACCGCGGTGTAGAGCAGGTTGCGTTGCAGCATCATCCAGGCACCGGTGGTCAGCGGCACCACGACGGCCGGGTACTCGCTGCCCTGTGAGCGGTGGATCGTGACGGCGTACGCGTGGGCCAGCTCGTCCAGCTCGTCGAAGCCGTACTCGATCTCCTCGTCCTCGTCCGTACGCACGACCATTTTGTGGTCCTCCATGGACAGCGCGGTGACGACGCCGAGCGTACCGTTAAATACCCCAGCACTACCTTTATCGTAGTTGTTGCGTATCTGGGTGACCTTGTCGCCGACGCGGAACACCCGCCCACCGAACCGCTTCTCCACGACCCCGTCGCCACCGGGAGTCAAAGCGTCTTGCAACAACTGATTGAGGCTGCCGGCCCCGGCCGCGCCGCGATGCATGGGCGTGAGCACCTGCACGTCGCGCCGCGGATCGAACCCGAATCGCCGCGGTATCCGCGATCGGACGAGGTCGACGACGAGCTGGGCGGTCGCTTCCGCGGTCGCCGAGGGCTCCTCGTCCTCGCGCTGGTCGCGGCCGAAGAAGAAGAAATCCGGGAACCCGCGCAGCTGCGGCGGTTCGCCGTTGTTGATGCGGTGGGCGTTGACGACCACACCGGACTCCTGCGCCTGGCGGAAGATGCGCGTCAGGCGTACGCGCGGCACCACGTCCGCGTTGAGCAGATCGCGCAGAACCTCACCGGCTCCGACCGAGGGCAGCTGGTCCACGTCGCCGACGAAGAGCAGATGCGCACCGGGTGCGACCGCCTTGACGAGCTTGTTGGCGAGGATGAGGTCCAACATGGACGCCTCGTCGACGACGATGAGATCGGCGTCGAGCGGGTTGTCGCGGTCGAAGGTCGCGCCGCCGCTGCCCGGTTGGAGCTTGAGCAGCCGGTGCACGGTGGTGGCCTCGTGCCCGGTCAGTTCGGCCAGGCGCTTGGCGGCCCGGCCGGTGGGTGCGGCCAGCACGATCTTCGCCCGCTTGGCTCGGGCCAGCTCTACCACCGACCGGACGGTGAAGCTCTTGCCGCAGCCGGGTCCGCCGGTCAGGACGGCCACCTTCGCCGTCAGCGCCAGGCGTACCGCCTGCTCCTGTTCCGGCGCCAGTTCGTGGCCGGTGACCGTGTGCAGCCACGCCAGCGCCTTGGCCCAGTCGACGCTCGCGAAGGCACCGAGCCGGTCGCGCGCGGTCCGCAACAGGGCCAGCAGCGCGTTCGCGAGCGAGGTCTCGGCGCGATGGAACGGCAGCAGGTAGATCGCCGGGACCGACGCATCCCCGGCCGGAACGGTCTCGCGGACGGCACCCTCGGCCAGCAGGAGATCCTCCAGGCAGGTGGACACCAACGACGGTGGTACGTCGAGGATCTTCACGGCATCGCCGACGAGATTCGGCTGCGGCAGGAAGCAGTGACCGGCGTCGGCCGCTTCGCTGAGCGTGTACAGCAATCCGGCTTTCACCCGTTCGGGGCTGTCCCGCGGTATGCCGACCGCCTGCGCGATCGTGTCGGCGGTCTTGAAGCCGATCCCCCACACATCGGCGGCCAGCCGGTAGGGCTCCTTGCGGACGACGTCCACGGACGCGTCGCCGTACTGCTTGTAGATCCGTACGGCCAGCGACGTGGAGACGCCGACGCCCTGGAGGAAGACCATGACCTCCTTGATGGCCTTCTGCTCCGCCCACGCCGCCGCGATCATCTTCGTCCGCTTCGGGCCCAGGTTGGGCACCTCGACCAGGCGCTGCGGCTCCTCCTCGATCACGCGCAGGGTGTCCACGCCGAAGTGCACGACGATCCGCTCGGCCATCTTCGGGCCGATGCCCTTGATGAGCCCGGAGCCGAGGTACCGCTCGATGCCTTTGATCGTGGCGGGCAGCACGGTGGCGTACGACCACACCTCGAACTGCTTGCCGTAACGCGGATGCGACGTCCACCGGCCGGTCAGCCGCAGGCTCTCCCCCGGCTGCGCGCCCAGCAACGGACCGACCACCGTCAGCAGATCCGCGCCGCTGCGCTCGGTCGCCACGCGGGCGATCGTGTAGCCGGTCTCGTCGTTGGCGTACGTGATGCGCTCCAGCACCGCGTCCAGCGTGACGCCCTTCACGGGAGCGGCGGGAGCGGTCATGAGGGGCATCCTCACATGTGGTAAAGCTCCGGCCAAACCTGCGACCACGCCCGGCGTGGCTGCCGGCAGATCCACACCGGCGTACCCTGCTCGTCGTTGTCGAGGTTCAGCCGGTTGTCGATGCGGGCGGCCAGTTCCACCGAGCCGCACTCGCCGCGCAGGTCGTCCTCGCCGTACCCGACCGCGATCACCGGCCCGTTGAGCGCATCCGGCGGCGGCCCCCAGCGCCAGAACGCCAAGTGTCCGGAGTAGACATTCGGCAGCCCGTAGTGGATCAGCGCACCGGCCTCGCCGTAGTTGCCGGCCAGGATCACCGTCGTGTCCGGCAATCCGGCGCGTACCGCCCGCACCTGATCGGCGAGGGCCGGCCAGCCCGCCGTCTCGCCCGCGTCGTAGTTGATCGCCGGCTGCGGCGTCTTGTGCAGCCACCCCACCGGGTAGACCGGCAAGCCCAGGAGCAGCGTCGCCACCGCTTGCACCGCGGCCCACGTCCGGATCGTCGCCCAGCTCGCTCCGATCGCCAGGCTCCCGGCCGCGATCAGAGCCGGGTAGGCACCCGCCGGGTAGTACTCACGGCCGCCGGTGGCCAGAACCACCACAACCACTATGAGGTACGCCCACCCCAGCGTGCGCCATGGTCGAGCGTCCGGGTTGCGCAGCAGGCGTACGAGGCCCGGCAGCCAGACGACGATCGCGGCACTCAGCAGCAGTATCTGGAACGGGATCAGCCCGGCCCGGCCGCCCCAGTCGGCGTCGTCGCGGATGACGGCCGTCATCTTCAGCTGCGGCCAGCCGTGGGCCGCCTGCCACCACACGTTCGGAGCCCACAGGATCACTGCGATCGCCCCGCCGGCCCACAACTGCCAGCGCCGGAATATCTCACGGGGTCCACTGATCAGCAGGCCGACGACGATGCCGAAGGCGTACACCAAGGGAAGGGTCTTGACGAGGAGGCCGAGCCCGGCGACCGGGCCGAGCCACAGCAGGAGGCCGTCGGCGCGGGTGCGGATCCAGCGCGCGAAGATGTACGCCAGCGCGGTCCAGGCCAGGATGTCGAAGACGGTGGTCGAGAGCAGGTGGCCGCCGACCGCCAGCACCGGGGTGACCGCTATCGCCAGCGCAGCGATCAGCTGAGCACGCCGATCGCCGCCCATTTCGTACGCGATAGCGCCGGTGAGCAGGATGACCCCGGCGACCGCGAGGGTCGACGGCAGGCGGAGAAGCATGAGCTGCAACGGCTCCGGCCACGCGTGCGCGACCGTCTCGGTGAGCCCGGCCCACAGCGGGGCCAGCGGCGGCTGGTCGTCGTAGCCCCAGGCCGGATGGCGCCCGGCGACCATGTAGTACAGCTCGTCGCGGTGAAATCCGTAGCGCCCGCTCAGCAGGAACATGACCAGAGCGGTCCCGCCGGCGATGAGCCCCAGTGGGCGCCACGCCGGACGCTCCCCCCTCGCCATCACGCCCGCCAGTCTGATGGATCGTGGCGAATCCGGTTGCCCCGCCGCCGGGAATGATCGCCGCGGCGACGACGACTACCCCGTACCGCGGCGGGTTTACCAGGCGCTGGGCTTTCGCCCGCACGCCCGGACCGTCACCTACCGCCCCGCCCGTCCCTCATGATCCTGTTCAGATCAGGGACGCTGGTGCATGAGCGCGAGCTGGTGGCCGTCGGGATCGGCGAAGAAGGCCATCCACAGCTCGCCGCTGTCATCGCGGTGCACGACGTGCGGTTTGTCCATGAAGGACACGCCGAGCCCGGTCAGGCGGGCGTACTCGGCGTCGATGTCGTCCACCGAGTAGTAGTGCACGGTGTGGCTGCGGAACTCCTCGCTCTCCGGCACGCCCAGATACAGCCGGACGTCACCGCTCTGGAAGAAGGCCATGGGCTGGCCGGGCACCGTGAACAGGTGCGGGATGCCCAGCACGTCGCGGTAGAAGGCGACCGAACGCTCCAGGTCGGTCACCGAGATGTGGATCTGTGCCACGGGTCCGAGTGCCATGATATCGTTCACCTCAGTTAATAGTTAGCTCAGGTGAAGGATATGCCCGGAGGCGGTGACATGCAACTACCCGACGTGCCCGAAGGGCTGCCGCCCGGCGACCGGTACGCCACGGCCAACGTTGTGCACTCGGCGGCACTGCGCTTGCTGCGCCGGGCCGCCACCGCCGACAGCGGCATGTCGCTGGACGGACCGCGGGCCTCCCTGCTGTCCGTCCTCGTCTTCGCCGGGCCGCAGCCGATGCGCAGGCTGGCCGAGATCGAGCAGGTCTCGCCGCCGGCCATCACCAAACTCGTGACCGCTCTGGAGACACAGGGCCTGGTCGTACGCCGCCCGTCGCCGGACGATCGCCGGGTCGTCCTCGTCGAGGCGACCCCACAGGGCCGGGCTCTGCTGGAGAGCGGCCGCCGCAATCGAGTCGCACTCGTGGCCGGTCTGCTCGACGGGCTGTCGGCCAAGGATCTCGCGACCTTGCGCCGGGCCGCCGCTATCATCGCCACCCGCCTCTAAGCCCGCCCGCCGCTAAGCCCGCCCCGCCCTTTGGCGCGTTGATCATGAACTTTGGGTGATGGTCTACGGCGTGCCGACCCCTGACACCATGATCAACGAGGAGGCCGCAGCTTCGGGGAATCGGGGGTTTCGGCGAGTTCAGCGGGGGTCGCGGCGGGCGAGCCACTCGCGATGGAGGATCGAGTAGACGACCTCGTCGGTCCACTCGCCCTTGACGAACTCGTTCTCGACGAAGTGCGCCTCGCGCCGCATGCCAAGCCGTTCCAGGACCCGCGCCGACGGGGTGTTGCGAGCGTCGAGCCGGCCGATCACGCGGTGCAGGCCGAGGCCGCCGTCGATCGGCGGCTTGAACCCGAGCCGCAGGACCGCCGAGGCCGCCTCGGTGGCCAGCCCGCGGCCGCCGTACCCCGCATGGAAGACGTACCCGATCTCGCCGGTGCCGTCCTCCTGGCTGAGCCAGCGCAGCGACACCCCGCCCACGAGCCGGTCCACCGCTCGCCACACGACCGCCAGCGAGAGCCGGTCGCCGACCTGGTCGATGGCCGACTCCGACAGCTTGCGGTCGAGGTCGGCACTGGTCGCGGCCCGATCGCGCGGCTCCCAGTACAGGTAGCGGGCCACGGACGGGTGGGACTGGATGGCGGTGAGGTCGTCGATGTCCTCGCGGTGGTAGGGGCGCAGGATCAGCCGGGCGGTGTAGATCGGGTAGGCCGGCTTGAGCATCCGTCGATCGTAGGCCGGAATCCACCAATCGCCACGTACCCGACCACACAGCGGAACACCGGTGGTGTAGCCCCCGAAGAGGGTTACACCACCGGTGTGCGAGGCGGTCAGCGGTCGATGCCCACGACCTCATAGGGGGTGGTCGGGGTCACCGGCGTACTGAACTTGGCGTTGGGCAGCCACAGGCGCCCGCCGAACGCCGCGACGGTGGTGGGAATGTCCAGGGCACCGTCGGTGAGCCGGTCGACGATCGTGCCACCACCGTTGCGCAGGCGGACGACGGCCACCTCTTCGGCCTGGTTGCGGACGACGAAGAGCGTACGCCCGATGCGCAGGATGCCGTCACCGAAGTTCACGATCTCGCCGCCGAGGTCGAGAGCGGTGGCCGCACCGGTTGCAGCGTCGACGCTGAACAGCAGTCCGGTGTTGGACTGCACGAGCAGCAGCTCACCGGGGCGCAGGCCGGTCTCGATGCCGTTGACGTTGATGCCGGCGCCGAACGTGATGCCGGTCAGCGGCACGGTGACCGCCGCGGCCGGCAGGCGGCCGTGCTTGCCGAGGTCGAGGCGGTAGAGCACCGGGTTGAACGAGTCGGTGAAGTACACCGCCCGGTCGGTGGCGATGACGTCGTTGACGAACGACGCACCGGTGGCCAGCGTGTACGTGGCCAGCAGCGCGCCCGTACGCGCATCGACGACGCGAGCGTTGCCCGCGTTGCCGCCGGCCACGAACAGCCGGCCGCGGCGGTCGAGCTTGAGGCCGAGCGACGGCGTACCGGGTCCGGTGAAGATGACGGATCCGGTGCCGGTGAACAGGTTGAGACGATAGATCGAGCCGGTCACCCGGCTACCGAGGTACGCGAAGCCGAACGGGCTGGTCTCGATGCCTTCCGGAGCCCAGCCGGGCGGCAACGAGAGCACCCGCGTCGCCCGCTCGGACGAATCCGAAGCGGAGCCCAAGGCAGCCGAGCCCGAAGCCGAGCCCGATGAAGCGGATGCAGTCGATGAAACGAGGGTGGTCGCGGCGAGCGCGCCGGCGGCCGTACCGACGACGCGCAGCAGGTCACGACGGGTGTGGGTCATAGCGTTCCCCATCCGGGTACTGTTGACTGTCGATCCGATCCTGGCACCGGGGTCCGACCGTCGCATCTCGACCGACGCGTCGCGGGCGTACTCTCAGGAAAGTGTCAGCGACCAGCCCTGGTCGATGATCTCGTAGCCGAGCCGCTCGTAGAGCCGCCGCGCCACCGTGTTGTGGCCGAACACATGCAGGGCGAGGCGGGTGCTGCCGGCCATGAGGGCGGCCGCCTCACCGGCGATCATGATCGCCTTGCCCCGGCCCTTGCCCCGCTGATCGGCGTTCACCTCGACGTCGAAGACGAAGCTCACGCCGGGCTCGTAGCCGTGCCGCAGCCAGATGTCGGCGACCCGCGTGCCGTGGTCGAGAAGGCAGGCGAACTCATGCCCCTCGGTTGCCAGGCCGTCCGGCAGTATGCTGGCCGTCTGCTCCTCGGCGCGTACGCCGGCCTGCTCCGGATCGAGCAGGCCAGTGTCTACAAAGGACTGGCCGTACTCGGTCACCAGCCGGGCTCGCCAGGCGGGGTACTCGTCCTCACTCAACGGCCGTACGCTCAGCCCGGCCGGCAGTTCGAGGCCCGACGGCGTCAGCTCCTTCACCATGCTCTGGCCGCCGAACGTCCAGTCGCGGACCAGCGCCAGTTGCGCCGGAGTCACACCGTCGATGCGCGTACGGATGCGGGAGGCCCGCGTACGCGCCCAATCCTCAGCGAACCGGACAGCGGCGGTGGCGATGCCGCGGCGGCGCAAAGGCTCCTCCACGAAGACGTCATCGAGGACGGCCGTCGATGCTCCGTAGTCCGAGACCGTCGACAGGGCCAGGAAGCCGGCCGGCTCACCGGCGTAGAGCAGGCGCTGCACGGTCGCATCCGGCGACCCGGTGTGCCGCTGCACTCGCCGATCGGTGTTGGGCGCCATGCCGGTGCGCGCGAACTCGGCTTCCCAGCGCGTACGCCAGCCGGCCAGCCAGTCCTCGATCTCGGAATCGGCCGCGGGCCGCGTTGCGAAATCCGTCATGCCACCGAACCTACTCGCTCGCCTGGACCGCTACGCTCGGCCCATGTACGCGACTCGGATCCGGCCCGGCGGTCGCACGGGTGGCCGCTGGCTCGCCCTCGACCGGCCCGGCGGTGCGTACACCGGCTGGGCCGTCGTCGTCGGACCCAACGGCGCCGGCAAGACGGCGCTGCTCGACAACGTCGCCCGGGGTGCCGTCGAGGTGGTCGAGGGTGAGCCGCGCGTACTGGCGCACTACCGCGACGACCGCCGCCTGGCCGCCGGCGATCGAGTCGATTCCCTGGTCAAGGACATCAGCCTGCGCGCCGCCGGTGAACACGGCGTCGTCCTCATCGACGAGGTCGAGGCGCACCTGCACCTCAGCGTCCAGCAGCAGATCGGGTTCACGCTCACCGACCGGTTCCCCACGGTGCAGTTCCTGGTCACGACGCACAGTCCCTATGTCTGCCAGGCCGCCGACGTCGTCGTCCGGCTCGATCCGCAGCGGGGCGCGTACACGGCCGACGAGGCGCTGCTCGACCGCGTTATATATGGCAGCGGCGACGATGCGGCATTGTCGGATCTGTTCGCGCTGGAGTCGCCGTACTCGCCGCCCTCGCAGGCCCTGCGCGAGGAGCTGGTCACGCTGGAGATGGCCGTGCTCGACGGCACTGCCAGCGCCGCGCAGGTCGAGCGCTACCACGCCATCCAGGGGCTGCTGACCAGCTCACCGACGGCCCGGTCCGAGGAGGTGAAGGCGCGCCTGCGCCGGCGCGCCGCCCGGGAGCGCCGCGCGTGATCCGGCTGGCGCGCCGGGCCCTGCCGGCGGCCGCCTCCGCCCGCCTGACCGTTCTCACCGGACAAGTGTCCGCGCTTCCCGAGCAGCGCCGCACGGCTTCGGCTCGCCGGATGTGGAGCTCCGATCGCACGGTACGCCCGACTATCCGCACGGTTCTGGGAGAGATGGCACCGGGGCGGGAGCGGTGCATGTACTGCGGCGACAATCAGGGGTCCGATGTGGACCACTTCGAGCCGCTGTCACGCAACCCGTTGCGGACCTTCGACTGGCTGAACCACCTGCTGGCCTGCTCGATCTGCAACAGCCATTTCAAGCGCGACCGCTTCCCGACCGCGCCGGACGGTTCGGCGTTGCTGATCGATCCGACCGTCGACGACCCGCTGGATCACCTGCGGCTGTCGCTCACGGTCGGGGCGTACCACCCGATGACGCAACGCGGTGCCGCCACCATCGAGGTGTGCGGGCTGAACCGGCCGGTCCTGACGCGCGGCCGCCTAGCCGCACGGTCCACAGTAGAGCGTTGCGTGCGGATGTGGGACCGGGCGCGGGCCCTCGGCGACGGCGAGCTGGCGGCGGAGCTGGTGATGACGGTGCATGAGCAGCCGTTCGCGGACGTGTGCCAGGAGATGCTGCGAGCGGCCCAGGCGCCGGGCGCCGACCGGGTGCTGGCGCCGGAGGTCGTACGCCTGCTCCGGCAGCCGGCGCTGCGCCGCCTCCTCACTCGCTGACGCTCCAGCGGTACGCGGCCGCACGGGAGAGCGGGTTACCGCCACCTTCCGAACCCGACGGACCCGGCGACGGCATCGGCTCCCCGGTGGTGGCCGGCAACGGCGGGCTGGGCGACTGCGACGGTGGCGGCGGCGTCGTACGCCGTTCGAACAAGATGAGCGCGCCGCCGAGGCAGAACACCGCAACGAGAACCGCAGCCAGTACGCCCGCGACGATGAAGGGCACCGGATCGCGCTTGCGCCGGCCTTGCGGCGATCCCGGATCCGGTGGCCCGCCGCCCGGCACCACTGGGCCGCCCGGCACCGGTGGCGTACCCGGCGGCTCCGGCGGCCGGCCAGGCGTTTCGTTCGGCGGGCCGGGCGTGGCCGGTGGCGGCGTCGGCGGACCGGAGATCACCACAAAACTCTATCGGCCGGGCGATCCGCCACATCGGACCAACGAGTGTGGACACGCGTTTCTCAGCCATTACGGCACTGTTGCCTTGGGAGCGTTCCCATGCCATGATGACGGTCACTTCCTGCTCCGCCGCGTACCCCTGCTCCCCGGGTGCCGCGGGGGAACAACGCCCTAGGAGTGTCTCTATGAGATCAGTCCCTCTCCGCGGAATCCGGCAAGCGTTACGCTCGCCTGCCCGCCGCGCCTTGGCGGTGGCCAGTGTCGTAGCGCTGAGTTCCGTCGGTGTCGTCGCGATGGCCACCACGGCCAGTGCGGCCGCCGGCTGCCGGGTCGACTACTCCGTGCCCAACCAGTGGCCGGGCGGGTTCACCGCGTACGTGACCATCACAAACCTCGGTGACCCGATCACCAACGGCTGGACCCTCGGCTTCACGTTCTCCGCCGCCGGTCAGGCCGTCGCGTCGGGCTGGTCGGCCACGTGGTCGCAGTCCGGCTCCAACGTCACCGCCGTCAACCTCGACTGGAACCGGAGCCTGGCGACCAACGGCTCGACGCAGATCGGCTTCAACGGCGCGTGGACGACGAGCAACCCCAACCCGCCCGCCTTCACCCTCAACGGCACGACGTGTACCGGTGGCGTGACCACCTCGCCGTCGCCCAGCCGTACGGGCAGCAGCCCGAGCCCGAGCCGGTCGGCGTCGGCCAGCCCGAGCGCCAGCCGCTCGGCGTCGGCCAGCCCGAGCCCGAGCCGGTCAGCGAGCAGCAGCCCCGCCCCCAGCCAGTCGCCGTGTTCTCCGACGGCGTGCCCGCACGTGGACAACCCGTACGCCGGCGCGACCGGTTACGTGAACCCGAACTGGCGCTCCCGTGTGGTCGCCGAGCCGGGTGGCAACCGCGTGGCGAACGTTTCCACCGGTGTCTGGCTCGACCGCATCGCGGCGATAGCGGGCAGCAGCACCGCGATGGGCCTGGAGGCGCACCTGAACGAGGCCCTCACGCAGGACTCGGCCAACGGCAGCGCGCCGCTGACGATCCAGTTCGTCATCTACAACCTGCCCAACCGCGACTGCTCGGCGCTGGCCTCCAACGGCGAGCTGAAGATCGCGGAGAACGGCCTCAACCGGTACAAGACCGAGTACATCGACCCGATCGCCAACATCATGGGCCGGACTCAGTACCGGAACCTGCGCATCGTGACGATCATCGAGATCGACTCGCTGCCGAACCTCATCACCAACCTCAACGTCGACAAGTGCCAGGAGGCGCAGTCGACCGGCGCGTACGTGCAGGGCATCCAGTACGCCCTGAACAAGCTGCACGCGATCTCGAATGTCTACACCTACATCGACGCGGCGCACCACGGCTGGATCGGCTGGAGCCCCAACTTCGGCCCGACCGCCGACCTGCTGTCCTCGACCGCCGCGGGTACGACCGCGGGCCGGGCCAGTGTCGACGGCTTCATCGTCAACACGGCGAACTACTCGGCGCTGCAGGAGCCGAACTTCACGGCCGCCACGACGATCAACGGTCAGACCATCCGGTCGGCGTCCTGGATCGACTGGAACGACTACGTGGACGAGCTGTCGTTCGCGATCGCGTTCCGTCAGCGCCTGATCCAGGCCCAGTTCCCGTCGAACATCGGCATGTTGATCGACACCTCCCGCAACGGCTGGGGCAACTGCGTCCAGACGCCGTGTGCGGCCGGTGGCGCCACTCGGCCGTCAGCCCCGAGCACCTCGACGGACATCAACACGTTCGTCAACCAGTCCCGCGTCGACCGGCGGATCCACGCCGGTAACTGGTGCAACCAGGCCGGTGCGGGCATGGGCGAGCGGCCGCGGGCCAACCCGGCCTCGGGCGTCGACGCGTACGTGTGGATCAAGCCGCCGGGTGAGTCCGACGGTTCGAGCAGCCTGATCCCGAACGACGAGGGCAAGGGCTTCGACCGCATGTGCGACCCCGAGTACCAAGGCAACGAGCGCAACAAGAACAACTTCACCGGGGCGCTGCCCAACGCGCCGATCTCCGGTCAGTGGTTCTCCGCCCAGTTCCAGCAGCTGATGGCGAACGCGTTCCCGCCGCTCTCCTGAGCCACGGTGACGCAGGGGCCCCGCCGGTCGTACACCGGCGGGGCCTTTCATCGTCTTTAGATCACGACGGCTGTGCCGGTGTCGAGCGACTTCTGCGCGGCCGCGAGGATGTGCACGATCTGAGCGGCGAAGGCGGCATCGCAGGGATGATCCGGCTCGTCCCGGCCGGCCTGCTCGATCAGCTCGTCGACCGCGGTCGCGAACGCTGCCACCGCATCGGCCCCGCCGGGCAGCTCGACGACGCCCGCCTCGCCATAGAGGACGGTCCGGACCGAGGCCGCCGCCAGCGGGGCGTCCAGCGTCAGGGTCAGATCGCTGACCGCGCCCGCTTCATGGCGTACCAGGACATGGGTTGTCGACCGGGCCCCCGCGACCGCGACCACCTCGCGGACCGGGCCCAGCACGGGCAGGACGCGAGCGAGCGCGTGGGGGCCGACGTCCCACAGGCCGCCGTGCTCGCGGCGCCAAGCCGACTCCAGATAGGGCGAGCCCTCGTGGTAGATCGACCCGAGGAAGGCGACGCTGGCCGCCATCCAGCCGCCCGTTTCCCGGGCCTGGGCGAGGGCCGCGGCGGCCTCCGGCACGAAGCGGTGCGTGAAGAACACGACGCTGGCCACGCCCGAGCGCGCAGCCGCCTCGACCACCGCATCGGCCTCGGCCGGGTCGAGCGCGAGCGGCTTGTCCAGCAGCAGATGCTTGCCCGCCTTCGCGGCGCGGACGGCCAGCGGCGCCTGTACGTCGGGCGGCAGCGCGATGGCCACCGCGTCCACCTCGGCCAGCAGGTCGTCGACGTCCTGGTAGGCATCGGTGTCCAGCCGCGCGGACAGGGCCGCCGCCTTGACCGGATCCCGGCCCCAGACCCCGGCCAGCTCGGCCCGCGGATGCGCGGCCAGCGCCGCACCCTGCGTGAATTCCGCCCAGTAACCCGTGCCCAGCAATCCGAAGCGCATGGTCGCCAACCTACCCCGGGCCGCGCCGCGATCACCGCGAGCGGTGGCCGGACTATTGTCAGGGCGTTACAGAAGGGAGGCTCCACCATGCGAGCCAAGGCTCAGTGGCCGTACGACGCCCTGCCCGAGGTGCCGTCGTTCGAGCTGGTCAGCGACGACGTCGCCGAGGGGCGCCAGATGGACGTGGCCCACGCGCATCCGGGCCTCGGCGGCGCAAGCCGCATTCCCCACCTGCGGTGGTCGGGATTCCCGGCCGAGACGGTCGGCTTCGCCATCACCTGCTTCGACCCCGACGCCCCCACCGGCAGCGGCTTCTGGCACTGGTCGGCGGTCGGCATCCCGGCCGACGTCACCGAGATCCGCGGCGGCCTGCCCGACGGCGCGTTCTGCGTACGCAACGACTACGGCGACAAGGAATTCGGCGGCGCGTACCCGCCGGCCGGCGACCCGCCGCACCGGTACATCTTCGCGGTGCACGCGCTCGGCCAGCCGATCACCGACGTGGACGAGGACGCCTCGCCGGCCGCGGTCGGCTTCAACCTGACCTTCGCCACGATCGCCCGCGCCACGCTCACGCCCGTGTTCGGGCACTGAAACTTTCACACCATCTTCTGAGGACGGTCCCGGCCCGGGATCGTCCTCAGTGGAGTTTCTGCTCCCCCGCGGTGATCGCCAGCGGCAGGATGTTCTCCCGCGGCGGCAGCGGGCAGGTCGCGAACTCGGTGAAAGCACACGGCATGTTGTACGCCCGGTTGAAGTCCAGCACGACCCGCCCGCCGGCGTCGGGCCGGTCGATGCCCAGCGACCGGGACGCGGCGTAGGTGGTGACACCGCTGGTGGCGTCGCGGAACAGCAGATCGAGCTCGCCGTCGCCGCCGTCGAACGCGGTCACCGCGAAGTCCTGACCACTGGCCGTGAACCGGATGACGCCGACCGCGACGTCCGACGACGACAGCCCGTCGATCACCGACCCCAGCGCGATCGTCTCCGGCTCGGGGTAGGGGTCGTAGTGCCCCTGCACCACCCAGTCGGCGCTGAACGGAAACATCGGTACGCCCTGAAACTCCGCCAGCGTCCGCGCGTGCGGATCGCGTACGCGCAGCGCGTACCAGCCGCCGCCGCGCTTGATGATCTCGATGTCGCGCTCGCCGAACTGAATACGGGTCTCGGTGGGCTTGATCCGCAGGTCGCCGGCGATCGGCTCGCCGTCGATCGTCAGGCCGTCCTCGGCCGTTGTGGTCAGCAAGACGACGTCGCCGTCCACCGACCAGCGGCCGGGTACGGTGTCCACTTCGGACGGAAGCGGACCGAGCCAGTGCAGCCCGACCAGGCTCAGCCAGCCCAGCGGGTTGCGCAGGCCCGCCTCCCGGCGCCGCCGCCACTGCTCCCATTGCTCCCGGCCGTAGTGCTCGCGACCGTCCGCCATTCCCGCGCCTCTCATCCGCTCCCGCCACTCATGATCCGGCCAGCACTCCGCTCGTGATCCGGGCATCTCGCCGCTCATGATCCGGTTTAGATCAGGGATAGTGCACGGATCTTGGGCCATGATCCGTGCACTATCCCTGATCTAACCGGGATCTTGCTGGTGGCGCCCACCTTAGCGCAGGTCAGGACGCCTCGGGCGGGTGCACCTCCCGGCGCAGGATCTTGCCGGTGCTGGTCTTGGGCAGCGTCTCGACAACCCACACCCGGCGCGGGTACTTGTACGGCGCGATGCGCTCCTTGACGAACGCGATCAGCTCCTCGGGCGACGCCTGCGTACCGGGCTTGAACGCCACGGCCGCGCCGACCTCCTCGCCCATCAGCTCGTGCGGTATGCCCACGACGGCCGCCTCGGCGACCGCGGGGTGCTCGTACAGGACCTCCTCCACCTCGCGCGGGTACACGTTGAGACCGCCGCGGATGATGAGGTCCTTCTTGCGGTCGACGATGTAGAAGTAGCCGTCGGCGTCCTGCCGGGCCAGATCGCCGCTGCGGAACCAGCCGTCCGGGATGGCCTCGGCGGTGGCCGCCTCGTTGCGCCAGTAGCCCTTCATGATGTTGTGGCCCCGGATCGCGATCTCACCCACGTCGCCCTGGCCCTCGGTGGGCAGCGGGACGTCGCGCCCCTCGGCGTCGACGAGCTTCATCTCCACACCGGCGATGGCGGTGCCGATCGAGCCGGGCTTGCGCTCGCGGTCGGGGTGGTTGAAGGAGGCGACCGGCGAGGTCTCGGACAGGCCGTAGCCCTCCAGAATGATGGCGCCGAACGCGGACTCGAAGGCGTGCAGGACCTCCACCGGCAGCGCCGACCCGCCCGCCACACACAGGCGCAGCGAGCTGAGATCGGCCGACGCCCGGTCCGGGTGGTGCAGCATCGCCGCGTACATCGTGGGTACGCCCTCGAACAGCGTGACGCGGTCACGCCCGATCACCTGCAGCGCCTTGGCCGGATCGAACCGCGGAATCAGCGTCAGGCACGCGCCGACCAGGACGCTGGTGTTCATGCCGCAGCTCTGGCCGAACGAGTGGAACAGCGGCAGGCAGCCCATCACCACGTCGGCGTCGGTCAGACCGAACAGCGTGGTCGCGGTGACCTCGGCGTTGCGCATGAGGTTGACGTGGGTCAACTCGGCACCCTTGGGCCGACCGGTGGTGCCGGAGGTGTAGAGGATCACCGCGGTGTCGGTGTCGGCGCGGTCGACGACCTCCTCGAACGGCTCCCCCACCAAGCCCTCGACGGGATGGGCGGCCACGACGTCGGCGCCCGACGCCTGGGCGCCCTCCTTCGCCTCGCCCTCGGCGTCGGCGTACACGATGAGCAGGCGTGCGCCCGAGTCGGCGAGGTAGTACTCGATCTCGCGGGACTTCAGCAGCGGGTTCATCGGGACCACGACGCCACCGGCTCGCAAGATGCCGTAGTAGAGCGCCGGGAACGACGGCAGGTTGGGCAGCATCAGGCCGACGCGGTCGCCGGGCTGCACGCCGCGCTCGCGCAGGGCGCCCGCGACCGAGGCGGATCGCCGGTCGAGATCGGCGTAGGTGACCAGCAGGTCGTCGAGGCGGATGGCCGGGCCGCCGGGCAGGCGGGCCGCGGTGGTGACGAGGTTCTGCGCGAGATTCGGCATCGTGGGCTCCGGCAGCTGTGATGGCGGGACGGGTGCTCTGAAACATACCGCTTCGCTGTGACTCAGAACACTCCTCGCCGTACGCACGGCGTCAGAACACGGCCTGGCGCAGGCCCCGTAGCCCGCTCGGCTCGGCCGCCGCCCGCCCTGATCCAGCCGCCCCGCCCCTCATGATCCGGGTTAGACGGCGCGGAGCCAGACGGCGGTGTCGGCGGGCAGCTGGTCCCCGTCGAGCGGGCCGCTGGACAGCAGCACGCCGGCGTTCGGCGGCAGGGTGACCGCCTGATCCGACACGTTCACCACGCATACGGTGCCGGGATCCTGGGACGACGGCCGGGCGAAGGCGAGGACGCCCGCAGGCGCGTCCAGCCATGCCATCGGGCCGTCGCCCAGGCCCGGCGCGGCGCGGCGGATCGCCAGCGCCTGCCGATAAAGGGACAGGATCGACTCGGGATCGGCGGACAGGGCCTGCACGGTCCGGTCTCGCCACGCGAGCGGCTGGGGCAGCCACGGCTGCGCCGTCGCACCGGCCGGGCTGAAGCCGAACGGCGGCTCCTGGCCCGACCAGGGCAGCGGTACGCGGCAGCCGTCGCGTCCGAGGTTCTGGCCGCCGGTGCGGAAGAACATCGGGTCCTGGCGAACGCTGTCGGGGATGTCTTCGACCTCGTCGAGGCCGAGCTCCTCGCCTTGGTAGACGTAAACGGATCCGGGCAGCGACAGGGTCAGCAGCAGGGCCGCGCGGGCCCGCCGCAGCCCCAGCGCCCGGTCGGTGGGCGCGCCGAGCTGGCGGTAGTCGAGGCTGAACGACGTGTCCGCGCGGCCGTACCGGGTCACGTGCCGAGGAACGTCGTGATTGGACAGTACCCAGGTCGCCGGCGCGTCGACCGGCGCGTGGACGGCCAGCGTCTCGTCGATGACCGTACGCAGTGCGCCGGCCTGCCACGGGCAGCCCAGGAAGGCGAAGTTGAACGCCGTGTGCAGCTCGTCCGGGCGCAGGTACGCCGCGAAGCGGTCGGCGTCGGGCAGCCACACCTCGCCGATGAGCGCACGCGGCGGATCATAGGCGTCGGCGATCTGGCGCCACGAGCGGTAGATCTCGTGCACGTCGTCGCGGTCCTGGAACGGATGCGGGATCGGCGGGTTCGCCGCGTCGAAGTCCGGCAGCGTACGGTCCTTGGTCAGCAGTGCCGCCGAGTCGATGCGTACGCCGTCCGCGCCGCGCTCGAACCAGAACCGCAGGACGTCCTCGTACTCCTCGCGGACCTTCGGGTTGTCCCAGTTCATGTCCGGCTGGCCGGGGTCGAACAGGTGCAGGTACCACTCGCCGGGCGTACCGTCCGGATTCGTGGTGCGGGTCCAGGCCGGCCCGCCGAAGATGGACTGCCACCCGTTCGGCGGCAGCTCGCCGTCCTCGCCCCGGCCGGGCCGGAACCAGAACAGGTCCCGCGCGGCCGAACCGGGTCCGGTCCGCAGCGCCTCCTGGAACCACACGTGCTGATCGGATCCGTGGTTCGGCACCACGTCGATGATGATCTTGATGTCCAGCGCGTGCGCCTCGCGGATCAGCTGCTCGGCCTCGGCGAGCGTACCGAACACGGGGTCGATGGCCCGGTAGTCGGCCACGTCGTAGCCGGCGTCGGCCTGCGGGGAGGCGTACCAGGGGTTGAACCACACCGCGTCCACCCCCAGGTCGGCCAGGTGATCGAGGTGCGCGCGTACGCCCCCGAGGTCGCCGACGCCGTCGCCGTTGCTGTCGGCGAAGCTGCGGGGGTAGATCTGGTAGATGACGGCGGAGCGCCACCAGGTGGCGGTGTCGTCCACTGTGTACCTCTTCCCTGTATGTCCGTGGTGGTGGATCGGCGAGCCGTGAAGGGCACGGCGGTCCCGGCCGGGGCGCGTACGCCCGGCTTGACGAGGCGATGGGAGCGCTACTCCTTGACGCCGCCCGTCGTGAGACCGGCCATGATGTTGCGCTGGAAGACCAGGAAGAAGATGACCGTCGGGATCGCCGCGATGACGGCGGCCGCGATCACCACGTTCATCGGCGTACCTCCGGAGAACGCGTAGATACCGACGCTGATCGTGCGCGTCGACGGCGACGGCTCCACCAGCTTGGGCCACAGGAAGTCCTTCCAGACCGCGGTCACGGCGAAGATGGACACCACGCCGAGGATGGGCCGGGAGATCGGCAGCACGACCGACCACAGGATGCGCAGCGGGCCGGCGCCGTCGACGATCGCCGCGTGCATCAGATCCTGGGGTATCGAGTCGAAGAATCGCTTGAGCAGGAAGATGTTGAAGGCGTTCGCGACCGCCGGCAGCCAGATCGCGAACGGCGAGTCGAGCAGGCTGATGTGCAGGATCGGCACGTCGATCGCGGTCAGGTACTGCGGGACGATGAGCACCATGGCCGGGATCATCAGCGTCGCCAGCATCATCCCGAGGACCACGTTGCCGAGCATCGGGCGCAGCTTCGACAGCGCGTACGCCGCCGCCGTGTCGAGCACGAGCTGGAACAGCAGCGCGCCGATGGCGTAGTAGAAGGTGTTGAACAGCAGCTTGCCCAGGTTCAGGTTGTTCCACGCGTCGACGTAGTTCTGCGGGTTCGGGTCCTGCGGGAACAGCGTCGGCGGCGTCTGCGCGATCTCCTGCCCGGACTTGAGCGCGCCGGTCACCATCCAGTAGAGGGGGCCGATGAAGGCCAGGGTGAACAGGACGAGGACGACGATCAGCAGGGTCCAGTAGATCAGCGGCCCGCGGCCGCGGGTCATCTGCGTATGCGAGATCAGGGTTCGCGGCCCGAAGTCGTGAGCGGTCATCGTCGAACTCCTAATCCTGCTTCACACTCAGGCGCGCGTAGAAGGCGGAGAAGACGCCGAGCACGACGAGCATGATCACACCGAGGGCGGCGGCTCCGTTGAGGTCGTTCTGGAAGAAGCCGTGCTGATAGATCAGGTACGCCACGGACGTGGCCGAGTCCTGCGACCCGGCGCCGTTGGCGAGGATGAGCGGCTCGATGAACAGCTGCATGGTGGCGACGATCTGGAGCATCAGCATCAGCGAGAGGATCAGCTTGGTCTGCGGGATGGTGACGTGCCGGATGCGCTTGAAGATCCCGGCACCGTCCAGCTCGGCCGCCTCGTAGAGGCTGCCCGGGATGTTCTGGAGCGCGGCCAGGTAGATGAGGACGGCGCCGCCCATATTCATCCACGTCGATGCGATCACCATCGCGGGCATCGTCATCGTCGTCGACTGCATCCACTGCGACGTCGGTAGATGCAGGAACTTGAGGATCGCGTTGAACAGACCGGCTTCGCTCGGGTCGTACGCGTAGTACTTGAAGAGGAAGAGGGCCGACGCCGGCGGCAGCATCACCGGCAGGTAGACCAGCGCCCGCAGGTAGCCGCGGGCATGGCGGAACTCGTTGAAGATGATGGCCACGATGAACGGCACCGCGTAGCCGAGGATCAGGGCCAGCACGGTGAAGTAGGCCGTGTTCTTCCACGCGGTCCAGAAGCTGGGGTCGTTGACGATGCGCTCGTAGTTGTCCCACCCGACCCACGTCGTGACGCCGCGCCGGGTCCGCTGGAAGCTCACGATGATCCCGCGGATCATCGGGTACCAGGAGAACAGGGCGAAGCAGAGCACGGCGCCGATCAGGAAGGCCCAGCCCATCAGCCCGTTCTGGCTTCGGTACGCCCGCCGCTTGCGGTAGGGGGTCCCGTCGCGCGGGACGGTCGTGGTCCGGTCCACCGTGACCGTGGTCATCGCAGGCTCCTGCCGAGTGGGGGTGGGAGCCGGCACCGGGCCGACTCCCACCGAGAGACTTACTTGTTCGCCTGGGCGAGGGCCTGGTCGACCTTGTCGGAAGCCTTCTTCAGCTCCGCGTCGATACTCGCGTTGGGGTTGGTCAGGATCGCCGACATCGCGCCGTCCAGGATCGCGTAAATGGTCTGCGCGTTCGCCGGTTCGAACTTGATCGGGACCGGGTTGTTCTCGAACAGGGCGAAGTCGTCGACGTTGATGTTGGCGTTCGCCTTCTTCAGCTCGTTCTCCTGCTTGAAGGCGTCGCTACCCGGGGTGAACAGCTGCGGCTGGGGCAGGCCCACCGGCTGGTTCTCCGGCTTGGCGCGGGCGTAGTCGAACTGGCCCTTGCCCGGCGTCAGCTTCTCGTACGCCAGCCACATCAGGCCGGCCTTGACCTCCGCATCGGTCAGGCCCTTCTTGAAGAAGTAGCCCTCACCGCCGCCGAGCGTGCCCTTGGCCGCGCCGTCCTGGCCGGGCATCGGGCCCATCGCCCAGTCCTGGTACTTGCCCTGGAAGTTGGTGACGATGGCGGTGGTGGCGTCGGGCGCGCCGACGAACATGCCGACCTTGCCGGCGGCCGCGTTGGTCAGCAGGTCCGGCCACTGCAGCAGCTGCTTCTCGCCCATGCTGTTGTCGGCGTAGCGCATGTCCTTGAGGTTCTGCAGGACCTTCTTGCCGAGGTCATTGTTGAAGTCGGCCTTCTTGCCGTCGGCCGAGACCGGCGAGCCGCCCTGCGCGAACAGCTCCGCGGTGAAGTGCCAGCCGCCCGTGTTGCCGGCGCTGTACTCCGAGTAGCCGGCGATGCCGTTCCCCAGCGCGGCGATCTTCTTGGCCGCTTCGCGTACCTCGGGCCAGGTCTTGGGCGGGTTCTTCGCGTCCAGTCCGGCCTGCTGGAACAGGTTCTTGTTGTAGAGCAGGCCCATCGAGTAGTTCTTCGTCGGGATGCCGTAGACCTTGCCGCCCTCGGAGAACGCCGCCTTGGCCTCCGCGCTGATGCTGTCCCAGGTCGGAATGGTGTCCTTGTTGACGAACTGGGTGATCTCCATCGCCTGGCCGGAGTCCAGCACCTGCTGGAGGTCGGTCATGTACGCGTAGAACACGTCGGTCTGCGTACCGCCGGCCAGGCGGGCGGTGAAGTCCGGCGGGTTGTTGCACTGCGCGCCGACCGACACGCTCTTGATCGTGATGTTGGGGTGCAGCTTCTGGAAGGCCTCGACGTCGGCGTTCCAGTCGCGCAGAAGCTCCTTCTGTGCGCCGACGGGCTGGCAGTCGACCGTGATGGTGACCTTGTCTCCGGCGGCGTCGGACGAGTCGTCCTTGGTGGAGCAGGCCGCGAGGCTGAGCCCCAGTCCGGCCGCGAACGCAAGCGTCGCGACCTTGCGGAACTGCGTTACGGACATCTATCCATCCCTTCGGGGAACGGGTTGTCGCTGAGTGGAGTCACTGTAACTATCCCGACTCACGACGGCAATAGTCCGACAACACCGTGCAAAATTACGACTTGGTTTCGACACCGATGAAGGGGCTGTGGCCAGCGGCGGAATGTTACGCAGCGTTGTACTGCGAAGATCGACCGTGGGCGAGCAAGCCGGCACGATGGATCCGGCGCGCGGCTGGGAAGCCCGCAGGGCAGCATGGACGATCGGCAGAAGCCGGAATAGAGGAGCAGGCGGTGTCAGGAGGCGCCGGGAGCGGGCCCGGTCGATCCGCGTACCACCAACTCCGGCTCGAAGAGCAGCTCGTCCGTGGGCACGGGGTTGCCGGCGATGGCGTTGACGAGCAACGCGACCACGGCCTGCCCCATCGCCTCGATGGGCTGCCGGATGGTGGTCAGCGGCGGATCGGTGCACGTCATGAACGTGGAGTCGTCGTAACCGACGACCGACAGGTCACCGGGGACGGACTTGCCGAGCCGCCGGGCCGACCGGATCGCGCCCAGCGCCAGAACGTCGGATGCGCAGATCAGTGCGGTCGCGCCCCGGCCCAGCAGGCGCGTACCCGCGGCGTGGCCGCCCTCCAGCGAGAAGATCGTGTGCTCGTAGAGGTCGGGATCGGCGGCCCTGGCCGCGAACGCCTTGAACTTGCGGACCGAGGGCATGTGGTCTTCGGGGCCGAGGACCAGGCCGATCCGGTCGTGACCGAGCGCTTGAAGGTGCGCGTACGCCTGCTCGACGGCGTGCGAGTCGTCGGTGGAGACGCGCGGGAACTTGACGCCCTCGATGGCCGCGTTGACCAGCACCGCCGGCAGCCCTCGGTCGGCCAGCCGGTGGTAGTGCTCGTGTTCGGCAGCGGCCTGGGCATAGTTGCCGCCAGCGAAGATCACGCCGGAGACGTGCTGGTCGAGGAGCATGTCGACGTAGTCGCCCTCGGAGACGCCGTGCGTGGTACGCGTACAAAGAACGGGTGTGAACGAGCGCCGGGCCAGAGCATCCGCGACGACCTCGGCGAACGCCGGGAAGATGGGGTTGCCCAGCTCGGGCAGGACCAAGCCGACCAGGCGGGCCCGCTCGCCGCGCAGCTTGGTCGGGCGCTCGTAGCCCAGCACGTCGAGTGCGGTCAGCACGGCGGTGCGAGTGCCTTCCGAGATTCCCGGCTTGCCGTTCAGCACCCGGGAAACGGTGGCCTCGCTGACTCCGACGTACTTCGCTACCTCAGCAAGTCTGCGCGTCATGTGTGCAAGCGTAGTGCATCGGCGTGCAAGTGGCTTGCACGACTCCGGTTCATCCTTGTTCGTCTCTCTCCCGCCACGCCACGACCCAGCGACGCCAGGACCGGCCGCAACGACCGTACCGCTTTGCGGGCGTGTCCCGGAAGGCCCGCGCCCGCACCATAGCCGAACGACCGAGACGGACCTAGGTACGCGGACGACGGCCGATGTAGCGCACCACAGTCCCGAACGCCATGTCCAAAAGGGACCGCCGCCGCTCGTCGAAGAGCACGGTCGCCAAGCCGAGGAACCACACCGGCGCCAGGATCACGCCGATGACCGCCCGCAGCAGCGCGCGTACGACGCCGAGCCGGCGGCCGTCGGGAAGGGTGACCCGCGTGCCGAACAGCCAGGAGCCCAGCGTCTCGCCGGTGAGCCGCCAGCACGCGGCGAAGTAGACCGCCGGGGTGATGTCGGCGGCGATCCGGAACGCCGTGGCCAGCCACTCCGGGAGCCGGGCGACGAGCTTCCAGGCCTCCGGTATGCCCCGCCCGACGACGGCGACCGCCAGCGCGGCGAGCATGACGTCGATCGCCAGGCCGCCCAGGCGCGACACGAGCCCGGCGTACGAGAAATGCTGCGGCGGCGGCACGGACTACCGGGCGGGCGAGAGGTTGAACAGGCGCCGGAACCCGGCTTCGACCCGGTCGTCCGCCGCGGCGGTGCTGTCGCGCAGGTCCATCGCCGCGTCGGCCACCACGTCCCGGCTCTGTTCGGTGATCAGCTCGCGGAGCTGCGGGCTCTCCGTCAGGTCCTCGATGATGATCGGCAGGATCTTTTCGCGGATGTGCGGCAGGGCGCCGTCGATGATCCGCGGCACCACACTGGAGATCAGATAGGGCATGAGATCGTCGACGATCCTCGGGATCAGCGCCGTCTCGGCCCAGGTCAGCGGCTTGGTTGCGGCTCGGCGTACGAGGCCCTTGGCCGCGTCCGCGGCCAGAACCGCGCTGCCCACCGCCACCTCCGCCAGCGACGCTCGGTTTTCGGACATATACCTACTTTACGGGTACGCCCACCGGCGCCGACGGGGTTCGCCTCATGATCCCGCTCAGATCCCGTTCATGACCCCTGATCTGACCGGGATCATGAACGGGCCGCGTAGGGTCACCGCATGGTGGACGTACGACCGGCGCAACCGGCGGACCGCGCGTACGTGGAGGCGACCCTCCGGGAGAGCTGGGGCGGGTTCATCGTGGCCCGGCGGGACGAACTGGTCGACTCGTCGGTGCTGCCGGCGCTGGTGGCGTGGCTGGACGGCGTACGGGCGGGCGTACTGACCTATCGGAAGGCCGGGGCCGGCTGGGAGGTCGTCACGCTGGACGCCACGGTGGAGAACCGCGGCGTCGGCTCGGCTCTCATCGCCGCCGCCCGCGAACTGGCCCGCGCCCATAACGCGGCCCGCCTGTGGCTGATCACGACCAACGAAAACGTCCGCGCGATCCGGTTCTACCAGCGCAACGGCTTCGACCTCGTGGCCCTGCACCACGACGCCGTCACCCGAGCCCGCGAGCTCAAGCCGTCCATCCCGCTGGAAGTCGACGGCATCCCGTTGCGGCATGAACTGGAGTTCGCGCTGACGCCGTAGGGTAAGCCAATGGTCGCAGAACGGCTCGCAGAGCGACTCGCCGAAGCGGTTCGCAAGGCCCACGCGGTCGGGGCGGTCGCCGCCACCCTCCATAAAGGATCCCGCGCGTACGCCGCCGCCGGATCGGCCGCACCGGACCGCCCGATGACGGCCGAAACGCCGGTACGCCTGGCGTCGATCACCAAGCCGATGCTGGCCATGGCGGTCTTCCGGGCGTTCCAAGCCGATCCTCGATCGCTGGACGCACCGGTCCGGGAGTTCTTTCCTGAGCTGGAACCCACGTGGCACAACGATGTCACGCTGCGCTGCGTACTGAGCCACACGGGCGGGCTGCGCAGCGCCGACGAGGCAACGCTGAACGCGCTCGGCGAAGGCGACGACGCCCTTACCGAAGCGATCCGTTTGGAGAGCCGGCTGGCGTACGCGTGGCGGCCGGGGGCGGCGTGGGCGTACTGCAATCCCGGCTTCCGGCTCGCTGGTGCGGTTCTCGCCCGCCATCACGGAACCACGTTCGAGCAGGCGATGCAGGATCTTCTGCTCGACCCCGCCGGGATGCGGGACAGCGGGTTCGACCGGCCCACCGCTGCTGCCGCCGGGCATCGCAAGGGCGTACCGCAGCCCGACAGCTACGGCCGGTCGAGGCGGCCCGGTGGTGGATTGTGGTCCACCGTAGGCGATGTGCTGTCGTTCGCCGAGTACGCCATGAGCGACGCAGCCTTCATCAAGCTGGCCTGCACGGAACTTTCGCCGGCCGCCATGGGCCACCGCTACGGCTTCGGGTGGTTCCTGAACGCCCGGGCCGACCTGATGTTCCACTTCGGTGATGTGGGCGGGTTCCAGGGCCTGCTCGTGGTCGCCCCGGCCCACCAGGCGGCCGCGGTCGTGGTGGGCAACGACGAGCACGGCGGTGCGCTGTCGCGCGAGGTCGCCTTCCGTGAGATCGCCAACCGCACCGGGCTTCAGCGACCGCGTCCCGCCCCTAAGCGCCTGGCGTACGCGGCGGTCCGGCAGATGACCGCGAAGGTGCTAGCCTGAGAGGAACCAGACACCCGATCGAGGAGGGCGACGTGGCTACGACCGCGAACCCGATGAACCGTGCACCGCAGGCACTGCCGCGGCCGGTCGTCGAGGTATGCGGCGTGAGCGTACGCCGAGTACGGGTAGCCGGCTGACCCGCCGAGCCACCCGACGTCCTGTCGACCGGGGCGGCAACCGCCCCACCTCCCGATCGAAAGGTGCACACGATGCACACCTCAGCCATGACCGCTGCGCGCCCGCAGACCCCGGCGCAAGTGCCGGCCAAGCCCAGCCTCGACGGGCTCGGCGACAAATGGGCCCGCCATTGGGAAGCCCATCAGACCTACCGCTTCGACCGGTCCGCGACCCGGGACCAGGTCTACGCCATCGACACGCCGCCGCCGACGGTGAGCGGCTCCCTGCACATCGGCCACGTCTTCTCCTTCACGCAGACCGATTTCCTGGCCCGGTTCCACCGGATGCGCGGCCGCGAGGTGTTCTACCCGATGGGGTGGGACGACAACGGCCTGCCCACCGAACGCCTGGCGCAGCGGCTCTACAACGTGCGCTGCGATCCGAGCCTGCCCTACGAACCCGATTTGCAGATCCAGGAGAACGGACCGGCCCGCAAAATCTCCCGGCGTAACTTCATCGAGCTGTGCCGGCGCATGACCGCCGAGTACGAGCGCGGCTACGAGGAGATCTGGCGAGCGGCCGGGCTCAGCGTCGACTGGTCGCTCACCTATCAGACCATCGGCGAACGGGCGCGGGCGATTGCCCAGCGGGCCTTCCTGCGCAACATCGAGCGCGGTGAGGCGTACCTCGCCGAGGCTCCGGCGCTGTGGGACGTGACGTTCCAGACCGCCGTCGCCCAGGCCGAGATCGAATTCCGCGACCTCGACAGCGTCTTCTACGACATCGCGTTCGAGGGGCCACAGGGTCCGCTCGGCGTCGCCACCACCCGGCCCGAGCTGCTGGCCGCCTGCGTGGCACTGGTGGCGCACCCCGACGACGAGCGCTTCCGGGATCTGTTCGGCGGCGTCGGGCGTACCCCTGTGTTCGGAGCGGAAGTCCCGATCCTGCCGCACCGGGCCGCGGACCCGCAACAGGGTACGGGCCTGGTGATGGTGTGCACGTTCGGTGACCTGACCGACGTGGTCTGGTGGCGCGACCTGGGGTTGCCGATCCGCGCGATCCTGGGGCGCGACGGGCGGATCCTGCCCGACGCACCGTCCGGAGTGGACGCTGGCGCCTACGCGCGGATCGCCGGTCTCACCGTGACCGAAGCGCGGGCCGCCACTGTGGATCTCCTGGGCGGCGCCGTGACGAAGGAACAAACGCTGAACCACCCGGTGAAGTACTACGAGAACGGCGACCAGCCGCTGGAGATCGTGACGAGCCGCCAGTGGTACATCACCAACGGCTCACGTGACGAACGCCTGCGCTCGGAGCTGCTGCGCCGCGGCGAGGAGCTGACCTGGCACCCCGCGCACATGCGCACACGCTACGAGAGCTGGGCGGCCGGCCTCACCGGCGACTGGCTCATCAGCCGCCAGCGCTTCTCCGGGGTGCCGATCCCGGTCTGGTACCCGCTCGACGATCAGGGCGAACCCCTTTACGACCGGCCGTTGCTGCCCGCGCCCGGCTCGCTGCCCGTCGATCCGCGCGCCACCACCCCGCCGGGGTACGCCGAAAGCACGCGCGACCGCCCCGGCGGCTTCACGGCCGATCCCGATGTGATGGACACCTGGGCGACGAGTTCCCTGAGCCCGGCGCTGGCCGCGGACGACCTGCTGCCGCAGGTGTTCCCGATGGACCTGCGACCGCAGGCGCACGAGATCATCCGCACGTGGCTGTTCTCCACCGTCCTGCGTACGCACCTCGAACACGACACGCTGCCGTGGAAGCACGCGGTGATCTCGGGCTGGGTGCTGTCGGACGACAAGTCGAAGATGTCGAAGAGCCGCGGCGCCGTCACCACTCCCGCGGGCGCGTTCGCCGAGTTCGGCCCGGACGCGGTGCGGTACTGGTCCGCGTGCGGCCGACCGGGCGTGGACACCGCATTGTCTCCGGAGCAGATGCGCATCGGGCGGCGTCTCGCCGTGAAGCTGCTCAACGCATCCCGCTTCGTTCTGGGACTCGCAGCGGAGCCGGACTCCACTGTGGAGGCATTGGATCTGGCGATGCTCGCCCGGCTGCGGTCCGTTGTGGACAGTGCAACCGAGCGCTTCGAGGCGTACGACTACCCCGGCGCGCTGGCCGTGACGGAACGGTTCTTCTGGGAGTTCTGCGATGACTACCTGGAACTCGCCAAGACCCGGGCGTACGGGTCGCCGTTCACCGCGGCCGAAGCGGGCTCGGCGGTCGCGGCGATGCGGCTGGCGCTGGACACCGTGCTACGGCTGTTCGCTCCGCTGCTGCCGTTCGTGACCGAAGAGATCTGGTCGTGGTGGCGTACGGGCTCCATCCACCGGTCCGCGTGGCCGCTCGCCGCCGACCTGCCGGCTGCCGCTTCGGACGCTGCTCTGCGGGCGGCGTCGGAGATCATCGCGGCGGTGCGCAAGGCGAAGTCGTCCGCGCAGCTGTCGCAGCGCTCCCCGGCCGCGCTCGTGGCGGTGACCGCTGCGGCCGAGACGCTCGACGCCATCCGGACGGTCGAGGCGGATCTGCGGGCCGCCGGGCGGATCGAGTCGCTGGAGCTGACCGAGGGCGCTTTCAGCGTGGCCGTCACCCTCTAACACCCCACTCCTCCCCCATGATCTGGTTTGGATCAGGGATACTGCACGGATCTTGGGCCAAGATCCGTGCAGTATCCCTGATCTAACCGGGATCTTGAGCGGCGCCGGCGGGTGGGCGGGCGCCGCCCGTTAGGCGTCGTGGCGGCCGGCGACCAGCTCCTGCACCCAGATCTTGGCCCGCACGATGGGCCGGCGCAGCCGCCGCTCCCGCCACTCGGCCTTGGCGAGCTTGCGCGCGGCCCGAGCGGTCGGCTGGTGGTAGCGCCACCGCGCCCACGGCGAGCCGGGCCGGGCCAGCCGGATCGCGCCGATCCACAACAGCAGCGGTACGAACAGTCCCACCAGCCCGGTCCAGATCTTGCCCTTCAGCAGGGTCACCGCGGCCAGCCCCAGGGACAGCATGGTGGCGAGCACCGCTAAGGACCAGTTGAACCAGCCGCCGTCGGCGTGGGCGAGGATCAGATCCTCCACGCCGATCGGCCGCAGCCCGAGCAGCAGCAGGCCGCAGACCGCGATGGCGACGAAGACCGCGTCGACCGACTTGCGGCCCTCCTGCGACCAGTACACGTCGGCGAGGTGGAGGATGAGCGCGAACTCGTCGAGTACGAGCGCGGAGCCGATCCCGAACAAGGCGGCGACGGCCGACAGCGCGGCGGTGTCGTCGTTGGGGATGACGATCGCGGCCACGCCGCCGACGAGCATGAAGACGACGCCGAAGACGACGTGGTGGATGTGCGTACCGCCGGGCGTGACGTTGCCCGGCCACCAGCGGACCTGAGCGCGGATGAGGCGTACGGACAGCCGGATGGAGCCGAACCCGGCGATGACGCCCAGGAAGAAGCAGAACAGCGGCAGCCGGCCGGTCGCGACGATGTGATCATGAAACCACGCCCCCATATTCCGATCATTTCATGATGAAATCGTGGCAATTGGTCGTAGCTCAATGCATGCGCGACCGGTCACTGCTGGGCGGCTTCATCCCCGGCACCGCGGTGATGATCGGTGCGCTGGCGATCCTGCGGTCCCGGGCACCGGCTGGTGGTCGCGGCCTGGGCGCGAGCCCGCTGGATTTCGGGTCGTCTGAGGCCACCGTCACGCGACTGGGCGATTTGTCGCTTCTGTCCGACGCGTGCCCTCTCAATACCGAGCCGGCCATCGATGCCCGGAATCGATGCGCGACAGAGTGATGTTTTCCATTAAATGCAGGTGGGCGGGCTTATGATCGCCTGCCTAGGCTCGATCAATGCGCCAAGACACTGTTGTCTCGGGGCTGCGTAGCGTCAGCTCGCACGTCTCGACCCTCGTTCGTGCCCGTCTGATCAACACCCCTCGCCGCGCTGCCGTGTTCGGCCTGGCGGCCGCGGTCGGCACCACCGCACTGTTGATGTCCACAACGCATGCGAGCGCCGCCAACGCCGAGATGGCGAAGGCTGCGGTGGTCCAGAAGATCGCCGCCGAGCGCTTCCAGGGTTCGGTCCCCACCCGGTCGACCGACCGTTCCACCTCCGCCGCGGCCAAGGCGGCGGCCGC
>Ga0114129_10000262_pt1 | contig 59389 bp, 59 predicted proteins | sample RhiMetdeltSRZDD1_FD_80071 | JGI IMG/M metagenome (GOLD analysis project Ga0114129, IMG submission 80071) | Populus rhizosphere microbial communities from Tennessee, USA - Rhizosphere MetaG P. deltoides SRZDD1 (version 2) (version 2) | ecosystem: Host-associated > Plants > Roots > Rhizosphere >...
CCTTCGCCCAGGAGCTCGCGTGGTATCCGGCGAGCAAGGGCGGGCAGCCGGTGGAAGCCTGGACCCAGATGATCTTCAGGCCGCAGCCGTAGGGAGCTATCAGCTATCAGCTATCAGCTAGTTCCGCTGAGTGCTGAATCCCTATTTCTGTCGCCAACCCTCTGCTAGCTGATAGCTGATAGCTGATAGCTCCCTCATGATCCACCCCACCGCCTTCATCGCCCCTACCGCCTCCGTCATGGGCTCGGTGAATCTCGGGCCGGAGTCGAGCGTGTGGTATCAAGCGGTTCTGCGAGGGGATCTGGCCCAGATAACGCTCGGTGCGCAATCCAACATCCAGGATGGAGCGGTCGTCCACGTGGACGAGGGAGTGCCGTGCACGGTTGGGCAGCGAGTGGGAGTAGGCCACCGGGTCATCCTTCACGGGTGCCTGATCGAGGACGAATGTCTCATCGGAATGGGTAGTGTGCTGCTCAACGGGGTTCGCATCGGTAGCGGGAGTGTCGTCGCAGCGGGGGCAGTTCTTCCGGAAGGGATGGTAGTCCCTCCAGGGTCAGTGGTCATGGGCGTGCCGGGACGGATCATTCGTCCGGTCGATGAGACACTCAAGCGACGGATTGCGGGGACCTGGGCGCATTACGTGGAGCTGGCTCGGCAGCATCGGGCGGGGCGCTATCCGCTCGAGCGGGGCCAGTGATGCGACGGTGCGGCATCTCTGTAGCGCGTGAGGCGATTTGGTCGGTTTTCCACATAGGAGGATGTGATTATTTTTGTGATGTGAACGAAGGGATTTCGCGTCGTGACGCGGATTTTACGAGGCATTGTGCGACCATGTGGGTTGGCCTAGCTTGGCCCTCCGTTTCGGCGAATCCCCCAACCGCCGAAGCAGCCGGGTTGGCACGCACGCAGGAATCCTTCACAGAGCGGGGTTGCCCATGAGTCCGTCCACACGACGGGACGCCGTCACGTTGTCGCCCAACGCCATCACGGTGCTCGAGAAGCGCTACCTCATCAAGGACGATGCGGGTAAGCCCGTCGAGACACCCAGCGATCTGTTCTGGCGCGTCGCCCGAACGATCGCGGAGCCTGATCGTCGCTACGGCGCGTCGGGTGGGGCGGTGGAGGCGCTGGCGGAGGCGTTCTATGGGCTCCTGGCCGACCGGTTCTTCATGCCCAACTCTCCCACGCTCATGAACGCGGGCCGGCCGCTGGGGCAGCTTTCCGCCTGCTTCGTGCTTCCGGTGGACGATGCGATTTCGAATGGACGGAGCGGCATCTACGACACGCTCCGGGCAATGGCGTTGGTGCACCAGTCTGGCGGTGGCACCGGCTTCAGCTTCTCGCGGCTCCGGCCCAAGAACGACATCGTCCGCTCGACCATGGGTGTCGCGTCTGGTCCGGTGTCGTTCATGTCGCTGTACGACGCATCGACCGACGTCGTGAAGCAGGGCGGAACCCGGCGCGGCGCCAACATGGGGATTCTGCGGGTGGACCATCCGGACATTCTGGAGTTCATCTCCTGCAAGGACGACATCACTAAGATCACCAACTTCAACATCTCGGTGGCGGTCACCGACGCGTTCATGCGCGCGGTCGAGGCTGGCGGGATGTACGACCTGCTCCATCCCAAGACCCAGCAGCCAGTCGGACAGCTCGAAGCTCGCGACGTGTGGGAGCGGATCATCCACGGTGCCTGGAAGACCGGTGAACCGGGGGTGTTCTTCATCGATCGCGCCAATTACTACAATCCGGTCCCGCACCTCGGCGCCTACGAGGCGACCAATCCGTGTGGCGAGCAGCCGCTCCTGCCGTACGACGTCTGCAACCTGGGCTCGATCAACGTCGGCGCGTTCGTCAGTAATGGGCAGATCCACTGGGATCAGCTTCGTCGAGTGGTTCACCTCTCGACCCATTTCCTCGAGAACGTCATCGATGCCAACCAGTACCCGTTGCAAGAGATCACCGAGCTTGCGCAGCGGATCCGGCGCATCGGCCTCGGGGTCATGGGGCTGGCCGACCTGTTCGTGCGGGTGGGTGTGGCGTACGACTCGGAGGAAGGGGTCGCCCTCGGACGGAAGGTCCAGCAGTTCGTGGATGAGGAGGCCAAGATCGAGTCCGAGCGCCTCGCTACGCAGCGTGGCGTGTTCCCCGAGTGGGAACGGAGCATCTGGGGACCGGACGCCACCTGCGCCCGCGGACCGAACGGTGAGCGGGTCCGGCCGATGCGCCGGCTGCGGAACTGCAACGTGACGACGGTTGCTCCCACCGGAACGATCTCGATCATTGCCGGCTGCAGCTCCGGTATTGAGCCGCTGTTCGCAGTGGCGTTCATGCGGAATCAGGCCGGCGTGCTGATGCCCGATGTGAACGAGGACTTCGTTGCGATCGCAAGGCAGGAGGGCTGGTACTCCGACGATCTCATGCGCAGGATCGCCGAGTCGGGGACGAGCAACTTCCCGGAGATCCCGCAGCGCTGGCAGCGCGTCTTCGTCACGGCCAATCACATCAAGCCGGAGTGGCACATCCGGATGCAGGCGGCGTTCCAGGAATTCAATGACTCCGCCATCTCCAAGACCTGCAACTTCGCCAACGATGCAAGCGAAGGTTACGTCGAGGAGATCTACCGCCTGGCCTACAAGCTTGGCTGCAAGGGGGTCACAGTCTATCGCGACGCGAGCCGCGAGGCGCAGGTTCTGTCCACCGGGGCCACGGCGCAGAAGGTGGTGCAGAAGGTGGGCGGGACCGGGACGCAGACGGCCGATCTTCACGGCGAAATCGCGGAGCTACGCGCGGAGAATGAGCGGATCAGGAAAGTGCTGCACGAGCTGGAGGCCGAGAACCTTCAGCGCCGGCAAAAGCGCTCCCGGCCCGAGCTGCTTCGCGGCACCACGCGCCGACTCGAAACCCCCCTCGGGACGCTCTACGTGACCGTCACTGAGGACGAGAAGGGGCAGCCCTTCGAGGTCTTCATGAGCCTGGGCAAGGCAGGCGGCGCCTTGATGGCGGACGTGGAGGCGCTTGGCAGGCTCATCAGCCTGGCACTCCGCTCCGGCATTCCGATGAAGGAGATCTATCGCCAGCTGCGCGGGATCAGCTCGGATCGCACGATAGGGCTCGGGGCCAACAAGGTGCTCTCGGTGCCGGATGCGGTGGGCATCGCGATCGAGCGGTGGATGCAGGACAAGCAAGGCGTGCAGCAGGAGCTGATTCCGGGGCTCGAGTCGTCAACCGCAGAGGCGCCCGTGGTGCAGCAGGTCACCCGCGGGGGCGAGCAGATGACGCTCGGCGGAATGCAGGAGACCTTATCGGGTGCCTGTCCGGACTGCGGCTCTCAGCTCGAGTTCGCCGAGGGATGTATGAAGTGCCACGTGTGCGGCTTCAGCGAGTGCGGGTGATCGTGGTCATCCGCAGATAGCCGGGTCGCCGACAGCGCCCGCTCGCCACTGGTGAGCGGGCGTTGTGGTCTTAGAAGCGGGAGACCAGGAACAGCCCGCCCCCCACCGCTACCAGATCCTCCAGCAGGGCGATCACGAAGTCCGGGACCTTCAGCGCCCGAACCAGCCCGGTCCGCGCGGCGTATCCACCCAACGCTCCGACGATCCCGCCCACCGCGCCGGCAATCGCGCCAAGAGCCCACGCTTGGCCGCCTCCGACGACCACCGCGGCACCGGAGAGTGCGCCTGAGACAATGCGGGCGCCGAAAGGCCCCGCCTGCTTGCGGCTGGGTGTAGTCGGCAGTTTGTCGGCGATCAACTCGCCGGCCGCCAGGACGCTCAGGATGTACGGCGTCCACCGGTATCCCAGGAATGCCAGCCAGGTATGGCTGACGTCGAGCCAGCCCAGGTGCGCAGCCCAGCTGACCACGGCCGGCGCCGTCATCGACCGCAACCCGGCGACGATTCCAATCCCGAATGCAAACGCAAGAACGGCTAGGGGGCTCATATAACGCCCTCAAGCTGTGCATGGCCGATCGGGACGGCAAGGGGACAGCCCTGCCGTCGCTACATTTCACCGAGGAACTCGGTCGTGCATGGGTAATAAGAGTGGAGATTGGCGATGGCGAGCGACCTGGACGTTGCATTCCCCGTTCTCGGTAAGAAAGACCTCCAGGCCCTGGAGGCGCGCGGTCGGCCGAGGCCGGTCAAGGCCGGCGAGGTTCTCTTCGCCGAAGGCGATCGAAACTTCTGCTTCTTTGTCGTCTGCGAGGGCTCGATCGAGATAATAGACAATTCGCGCGACACGCCTCGCGTCATCGCGGTCCACCATCCCGGTCAATTCACTGGTGACGTGGACATGCTGACCGGACGCGCGGCACTGGTAACCGGCCGGGTGGCCCAGGACGGCAAGGTGCTGGCACTGAGTGCCGCGGAGCTGCGTCGAGCAGTTGACGAGCTGCCCGAAGCGGGCGAGACGATCGTGAAGGCGTTCCTCATGCGGCGAACGCTGCTGCTCGATCAGGGGTTCGAGGGCGTGAAGATTATCGGCTCGCGCTTCTCGCCCGACGCGCATCGCTTGCGCGACTTCGCAGCCCGAAACGGCATTCCCTTCAAGTGGATCGATCTCGATTCCGACGAGCAGGCCGAGATCATGCTTCGGCAGCTGGGCGTCCCCACGTCAGCCACGCCGATCGTGCTTGGCCGTCAGGGACGCTGGCACCGGAATCCATCGCTGGCGGACTTTGCCCGCTGCGCAGGGCTTACCCCGACTCTTGAGGAAGATCACGTCTACGATCTGATCGTGGTCGGGGCGGGGCCGGCTGGTCTGGCGGCTTCCGTGTACGCTGCATCGGAAGGACTGGACGTGCTGGCTGCTGATTCTCTCGCGGCGGGCGGTCAGGCAGGAACCAGCTCCCGAATTGAGAACTATCTCGGGTTTCCCGCCGGGATCTCCGGCAAAGATCTCACCCAAAATGCATTGCTGCAGGCCCAACGCTTTGGCGCCCGCATCACCGTTCCCTGCGAGGTCCGCTCGCTTGGCATCGACGGTGGCGAGCGCATCGTGACCCTGGCGGACAGGACTCGACTCCGGGCCCGTTGTGTCCTGGTGGCCACGGGCGTCGAGTATCGCCGGCTCGACGTTCCGCGCTTCACCGATTTCGAAGGGGCGGGGATCTATTACGCCGCCACTGAGATGGAAGCCAAGCTTTGCCGCGGCGAAGAGGTGGTGGTTGTGGGGGCGGGGAACTCGGCAGGGCAGGCCATCGTGTACCTCGCGCGTTATGCGCAGCGGGTGCATGTGGTGGTCCGCGGTCCGGACCTCGGCGCTCGCATGTCTCGGTATCTGGTCGATCGAATCGAGGGGCTCGACAACGTGACGGTGTACCGCAACGCCGCGGTAAGCAGCCTGGAAGGAAACGGCCATCTATCTGCCGTCAACGTAAAGATCGCTTCGAACCCGCCCACGCGCTTCGACACCAAGGCCCTGTTCCTCTTCATCGGGGCCGGTGCGAACACTGCTTGGCTCCGGGGATGCGTCGAGCTGGATGGAAAGGGATTCGTTCTGACTGGGACTGCCTTGCCGCCTGGCGTCGCAGAGGCGGATCGCTGGCGCGCTGCGGGCCGGGCTCCTTTCCTGCTCGAGACGAGCGTGCCCGGCGTGTTCGCGGCCGGTGACGTGCGGAGCGGGTCGGTAAAACGGGTGGCGTCCGCAGTAGGCGAAGGAGCGATGGCATGCACGCTGGTCCACGCGCACATTGCGCGGCCGGCCTAAAAGAGGACATCGCCGGCTCGGACAGAACCGGCCGGCCTCGATCTAGGAGATTGACCGATGGCAGCGCAATGCAGGCATCTGGTGGAAGTGCGAGACGTGGCCCCGCTTACGCCCCAGGGTTGCGAGGAGTGCCTTCGCACGGGCGGACGGTGGCTTCACCTTCGCCTTTGCCAGGAGTGTGGCCACGTGGGTTGTTGCGACAATTCGCCCGGCAAGCACGCGACCAAGCACTTCCACTCGTCCGGACATCCGATCATGCGGAGCTTCGAGCCGGGTGAGGACTGGAGCTGGTGCTACGTGGACGAGTTGTTCATCGAGCCGGCGGTTAAACCAGCTCGATAGCCTCGAGTCTCAGCGTCGGCGTGCCGCCGATTCGTCGCGACCCGGGGCGATGAATCCGCGAGTAGTGGTGCGCAGCCGAAGGATCGAGTGATTCGCGGCTATGAAGAGCACGCTACCGTCCTCGCCCCAGTTCAAATTGCCGGTGGGGGCTGCGGTCTCGATCCGGCCCAGCCGGGTGCCATCGGGTGCGAACACGTGGATACCGCCGGGGCCCGCGGCGAAGACGTTTCCCTGCTCATCCAGCTTGAGGCCATCAGCCACGCCTTCCCCGGGGCCAACCCATGCTGTCGCCTCGGCGAACACGCGCCCCGGTCCCACCGTCCCATCGTCGCGGACCGGATATACGAACCATGTTGGACGCTCCCGGTCCGAGCTGCTGACGTAGAGCAACTTGCCGTCGGGCGAGAAGCCAAGACCGTTGGGCGCCTTGAGGTCCGTGATCACGGCGCTCAGGACGCCGTCGCGGCTGAGTCGATAGACGCCCTGGAACGGCAGTTCCTTGGCCGGATCGTTGAACGTACCCGCAAGCCCAAAAGGAGGGTCGGTGAAGTAAAGATCACCGTTGGGCGCGTAGACCAGGTCGTTGGGACTGTTGAGCCGTCTTCCTTGGTACCGATCGGCCAGGACGGTCTCACTGCCGTCGACTTCGCGCCTTACGATGCGCCGGTTGCCGTGCTGACAGCGGACTAGGCGGCCTTGTCGATCGAATACGAGCCCGTTCGAACCGGGTTCCCGGCCGGTGAACAGGCCACGACCGGTATAGCCGCTGCCCGCGATAACCTGCGTGACTCCGACTCCCTCCTTCCAGCGGTACACCCCGTTTCGCGGAACATCCGAAAACAGGAGCGACTGGTCCACCGGATCCCAGAGTGGCCCCTCGCTCCACACGATTCCGTTGGCGACCCGCTCGACCGCCGCGTCCGGAGGAATGAGCGCATCGAAGCGGGGATCGAGGCGCTCGATCTTGAGATTGGCCGGCGCATGCTGAGAGCGCGCAGGGGAGGGGGACCACAGCCAGGCTCCCATCAAAGCGGCGGCAACCGCGGCTTTACGGATCACGACACGCGCTCCCAGAGAACGATTTCTGTGGTCCAACCCTCTCGCTGTCGCTTTTCGAACGAGGCCTTGAGGTGCGGTGTCTGTTTGTGAGCCTCGAGAGCCGCCATGCTGGCCCACACCTCGAAGCGGAGAAACTCATGTCTCTGTTTGGGAGACTGATACAGGTCATACTTGATACAGCCTGGCTCGGCTCGGGTCGGCGCTGAAAGCGAGAGCAGATGCTGCTTGAGCTCGTCCTCCTTGCCGGGTATCCCGTGAATCAGTGTAAACGCGGTGATCGAGCCATCGTCGAGCATCGCCGGAAGCTCATCGCGCCAGCCCACGAGGGTAGTTGCGCTCAGTGCGACCCCCGCCGTGCGCAGGAAGCTCCGTCGGGTGGTTGAGTTCCCTGCTGCCATGATCGCGCTCCTAGTGGACGCCGGGAGTGGCGTCAGCATGGTTCGACTGCTTGAGCTCGACCAGAATCCCATGAGCATCAGCGTCCCCGATGTTCTCCGATGCGTGCGCAGTCGCCTCGCTGTAAGAGACCTCGCCGGCGCGGGCCTCGCGAATCTTCGTCTGTCCATCGGGCAAGGTGAACCGGATCTTCACGTCCTTGAGGAACACCGCGACGTTGGCCGGATGACGGTGGGTTTTTTCCGAAGCGCCTTTGGCGAGGCGGAAGTCCAGGACTCTGACCCGGTCGTTCTCGAAGAGGACCGTGTAGTTCTGCGGATACAGGGCGAGGGGATCTGGGACCGTGGTAGGCGCAGCGTTCCCTTGTGCTCGGCCGATTCTCGGGAGCAGCAGAAGGCCGATGAGCACTATCGTTCCGATCATTACGCTGTTGCGCATCAGGCCATCTCCTGTCCAATTGGTCGCCGACATGGCTTTCGCATGCATGCGATAATGGCGACCGCGGCCTCCGAGTTCCCGCGGGCCAACCGCCGCGGCGGGGCACCGCTCCCCCCAAGGAGAGCAGTCGGCGCCACGCGGATCCGGCCGATGGCGGAATCGCCTGCCTCGTGCTTCTTTCCCTCATGGCCGAGCCCAAGCCTAAAACGCCCCGACGGAAGAAGCGTGCGGCGGAGCCGGCTTCCCGCGGAGTGGCTGCGCGGGAAGTTTCGTCCGGAACCCCTCCGGCGGAGATTGGCCGCCTGCAGGAGCGGATCGCCGCCGATGGGGGCACCGTCCTCACTGCATACCGCGACCCCCTCGGCGGCAACTGGCAGGTGTTTGCCGCACTTCCGATCGAATCGGTCGAGCCCACCCCATATCAGCGCGATCTCTCCCAGCCTCACGTTGCCCGGTTGACCGACGCGATCGATCGGCTGGGCCGCTTTCTGGACCCGATCATTGTGGTACCCGCGGCGGAAGGCCGTTACTGGACGCCCAACGGAAATCATCGGCTGGCGGCACTTCGCGGGATGGGCGCCCGTTCGGTGGTGGCCCTGGTTGTTCCGGAGCCCGAAGTGGCGCATCGGATTCTGGTGCTCAACACCGAAAAGGCGCACAATCTCCGAGAGCGGGCACTCGAGGTCGCGCGACTGGCGGAGGCTTTGGTCGAGCTGGACGACCGGCCCGAGCGCGACTACGCCGTCGAGTTCGAGGAGCCGTCGCTCATCACTCTCGGTCTTTGCTACTTCAAGAACGGTCGCTTTGCGGGCGCGTCATATCACCCGGTTCTGAAGCGGACCGAAACGTTCAGCGCGAGCAAGCTGTCCAAGGCGCTGGAGGAACGGCGCGAGCGGGCCGAGCGACTGTTCGAGCTGGACGAGGCAGTCGCTCAGGCGGTAAAGCGACTCAAGGACCGCGGCTTCCAAAGTCCGTACCTGCGGGCCTTCGTGGTCGCCCGGATCAATCCGCTTCGGTTCAAGCGTGGCGCGAAGGCCGATCCCGACGAGACCATCGCCAAGATGCTCGCCTCCGCCGAGCGATTCGACGTGAGCAAGGTCCGGCCCGACCAGGTCGCCAGCGCGGGCGGCCCGCCCGAAGAGGCCTGAGGCGTGCCCGATCCGCTCGACGAGCTGGTCTACCTCTCCAACTTTCTCGGCCAGGACTCCCGGCTGGTTCAGCCCGGGGGAGGTAACACCTCGGCCAAGCTCCGCCTCACTTCCGAGAACGGTGAGCCGGTGCAGGCTCTCGCGGTCAAAGGAAGTGGCACCGATCTCCGCACTATCGGTCCCGATGGATTTACCTGGCTCTCTCTAGCTCGGCTGGCCCCCCTCCGCCAGGCGCAGAAAATGAGCGACGCCGAGATGATGCGGTTCATGGCGGCCTGCATGCTCAAGGAAGGCCCCGCCCCGAGCGTCGAGACGCCGCTGCACTCGCTCATTCCGCATCGCGTCATCGTGCACACCCACGACGTGGCGACCATGAGCCTCACCAACGTGCCGGACTCGACCGGTGAACGGTTGGTGAACGAGCTGTTCGACGGCGCACTCGTCTACGTCCCATATGTGCGGCCGGGATTTCCGCTCGCCCGTGCGGTGAGCAACATGCTCGACCGAATTCCGGCGACCGCGATCGGGCTGACCCTGGCTCATCACGGGCTCGTCGTGTGGGGCGACGATGTCAGGCAGTGCCATTCCCGGCTGTCGGAGGTGGTGAGCCGAGTCGATGAGTATCTGTCGACACGGAAGGCAGGCCGCCAGGTACTCGGCGCTGCCCGCGGCCCGATTCCGCCGGTAGAGCAGCGCCGCAAGCTGGCCGAGTTGGTGTTGCCGGTGGTCCGTGGCGGCCTGAGCGCCGCCGAGCGGGTAATCATCCACTTCGATGACTCCGAGGACCTGCTCTCGACCATTGCCGGAGACAGGATTCCCGAGCTTGCGGCCAGGGGCATGGCGACTCCGGAGCACTTGCTGCGGGCCGGACGGCTCCCTGTCTGGCTCGATCTCGATCCCGCGGCGGCGCCGGATCGGATCGTGGAGCAGACCCGGCGGCAACTCGCCGAGGCACGAGCCGAATATGGGGAGTATCACGCGCGGCATGCGGCACCCGGCGAGCCTCCCCTCGCTGACTGGGCTAAGGTCGTCCTCGCACCCGGCCTCGGACTGATCACTGCCTTCGCGGACAAGCGTGGCGCGACCACAGCGAATCTCTGCTATCGCGCCGTGCTGGAGTCCATGGCCAACGCCGAGGCGGTGGACCGGTTCCAGTTCATCAGCGAGGCGGATGTCTTCGAGTTCGAGCATTGGCCCCTTGAGCGGCGAAAGATCGAGGAACAGATCGCCCGTGAGCGGACAACCCGGCTGCTTCCTAGGCATGTCGTCGTCGTGATCGGGGGAGCAAGCGGGATCGGGAAGGCTGCCGCTCAACGCTTCGTCGAGGAGGGAGCGCACGTGGTCGTGGCCGACCTCGAGGGGGAGCTGGCCGACGGTGTCGCAACGGACCTCGCGGCACGACACCCGGGTCGGGTGATCGGCTCGGGTGTGGATGTGCGTGACGACGCGAGTCTCGACGCCCTGTTCGCCCGTTCAACGCTCGAGTTCGGCGGGCTCGACTGCCTTTTCTATACAGCGGGGCTGGCGCCGCGGTTTGCCCCGCTAACGGACGTGCGTCGCGAAGATCTCCAGAGCCAGCTCGAGGTGCACTATCTGGGGGCGGTGGCCGCCATCAGCCGAGCGGCCGCGATCATGCGGCGTCAGGGGATTGGCGGTTCGATCGTGGCGTCCGTCTCCAAGGCCGCACTGGTTCCGGGTAAGGAGGCGATCGCCTACGGAGCCAGCAAGGCGGCAATGCTACAGGCGCTTCGGGTGGCGGCTGTGGAGCTGGGTGCCGACGGCATTCGGGTCAACGCCATCAACGCCGACCAGGTCGAGACACCCCTGTTTCTCCAGTTCGTTCGCGAACGGGCAGCGAGCCGCGGTGTGAGTATAGAGGAGCAGCTCGAGACCTACCGGAGCCGGAACCTGATGGGCACGAGCCTGATTCCGCCCGAGGCGGTCGCGGACATCGCCGTCCTGCTTGCCAGCAACCGCTTCCGCTTTACCACCGGCGATATTCTCACCGTGGATGGCGGACTCCCCGAGGCATTCCCCCGATAGCTGGGTAGGGTGTGGTGTCTCGCCTCCTCAAGAAGACCCGCGCCCGGTCGGCCGCGGTCGCGACTCGTCCAGGAACGCCATCATCTTGGCCATACAGAGTCGGGCGAGCTCGGCCAGGGTCGCCTCCGGGAGATCCCCTACCAGCGCGTGTATGAGGCCTGGTTCCTGCCAGGCGGCGACGTGATAGCCCTCATGCGAGGTCAGATGTACGTCGCCCGGGCGAGATGGCGGCCCCGCGGCCGGCCAGCTCGGGACCACAAAGTAGGACACGGATCGCCCGTGCGTCGAGTACTCCACGACGCCCCCCCGACGCCCGTCCATGATCCAGAGCCGCGCGCCTCGCAGTTCGAGGTTGGGCAGCCTGGGGACGTCCATCGCAAAGGGAAGCCTCGAGGTGAGCCAGCGAACTACCACGCCGCTGTCGCTGGACGCGATCCCGGCTCCACGGGTGGCCCGCACGTGGTCGTCCACAAACACTGTCATCAGGTCCGGAGCGGTGGCGCGTTGAGCCCTCCATACCAACGTCAGGCCCGTTGCGAGAGCAATCACCGCCGCAACGGCTAACCACCTCACTATGCCCCGCTGCCTCAACCCGGATGACACAGTGCCCGCCAGCGCCACAGTCTCAAAAAGACGGTCCTTCACTGCCCGCGGCGCTTGCGGGCGCGGCGCGAGGTGGTGGGTTAGACCAGCCAGGTGGCGCATCTCCTCCAAGAAAGCCCGACACTCTTCGCACCTGGCGAGATGCTGTTCGGCCGCTTCGACTTCTCCAGTAACGGCACGAGGCCCCGCGTCGGGCCACAAAAGCCGGCGGGCCTTCCCACAGGACGTCGTCACAATTGCCTCCGGAGACGAAGCTCGCGGGCGGTCCCAGCCAGGCGGTCGCGAAGGATTCCGCGGGCCCGGAAAAGTCGGGATGCGACAGTCCCCTCAGGGATTTCAAGCATCTTCGCGACGTCACGTTGCGGGAAACCCTCGACATCCACCATGTGGACCACGGCTAGCAGGGCCGGATCGAGGGCCGCAAGCGCTTCGGCGATACGCTCCGTCAGCTCCCGCTCGGAGAGCACGTCTTCCGGCGTGGCGCTGGGCCGCCAGTTCTCCAACGCTTCCTCGAACGCCGCCTGGTCCAGATCGGAGCTTACGATCTCCCCACGACGCCGGCTGGCACGAACCCGATTGAAATGGGTGCGCATCAGGATGGTGAACAGCCAAGCCCTTCCAGCCGTCCTTTCGCGCAGCGAGGCGAAGCCATCGAACGCGCGAAGCGTTGCATCCTGCAGCAGATCTTCAGCGTCCGCTAGGTTCCCGCCACACAGCCGGAGCGCTGTCCCGAAGAGCGCATCCACGTGCTCGCTCAAAAGCTCCGCGAATGCGCGAGAACCTGCCGATCTCGATTCGTGATACGCCTGTCTGATCTGCCTCATCCACTGATCCACCCGTCCAACTGACGATCGGCACTCGGAAGCGCGTGCTCTCCATGAGCTGAGACACCGAACCGCGCCATTTCTTTCAGCCGACTGTTCCGCGTCTCGAGGTCGGCGCAGAAGGAATTCCATCTTGGGGGTGTCTCACGGTCGAGGGCCGGCGGGGGGCGCGTAGCGAAGACGTTCAGCTCGCGATCGTGCGACCGGCCCGCCACGCCGCATGGAGGAGGACATGAGGAGAAAGCCAAAGGTCCGGTTCCCGACATCAGTGCTGGCGCTCGCCACCCTTGCGAGCCTAGCGGGGGGCGCCGCCGCGCAGGAACACGGCGAGATGCACATGGATATGCAGCCGGGGGCGGATCGCATGAAGGTTACCGTGCAGTCCCCAACCGACGGCAGCAAAATCACCGAAAGCAGGATCGCCCTTCAGGTGGCGGCTACCGGTTTCCAGAACCGGTGCGACCTGGCAGGCACGCCCAATCGGCAGGGGACCGGTCACTACCATGTCCTGCTCGACAAGTCGCTCGTGGACATGTATTGCACCAACCGAGCAGCGGTGTCGCTGGAGGGGCTCTCGCCCGGTCGGCATACCCTAACCGCCGTTCCGGCGCAGAACGACCACGCCGAAGTGGAGAAGAACGCGAGTTCGGTCACAATTGAGTATCAGCCGGCGCATCCGACACCATTGCCTAGGCCCGCAGCCCCTCCCGGGAAGCCCGCAATCAAGATCCTCTCGCCCAAGCCGGGCGAGACGGTGTCCGGGTCCTACGACGTGAGGGTTGAGGTTCAGAACTTCACGCTGACCTGCGACGAGATGGGCAAGCCCAACATCGCTGGGCACGGCCATTGGCACCTGAACCTGGACACCATGAAGGGGCCGATGATGGGCATGATGACCATGGTGGCCATGAGCTGCGAGAAGGCGCTACGAGCCTCAACTGCAGGACTAAAGCCGGGATCAACTCACAAGGTCATCGCGCTGCTGGCGGACAACGTGCATGCGCCCGTGATGCCGGAAGTCGCGGACAGTGTCGAGGTGAAGGTGAAATGACCCTTGTTCACGACCGCTTTGGGGCCCCGGGCGGCTTGTCGCTTTGGAATACGTCTCGGTTCTTCGAGGTGTACGACGCCCATTCGGGCGGGACCTCCTCCTCGGGGAAGATCGCTGTCACCGGACATTCGGGCACGCAGGCCCCACAGTCGATGCACTCATCCGGGTGGATGTAGAGCTGGTCTTCACCCTCATAGATGCAGTCGACTGGACAGACGTCCACACACGACCGGTCTTTGACGTCAATGCAGGGCTGCGCGATCACGTATGTCATGGCGTACTCCTCCGGGCAGCTCGCTCGGCGAGGAGCTGCTCGACGCGAGCCCATAGCTCGGGCCGGATGCTATCCGCCAACTCGATGTTCAGCTTACCCAGCATCACTGCGATGGCGCTGGTGTCGAGTCCGGCGATTCGTGCCTCCTCGATCACCGCAGCAAAATGAATACGGGCCTCGCGAATCATCCGTCCGAACGGTGAGGGCCCGCCGTGGCGCTCGCCCAAGGCCAGCGCGAGGAGATAAAGATCGCGTGCGCCATCCAGCCGGTGGGCCAAGTAGTCGCGAGTCTCGGACGGGAGGTCCTTGGGCAGTTGAAGGCTCTGCTGAGCCATGGCGTGCTCCTTCCCCTAAGGTGCTCGGCCCGCAACAAGGCGCAGTCGCCGAGACCCTGGCCACATGTAGACGTATACGGTGGCCACCTAGAAGGCAACGAGGGGTCCGGGGTTGGGAGGCCGCCCTGGTATTACCTCCCCCGTTATAACCTGAATCGCCGCTCGACGGGATTGGACTCCGTGGACACGCGTGAGCTTCGCGAGAAGTACCGCCACTTCGCCCGCTGGTACGATCTGGCCGAAGCCCTACCAGAGGCACTCGGGCTGAGGCGATTGCGCCGACAGGCGCTCGCTCAGGTCCGAGGAAACATCCTGGAGGTCGCTGCAGGTACCGGAAAGAACTTTCGCAACTATCCGCCGAACCTAGCCGTCATCGCTGTCGATCTGAGCGCTGACATGTTGCACCTAGCCCGCCGGCGGGCAGCCCAGCTCCACCGCAACTATCACTTTGTATTGATGGACGCGGCCGAGCTTGCGTTCCCCGATCGGGTCTTCGACACGGTCGTCTCAACGCTATCTACCTGTACCTTCCCCGATCCGGTTCACGCACTGAGGGAGATGTCGCGCGTCTGCCGCCAGGATGGACGCATCCTGCTCGTCGAGCACGGACGCAGCAATCGTGAGTGGCTGGCCCGCCGGCAGGACCGGGGCGCGGAAGCCCATGTACGTAGGTTCGGATGCCAATGGAATCGCGAGCCGCTCGGATTGGTTCACCAGGCGGGCCTGGTAATCATCCGTGCCGAACATCGGTTCGCTGGCATCTTCCATACGATCGAGGCCTGCCCCGCCTAGGCCTTCGCCGGCGGAAATGCAGAAGGGATGCCGCATGACGGCATCCCCTCTCCCTTGGCTCGCGCCGGTAGCGCGGCGTCCCGTCTTTACTCGGTCGCGTTCGCTACCAGCGTCCCCAACCCAGCTGTTTCCAGCGAGAGCGCTGCCCGCGGCGTGGGATACTGCCGCAGTAACTGCCGGGCGACCTGCACCTGGCGATCATACGCGATCTGGCGGCGCAGAGCTGCCGCGGTCCCAAAGGCCGCGCGAACCATCGCGACGCCAAGGTCGCGATCCACCGCCGAGGTAGCCTGCGCGTACAGCGTATCCGAAATGTTGAGCCCGCTCCCCTGGAGCCGCTGGAAAAGCATGGCCCGCATTCTGGGCGTCACGGGGGTCGAATCGGTCGAGACCGCTCCCGCCCGGACCAGGTGCGCCGCGATCACCGTCAGCGCCTCCTCGTACTCGGCCCGGTTCCGGCTCACGGCGATTACGTACGCGCGCTCGGGGTCGGTCGGGATAGCCGGGGTCACGACGGTGTCGGGAACCACGCCGGCGCCCGCCTGCAATATCCGACCTCCATCGGACGCGTAGCCTGCACGCGCGGGCTTCGTTCCGCGCTGGATCCAGCGGCCGCTCGGCGTGTACCAGCGGGCCGTGGTGAACCGGAGGGCGACGTCGTCGCCGAGAGCGTAGGTTCGCTGGACGACGCCCTTGCCGAACGTCGGTGTCCCGAGGATGATCGCCCGGTCATGGTCCTGAAGAGCCGCGCTGGCCACCTCCGCCGCGCTCGCCGTGCCTCCGTCGACCAGCACGACCAGAGGGAGATTGGGCCAGGGTTGAGGGTTGACGGCCTGGAAGAGTTCCAGCTCGCGTCCCTTCATCGTGGCCACGTTCTGACCTGGGTCGAGGAAGAGCGCGGCGATCTTGGCGCCTTCCTGAACCAGCCCGCCAGGATTGCCCCGGAAGTCGAGCACCAGACCCCGGGCGCCTTGCTGGATGAGGATGTTGATCTGACGGGTCAATTCGTCCGAAGCCCGGGTGGTCATGGCGGTGACCGCCAGATATCCGATGCCGTCGCCGACCATGAGCCCCCGCCTGACGGCAGTCTGGTGGATCGGGGCCCGGATCAGCGTGACGGCATAAGGCTCGGTGCCTCCCGGCCGCATGAGCGTAAGCTGAACGGGACTCCCCTCGGGCCCGCGCAGAGCTGCCATGGCGCGCTCGCCTGACCAGCCTTCGGTGGTGCTGTCGTTCAGGGTCAGCACCCAATCGCCGGCTAGCACGCCGGCCTGGTCTGCCGGCGACCCGGTCGTTGTGCCGGCAACCGCTATTCTCCCACCCCGAGTCTCGACATCCAGGCCCACGCCGCTGGTCATGCCGTCGAGCTGGGCTTTGAACTTCCCGTACCCGTCACCCACCAGCAGCGCTGCCCACGGATCGTGGAGCGACTTGACGACCCCTTCGGTTGCCCGGAGGTAGAGGTCGCCTTCGTTGAGGGTATCCACCGCGTGGGCACGCAGCAGTGTCAGGGCCTCTTCGAAGACTCGCGCCTTGGCGTACGCCGATGCTCCGGGCGCTGCGGCTGGTGTCGGGCGGACCACCCAGGCACCGCTGGCAAGCGCAGCTCCGGCCGCGAAGGCCAGGGCTCCGAGCACGCGTGGGCTCAAGTGTGGCAACGAAAAGGGGGGGAGCAGCCGGGGAGACCGCGAATCAAACCAGGACATATTCGTGCTTCCCTCCGAACCTGCGCTCGCGGCACCGTCATCGACAGGTGCCCGCTCGTCGCATCTGAAATGCGTTCGGCAAACTGCGGGCCAACCTCACCGTCTAGAGACAAGACACCGCGGCCCCTGCGATGCCCGCCTGGTTCAATCTGACCGCCAACGGCTAGCGCGTAAGCAGCCCAGCGTCGATCACGAGCTGCGCACCTGTCACGTAGCGCGCCCGTTCGGACACGAGATAGAGCACCGCGCCCGCGACGTCTTCCGACTCAATCCATGGGACTGGCAGAAGGTTCCCGGCCGACCGCTCGGCGATCTCTCTCGGGGTGGCGCCCTCGAGTGCGGCGAGACCGTCATTCATCGGCGTGTTGACGCCGGTCGGGTGAATTGAATTTACACGAATGTTATAAGGCGCAAGCTCTATCGCCCAGGATTTGGTCAGGCCGGTCAGCCCCCACTTGGACGCCGCGTAGTGACTCAAACGGCTCATCCCTCGGAGCCCCGCCACTGAAGAGTTGTTGATGATCACCCCGTCGCGCTGCTGCATCATTGTGGGAATGATTCGGCGGGCCACCAGCCAACTGCCCTTGAGGTTGATGTCCAGCATCGCATCCCACTCGGCTTCGGTGAGCTCGTGGGCAAGGCCGTAGCCGCAAATGCCGGCATTGTTCACCAGAATCGAGATCGGTCCGAGTCGGGCGAGCGTGGTCTCGACTGCGGCGCTGATGGCGTTGTCGTCGCGGACGTCTCCCGCGAAGGTGAGGCATTGCGAGCCGAGCGCCGCGCACTCGGTCGCGAGTGAGGTCAACTCAGCGGACGAGCCCATCGGATAGCCGGGGTACGCCAGTGGTTTCGCGATATCGAATGCGGCGACCGCAGCGCCTGCCCGGGCGAGCGTCAAAGCGATGGCGCGACCCTGACCATGAGCGGCCCCCGTGACGAATGCGACTCTGCCTTGGAGCTCACCACTCACGAGCCGGCTCCGGTCGGGTTGGGAAACGGTTGGCCCCGACGAAATGGCTCGAGATACTCATCCAGCTCGATAGAGAGTGCGTTATTGACCACATTCGTGGCCACCATCATGCTCCCGAATGCGGTCAGCGTGACGATCTGCGGCGGCGTCAACCAACGTCGCAGTCGCGCAAAGAGAGCATCGGAGACGTCGTGTCCTCCAGTTGCGAGCCGTCGCCCGAACTCGAGGACCGTCTCCTCACGCTCGTCCAGGTGCGGGCTTTCGGGATTCTCGCCTCGCTGGATCAGGATGCGCCGGAAAAAGGTGGAGCAGATGAGACAATCTGTCTCGGCCGAAACGCCGTGGGCGAACAAGTCGGTAAGGCGCTCGCCCAGAAAGGTCCGGACTTCGTCTCGCAGCGGATACCATTCCATCAGCGCGTGAAGCGCGACGCCATTGTGAGCCAACGTCCGTTTCATGTTCGTCATGCGGCCGTGGTCGCGAATCTGGCGGTCCCACTCCGCCCGTACCGCATCGGATGCGTCCGCGTAGCCCTGAAGCTCGATGCGAGGCATTTTCGGTTGAATCTCCCGTCTGTCCGATTGCTGCTTCGCCGCCGGCATTCACGTTCAAGAGGCCAGCCGTACTGGGTGTAACTTAGGATCACTCAGGTGGCTTTGGGCGGAGCGACTCAATGTTACTCGCCGGTGACATAGGCGGCACCAAGACGGACCTGGCGATCTACTCGCGGGAGGGCGGCCCCCGTCGTCCGCTGGCGGAGGCGGAGTACCGAAGCGGCCGCTACGCCAGCCTGGAGGCGTTGGTGCGCGAGTTCCTGGCCGCAACAGCGCTGCCGGTCACCTGGGCATGCCTGGACGTGGCCGGACCCGTGATCGATGGGCGCGCCAAGGTTACCAACCTGCCATGGGATCTGGATGAAGTTGCGCTGGCGGACGCGTTGAACCGCCGCACCGTGCACCTGGTCAATGATCTCGAGGCCGTAGCTCGGTCGGTGCCGGAGTTGATTCCCGAAGACCTGGTGGCGCTCAACGTCGACAAGCCGGTTGCCCAGGGCGCCGTCGCCGTCATTGCGCCGGGCACCGGCCTGGGAGAAGCCTTCCTCACCTGGGATGGCTCGGGGTACCGCGCGTCCCCCTCGGAAGGCGGTCACGCCGAGTTCGCGCCGGCGACAGTCCATGAGGTGGGTCTACTCACCAGTCTGCTTAAACAGCGTGACCACGTAAGCGTCGAGCGGGTCTGCTCCGGTCCCGGCCTCGTTGCGATTTACGATTATCTCAAGGCCGCCGGCGTCGCTCTCGAGGGCACCGACGTTAGGCAGCAGCTGGCCGCCGGACCGGATCACGCGCCGATCATCAGCGAGGCGGGTCTCCAGGATACTCCTGATCCCCTGAGCGCGGCGACGCTGACAATGTTCGCTGAAATTCTCGGCGCCGAGGCTGGAAACCTCGCGCTCAAAGTCCTTTCGACCGGCGGCGTCTACGTCGCGGGCGGTATGCCGCGGCGAATCCTCCCAGTCTTGCAGCGCGGCGATTTCATGCGCGCATTCGTTCGCAAAGGGCGGATGGCCGATCTGATGGTCACATGCCCGTCCATGTCGTGATGCGCCAGGCGGCCATCTTCGGCGCGGCCATCCGTGGACTCGAGCTTGATCCTGAGCAGCCACCCTGCGCGGTCTCGCTGCCGAGCGGTCCGGCTGCAACGCGCTAAGGAGCTGACAATGGAACTTGGAATGATCGGGCTGGGCCGCATGGGCGCCAACATCGTGCGCCGCCTGCTGCGCGCGGGACATCGGTGCGTGGGCTACGACCATCATGCCGAGACGGTTCGCGAGCTGGTAGGCGAGGGTGCGGTGGGAGCGACGTCGCTCGAGGATCTCGCGGCCAAGCTCACCCCGCCGCGGGCGATCTGGCTCATGGTACCGGCCGCGGTCGTGGATGGCGAGCTGAACTCGCTCAGTCCGCTGCTCGCTCCGGGCGACGTTCTCATCGATGGCGGCAATTCACACTATCACGACGACATTCGCCGAGCTGCGGAGCTGCGGGGGAAAAAGCTGCACTATGTCGATGTAGGAACCAGCGGCGGAGTCTGGGGCCTCGAGCGGGGCTACTGCCTCATGATTGGCGGAGAAGAGCCGGTGGTCCGGCGCCTCGACCCGATCTTTGCGACACTCGCTCCCGGCGTGGACGCAGCTTCCCGTACGCCCGGTCGGGAGCAGCGCAACGGCACGGCGGAGCGAGGCTATCTCCACTGCGGACCCTCCGGGGCCGGCCACTTCGTCAAGATGGTGCACAACGGGATCGAATACGGGCTGATGGCGGCGTACGCCGAGGGCATCAACATTCTGCGCCACGCCGATGCGGGGTTGCACCCCCAAACCGCTGACGCGGAAACCACGCCGTTAGGCCGTCCCGAGCTGTACCGTTACGAGTTCGATCTGGCCGACGTCGCGGAGGTCTGGCGCCGCGGGAGCGTCATCGCTTCCTGGCTCCTCGATCTCACAGCTCAGGCATTGGCCGAGAGTCCGGATCTGGCCGACTTCAGCGGACGGGTTTCCGATTCGGGCGAAGGCCGCTGGACGCTGGAGGCAGCAATCGACGAATCCGTGCCGGCCCCGGTCCTGAGCGCCGCGCTGTTCGATCGCTTCCGGTCCCGCGGCGAAGGCGACTTTGCCGATAAGCTGCTCTCTGCGCTCCGATTTCAGTTTGGCGGCCATAGAGAGAAGGCCGCTCGCTAGGAGAACGGTTCAATGGTAGATGCGCGATCTGATGCATTGGTCTTTTTCGGCGCGACGGGAGATCTTGCCGCGAAGCAGATCTTTCCTGCCTTGCAGGCGCTTACCCGGCGCGGCCAGCTCGAGGTACCGGTGATCGGGGTTGCCCGATCCGAATGGACCGACGATCAGCTCAGAGTGCGGGCCCGGGAGAGTCTGGCGGCGCACGGCGGCGTAGACGAGACGGCCTTCACGCGTCTGGCTGCACGGCTTCGGTACGTGAGCGGGGAGTATCAGGATACTTCCACCTATGCCAGGCTTCGCGAAGTGCTCGGGCCGGCCCGGCGGCCGCTCTACTATCTCGCGATACCGCCCAGTCTGTTCGAGGCCGTCGTTGTGGGCCTTGCAGACAGCGGGTGCATCAAGGGTGCACGGGTCGTTCTGGAGAAGCCATTCGGCCGCGATCTCAGCTCGGCTCGCGCTCTCAACGGCACGTTGAGTCGCTTCTTTCCTGAAGAATCGATCTTCCGGATCGATCACTATCTCGGGAAGGAAGCCGTTCAGAACATCCTCTACTTCCGCTTCGCCAACTCCTTTCTGGAACCGGTGTGGAACCGGCACTACGTGGATCGGGTGGAGATCACGATGGCGGAGGCCTTCGGAGTGCAGGGCAGAGGGCGGTTCTACGAAGAGGCCGGTGCCATTCGCGACGTGGTTCAGAATCACCTTTTGCAGGTGGTCGCGTTGCTGGCCATGGAAGCGCCGGTCGGCAACGATGCCGAGGGGGTTCGCGACGCGAAGGCCCAAGCGTTCAAGGCCATGCAACCGCTGAATCCGTCTGAAGTGGTCCGAGGACAGTTCCGGGGATATCGCGACGAAGACGGCGTGGCGCCGAATTCTGAGGTGGAGACCTTCGCTGCGTTACGCCTCCATATCGAGTCGTGGCGTTGGGCCGGTGTTCCGTTCTACATCCGGGCCGGGAAGAACCTGCCGATCACGGCCACCGAAGTCTCGATCGACCTCAAGCGGCCTCCCCAGCTGTTGTTCGCCGACGTACCCAGCGCCACGCCAAACCGCTTCCGTTTCCGACTCAGCCCCCATGTCGAGCTCGGCCTGGCTGCCCGCGCCAAGCTGCCTGGAGAAACCATGGCCGGCGAGGATGTGCAGCTGGTTGCTTGCCACGAGCACGGCGGAGAAATGGCACCGTACGAGCGGCTGCTTCGCGATGCAATGCGGGGCGATCAATCACTCTTCGCGCGGGAAGACTCTGTCGAACATGCCTGGCGGGTGGTCGCGCCGGTGCTCGGTCAGACTACGCCGCCCGAGCCCTACGAGCCGGGGACCTGGGGACCACCGCAGGCCGGCGCGCTCATGAATGGGGCGTGTTGGCACGACCCCGCTCCTGAAGGGATCTGCAAGTGACCGCACGGGCGCCAATGGCATTTCTGTTCGACGTGGACAACACGCTCCTGGACAACGATGCCGTCGAGCGCGAGTTCCGCGCATACATGATCCGGGAGGCCGGAGAAGCTGCGGCAGGCAGATACTGGGAGATCTTCGAGCAGCTCCGCACCGAGTTGGGCTACGCCGACTATCTCGGTGCGCTGCAACGTTACCGACTGGACAACCTGCACGATCCCCGGTTGCTATGCCTGGCGAGGTTTCTGCTGGACTATCCCTTTCCCGACCGACTCTATCCCGGTGCGCTGGACGTGCTGGCACGGTTCGCCGATCTGGGGCCTACCGTAATCCTTTCCGACGGCGACGTCGTCTTTCAGCCGCGCAAAGTCGAGCGTTCCGGTCTGGGCCGGGCGGTTGGGGGTCGAGTGCTGATATATGTCCATAAGGAACAGGAGCTGGCCGACGTCGAGCGATTCTATCCGGCGGATCACTACGTCCTGATCGATGATAAGCTCCGGATCCTCACGGCCGTGAAGCAGGCCTGGGGCTCACGCGTCACCACGATTTTTGTCCGGCAGGGCCATTATGCCCATGACCCTGCCGTGCTCGCCGAATACCCGCCGGCGGATCAGAGCGTTGCGGCGATCGGCGACTTGCTGCATCTGGACCCACACGTGCTGCTCGAGGCCGGCACGGCCGGTGGCACGACTGGAAGGATCATATGAATCCCACAGCACAACTCCACGAACTCGGCCAGAGTCTCTGGCTTGACAACATTACCCGCGGGCTGCTCACCAGCGGTACGCTGCGACGTTACCTTGCCGACTTCTCCGTCACCGGCCTCACGTCCAACCCCACCATCTTCGACCAGGCCATCAGCCACTCGGCGTTTTACGATGAGGCGATTCGTCGCAAAGCGGCCGAAGGCAAGTCGGGCGAGGCGCTGTTCTTCGATCTCGCGCTGGAGGATCTGGGCCAGGCGGCTGATCTCTTCCGTCCGATTCACGAAGAGACCAGGGGTATGGATGGGTGGGTGTCGCTGGAAGTATCTCCGCTGCTGGCGTATGACACGAAGAGCACGATCGAGGAAGCCAAGAACCTGCACGCCCGCGGTCGCCCGAATCTTTTCATCAAGATCCCAGGCACTGAGCAAGGGCTGCCTGCAATCGAGGAATCGATCTTTGCGGGGGTGCCTATCAACGTCACGCTCCTTTTCTCGCGGGAGCAGTATCTGGCGGCGGCCGAGGCGTACATGCGAGGTATCGAGCGGAGACTCGCAGCCGGGCTGGACCCCCGAGTGCGATCGGTGGCTTCGTTGTTCGTGAGCCGCTGGGACAAGGCAGTCACGGGAAAGACACCGGAGGACCTGCGGGGACGCCTGGGGATTGCCGTCGCCGGGCGAACCTACCGGGCTTATCGAGAGCTCCTCAGCTCCGCGCGCTGGCAACGCCTCGCGCGTGAGGGCGCCGCTCCCCAGCGTCTGCTCTGGGCCAGCACGGGCACCAAGGACCCCAAGCTGTCCGACGTGCTCTACCTTGTCGCCCTCGCCGCGCCCGACACGATCAATACCATGCCCGAAGCCACGCTCCTCGCCTTCGCCGATCACGGAATGCTTGGCGAGGTCATGCGGCCCGACGGCGGCGACGCGGAGGCGGTGCTGGGTCGAGTCGGCCAGGCGGGCATCGACGTGGACGCGCTCGCGGAACAGCTTCAGCAGGAGGGTGCCGAGGCATTTGTGGCATCATGGAAAGATCTGCTCAGTTGTATCGAGTCGAAGGCTGCCGCGCTGCGGGATCCGGCGCTGGCGGGAGAATCGCGTCGATGACTGCGGTGGCCGCATCTGCGGGCACGTCTCTCACGCAGCGCCCTGCCTGGCGGGCGCTCGAGAGCCACTATCGCAGCATTCGCGACGTTCACCTGCGGGATCTCTTTGCTCGCGACTCTGAACGGGGAGAGCGGTTGAGCGCGGAAGCGGCCGGCGTTTTCCTCGACTATTCCAAGCATCGGATCACGGACGAAACTCTGCGTCTGCTGCTGGAGCTGGCTCGCGAGTGCGGCCTGCGCGAGCGGATCGACGCCATGTTTGCGGGCGAAGCGATCAACGAAACCGAGCACCGGTCGGTGCTGCATATCGCGCTCCGAGCGCCGCGGAGCGAAGCGATCGTGGTGGACGGCCGCAACGTAGTTCCCGAGGTCCACCAGGTGCTCGATCGCATGAGCGCCTTCGCTGATCGTATCCGTAGTGGCGAATGGAAGGGCCATACCGGCAAGCCGATCCGCAACGTCATCAATATCGGAATCGGCGGATCCGATCTCGGCCCAGTCATGGCGTACGAAGCGTTGCGACACTACAGCCGCCGCGACCTCACGTTCCGCTTCGTGTCGAACGTGGACGGAACCGACTTCGCAGAGAAGACCAACGGCCTCGACCCGGCCGAAACGCTGTTCGTGGTCTCCTCCAAGACGTTCACCACGCTCGAGACCATGACCAACGCGCGCAGCGCTCGCGAGTGGCTGGTGGCAAGGCTCGGTGACGCTGCGGTTGCCGCGCACTTCGTGGCCGTCTCCACCAATGCCACCGAAGTGGCAAAGTTCGGGATCGACACCGGCAACATGTTCGGATTTTGGGATTGGGTGGGGGGGCGATACTCGCTCGAGTCGGCCATCGGCCTCTCGACCATGATCGCGATCGGATCGGATCACTTCCGCGCAATGTTGGCCGGCTCGCATGCGATGGATCTCCATTTCCGAACCGCACCGTTCGAGCAAAACCTGCCCGTGCTCATGGGACTGCTGGCCGTCTGGTATGCCGACTTCTTTGGCGCGGAGACGGTTGCAGTTCTGCCCTATGATCAATACCTAGTGCGATTCCCGGCCTATTTGCAGCAGCTCACTATGGAGAGCAACGGGAAGCATGTCACCCTGGACGGGCGCCGGGTGGATTATCTCACCGGCCCCATCTACTGGGGTGAGCCGGGGACTAACGGCCAGCACTCCTTCTACCAGCTGCTCCATCAGGGAACCCGTCTCGTGCCGGCCGACTTTATCGGCTTCTATCGGTCGCTCAATCCTCTCGGAGCGCACCACGATCTGCTCATGGCCAATCTCTTTGCGCAGACCGAGGCGCTGGCCTTCGGGAAGACGGCCGATGAGGTCCGCTCGGAGGGAACGCCGGCCTGGCTCGAGCCGCACCGCGTGTTCGAGGGCAACCGGCCCAGTAGCACCATTCTCGCCCAGCAGCTGACGCCGGAAGTTCTGGGCGCACTGATCACGTTGTACGAGCATAGCACGTTCACCCAGGGCGCTGTCTGGCAGATCGATTCGTTCGATCAATGGGGCGTGGAGTTGGGCAAGGTACTGGCGATGCGGATCGTGCCCGAACTGGCTCCTGACGCCGGGACAACGGCCCACGACAGCTCCACCAGCCGGTTGATCCAGCTGTACCGGCAGTTTCGGAGGGCACCATGACCGATGCCGATCGGCTCGATCAGCTCTGTATCAACACCATCCGCACGCTGTCCATCGATGCCGTGCAGAAAGCCAGTTCGGGTCATCCCGGGACGCCGATGGACGCCGCCCCGACGGCGTACTGTCTCTGGCAGCGATTTCTGCGGTACGACCCCGCAGACCCCCGCTGGCTCAATCGAGATCGGTTCATTCTGTCGAATGGTCACGCCTCGATGCTGCTCTACAGCCTGATCCACCTCGCGGACGTTCAGGCGGCCAATCCCTCCTACGAAACGCTCGGACGTCCGGCTGTGACGCTGGATGACATCAAGACGTTTCGTCAGGCAGGCAGCCGCTGTCCGGGCCACCCGGAGTACGGCTGGACCTCGGGAGTGGAGGCGACCACGGGCCCACTGGGGCAGGGGGTCGCCATGAGTGTCGGGATCGCCATGGCTGGCCGATGGCTGGCCGCGACCTATAATCGACCTGGGTACGACCTGTTCGACTACAACGTGTACGCGCTCGCCGGCGACGGATGCATGATGGAAGGCGTGAGCGGCGAAGCGGCATCGCTGGCGGGACATCTCGGTCTCGCCAACCTTTGCTGGATCTACGACGACAATCGCATTTCCATCGAAGGACCCACCTCCCTCGCGTTCACCGAGGATGTGGCCGCGCGCTTTCTGGCGTACGGCTGGAACGTGACCCGGGTCAGCGACGCCAACGACCTGGAAATGCTGACTCGGGCCTATCGCTGTTTCCTCGGCACCACGGACCGACCCACGCTCATCATCGTGCAGAGCCACATAGGGTACGGCGCGCCGCACCGGCAGGATACCAAGGAAGCCCACGGTGAGCCGCTCGGCGCGGATGAAGTTCGCCTCGCCAAGCAGTTCTATCGTTGGGATCCGGACGCGCAGTTCGTGGTGCCGGAGGAAGCCCGGAGGCACTTCCGGGCGAATATCGGCCGTCGGGGCGAGGAAATCCGCCGCGCCTGGCTCGACCGCCTGGCGGCGTACCGGCGTGAGTATCCTGATCTCGGCCGCCAACTCAACTGCATTCAGGACCGTAAGCTGCCCCAGGGCTGGGACCGCGAGTTGCCCACCTTTCCTCCGGACACCAAGGGCGTCGCCGGGCGCGATGCTTCATCGAAGCTCCTCAACACGCTCGCACAGCGAATTCCCTGGCTCATCGGTGGCTCGGCGGATCTCTGGCCGTCCACTCGCACCCGACTCACGTTCGAGGGCGCGGGAGATTTTCAGGTGCCGGGCAACGACGGCGATTATCGCGGGCGGAATCTGCATTTCGGAGTCCGCGAGCATGCGATGGCAGCCGCCTCCAATGGCCTAGCGCTGTCCGGTCTCCGATCGTACGGCTCGAGCTTCCTGGTGTTCACCGACTACTGCCGTCCGGCCCTCCGTCTGAGCGCGCTGATGGAGGTTCCGGTGCTGTACGTCTGGACTCACGATTCCATCAGCCTCGGAGAAGACGGCCCCACTCATCAGCCGGTGGAACATCTGGCCGCTCTCCGCGCCATGCCTGGCATGCTGGTCATCCGACCGGGGGACGCCAACGAAGTGGTCGAGGCCTACCGCCTCATCCTCGGCCTGGAAGACCGTCCCGCCTGTCTGGTCCTCTCGCGCCAGCCATTGCCGACTCTGGATCGTTCGACCTACGCGCCGGCGACTGGCCTGGCCCGCGGCGGTTACGTACTCGCGGACGCGCCGGACGGAAGACCGGACGTGCTGCTGCTCGCGACCGGTAGTGAAGTATCGCTCTGCGTAGTCGCCCGAGATCAGCTTCTTGCGGAGGGCATTCACGCGCGCGTGGTGAGCCTTCCGTGCTGGGAAGTGTTCGAGGAGCAGCCGCTCGAGTACCGTGAGAGCGTGCTTCCGCCGGACGTTACAGCCAGAGTGGCGGTCGAGGAGGCGGCGACCTTCGGGTGGGATCGCTATGTCGGCCCGCAGGGCACCATCCTGGGTATGCGGTCGTTCGGCATGTCTGCGCCGATGAAGGTCGTGGCTCAGCACTTCGGGTTCGCTCCCGACCAGGTCGCCGCCGCGGCGCGCGAGCAGCTCGCCCGTCGGAGCGGGCCGGCTCACGTGTGAGCGCTGCCCAGACCCGCCGCGTCCTCACGATCAACGCCGGCTCTTCCAGTCTCAAGGCGGCTGTTTACCGCATGGACCAGGGCGAGACCCGCCTGCTCCGCCTGGAGGCGAGTCGCATCGGGCGGTCCGACAGCTGGCTCCAGGTGATCGGACCCGATGGCTCCCGGTGGATCGACGGTGTGCAGCCCCTTCCGGATCATGGCGCCGCCCTCGACGCTTTGCTCCAGTGCATCGGTCGTTCCGATCAGTCCCTTGCACCGCAAGTGGCGGCGCACCGCGTAGTGCACGGTGGGATCCACCACTGGGAGCCCACCCCGATCACGCCGGAACTTCTGACTGAGCTCGAGTCGCTCGTTCCGGTCGATCCGGAGCACATGCCCCAGGCAGTGGCGTTGATGCGCGCGATGACGCGGAAAAACCCGAAGCTGCCACAGATCGCCTGCTTCGACACGGGATTTCACCACGGAATGCCGCTGGTCGCCCGGACCTACAGCCTGCCCCGGCGGCTGACCGCGGAAGGATTCATTCGCTACGGCTTCCACGGTCTCTCGTACGAATACGTGATTCAGCGATTGCGTGAGATCGATGCCTCGGCCGCGTCCGGCCGGGTTATCGTGGCGCACTTGGGAAATGGCGCGAGCCTGGCGGCCCTCTATCAGGGTCGCAGCATCGATACGACCATGGGTTTTTCCCCGCTCGGGGGACTCGTGATGGGGACCCGGTGCGGAGATCTGGACCCTGGGCTCGTGCTGTACTTGCTCCGGCATGAAAAATTGAGCCCCGACCAGCTGAACGAGCTGCTCAGCCATGAATCAGGCCTGCTCGGTGTGTCCGAACTCAGCTCCGACATGCGTGACCTCCTGGAGCATGAAGTTGTCGACCCGCGAGCAGCGGAAGCCATCAATCTTTTCTGCTATCAGGCGGCGAAATACATCGCCGCGTACGTTGCGGCTTTGGGTGGCCTCGACCTGCTCGTTTTTACTGGGGGCATTGGGGAGAGGGCCGCACCGGTCCGGCGGCGTATCTGCAAACGCCTGGAATTCCTTGGGCTCGAGCTTGATCCGGACCGCAATCAGGCCAACGACCGGGTCATTTCCGCCGCTGCAAGCAAGATCGTTGTCCGAACGCTCAAGACCAATGAAGAACTTATGATTGCGAGGCACGCGTGTCGCTTCGCGATGTAGGAGCGGTCTTCCCATGACTACTCTGGTTTTCGACCCGAAGGTGTCCAGCTCCGTGCCCCAGGAGGCAGCGAGCGTTCACACAGTGCCACCGCCTGAGGGACCACTGTCGGCCGAGGAGCTCGACCGAATTCACCGCTACTGGTCGGCTACGAACTACCTCGCCGTCGGACAGATCTACCTGATGGACAACCCGCTGCTTCATGCGCCGCTCGCCCCCGAGCATATCAAGCCGCGGCTTCTGGGCCACTGGGGAACCACGCCCGGGCTCAACTTCATCTACGTCCATCTGAACCGTCTGATTCGCGAACGTGACGCCGACGTGTTGTTCATCGCTGGGCCTGGCCACGGCGGACCGGCGCTCAACGCCAACGCGTATCTGGAAGGCAGCTACAGCGAGGTTCATCCCCGAATTACGCGGGATGTGGCCGGTATGCGCCTCTTCTTCCGGGAGTTCTCGACGCCGGGCGGCGTGCCGAGCCACTGCGGGCCTCATGTTCCCAACTCGATCCATGAAGGCGGAGAGCTGGGGTACTCATTGCTGCACGCGTACGGGGCTGTCTTCGACAACCCCAACCTGCTCGCGGTGTGCGTCATCGGAGACGGCGAAGCCGAAACCGGTCCGCTGGAAGGAAGCTGGAAGAGCAACAAGTTCCTCAACCCGGTCCGCGATGGCGCCGTGCTTCCCATTCTGCATCTCAACGGCTACAAGATCGCCGGGCCTACCGTGGACGGCCGCACCGGCGACGCTGACCTCATGTGGCGGTTTCGCGGCCATGGGTATGAGCCGCTGTTCGTCGAGGGAGACGATCCCGCCACCATACACCAGCTGTTTGCCGGTGCCCTCGAGGCGTGTTATCACGAGATCGGCGTGATCCAGCAGGAAGCCCGGCGCAACGGATTCCATACTCGGCCCACCTGGCCGATGATCGTGCTGCGAACGCCTAAAGGTTGGACCGGTCCCAAGGAGGTGGACGGGTTACCGATTGAAGGCACGTTCCGGGCCCATCAGGTCCCGATCGAGCACGTCCGCAGCAACCCAGATCACTTGCGATTGCTGGAGGCCTGGCTCAAGAGCTATCGGCCGGATGAATTGTTTGATGCAGACGGACGATTGATTGCAGGGCTGAGCGAGCTGATTCCCGAGGGGGATCGGCGAATGGGTGCGACCCCGCATGCCAACGGAGGTCGTGTTCTACGGCCGCTCGAGCTTCCGGATTTCCGCGATTATGGGCTCGAGGTCAAGGCACCCGGCGGCTTCGAGGCGGAGTCACCCCGCAAGCTGGGCGAGTTTCTCCGCGACGTGATCCGGCGCAATCAGGCCAACTTCCGATTCTTTTGTCCGGACGAGACCAATTCGAACCGGCTCAACGCGATTTTCGAGGTGACCGATCGCGCCAGCGTGGCGCCAACCGTTCCCATCGACGATCACGTCGGACCGGATGGTCGAGTTATGGAGGTGCTGAGCGAGCACTGCTGCCAGGGATGGCTCGAGGGCTACCTGCTCACCGGACGGCATGGCGCCTGGTCGTCGTACGAGGCGTTTGCCCAGATCGTGGACTCGATGCTGACCCAGCATGCCAAATGGCTGGAGCAGTGCATCGAGCTTCCTTGGCGAGCGCCGCTGGCGTCGCTCAACGTCTTTCTCACGAGTCATGCCTGGCGCAACGACCACAATGGGTTCAGCCATCAGGCTCCCGGGTTTGTCGATAACGCACTCGGACGGCGCAGCCAGGTGATCCGGATCTACTTCCCGCCGGACGCCAACTGCCTGCTCTCGGTATTCGATCACTGTCTTAGGAGCCGGAACTACGTGAACGTAGTCACGTGCGGGAAACAGCCCCAGCTGCAGTGGCTTTCGATGGATCGTGCCGTCGAGCATTGCACCCGAGGCGCTTCGCGGTGGGAGTTCGCCAGCAACGATGGCGACGGACAGCCGGACGTCGTTCTGGGTTGTGCGGGCGATGTTCCCACCCTCGAAACCTGTGCGGCCTCGTGGCTCCTGCAAAAGCATGTGCCGGGCATTCGGGTTCGGGTGGTCAATGTGGTCGACCTTGGCGTGATGATGCGCCCCGACCGGCATCCGCATGGCGTCTCGGACCAGGCGTTCGAGGGCTGGTTCACCGCCGCGGCCCCGGTGATCTTCGCGTACCACGGGTCGCCCTGGGTCCTGCACAGCGTGGTTCACGGCCGGGGCAACGAATCCCGCTTCCACGTGCGTGGCTTCATCGACCAGGGCACGACAACGACTCCCTTCGACATGACCGTCCTCAATGGTATGAGCCGGTTCCACCTGGGCATCGAGGCGCTCAAGTACGTGAGCCGACTCCGTTCGGCTGCATCAGAGGCAATCGATCTGTTCGAGCGCCGCCTGGCCGAGCATCGTGTATACATCCGGGAGCACCTGGAGGATCTGCCTGAGATCGCCCAGTGGCGATGGACGCCGGATTGGAGCGAGCCCAGCGGGCCGGTGCCCGCGGCGGAGGCACATGCCCGAGGCCAAGCGTTCAGTGATGCCTGAGTCGCGGACTCGGGACTCCAGCGCGGAGTACAAGCAGCAGGCAGCCGAGGCCGCCGTCCGCCTGGTCCAGTCCGGGATGGTGGTCGGGCTCGGCACCGGGAGTACGGCCGTGTTTGCCATTCGGCGAATTGGTGCGCTGCTCCAGACCGGCGAGCTCCGGGGCGTGGTCGGTGTGCCGACGTCCGCCGCGGCCGAAGCCGAGGCGCGCAAAGTGGGAATTCCTTTAGCCGAGATCGAGCCCGAAAGGAACGTGGACCTCACTATTGACGGAGCGGACGAGGTTACACCCGATCTCGATCTCATCAAGGGCCACGGCGGGGCGCTCCTCCGAGAAAAAGTCGTGGCCCAGGCCAGCCGCCGCGAAGTGATCGTAGTGGATCAAAGCAAGCTGTCGTCACGGCTCGGAACGCTGTCTCCCTTGCCGGTGGAGGTATTGCGGTTCGGCTGGGGCTCGCAGGCCCGCTTTCTCGAGTCGCTCGGCGCCCGTGTGGAGCTGATGCGGCGATCTTCCGGGGAGCCGTTCGGGACCGACGAAGGCAATCTCGTCCTGCTCTGCAACTTCGGTCCCCTTCCGGTGCCGGCCGAGCTGGCAGCCCGGCTGGCCGCGCGGGCCGGCATCGTCGAGCACGGGCTGTTCTTGGGCCTCGCAACCGATCTCATCGTGGCCGGGCCCGGTGGTATCGAGCAGTGGAAGCGACCGACCTCCGGTACCCCCTCATGACGATTCAAGTCCTGACTGACCCGGCCGCGCTGGCCCATGCCCTGACTGAGCTCGTGATATCCAGAGCGCAAACCGCGATCGAGAGCCGGGGCCGCTTCACGGTGTCGCTCGCCGGCGGGTCCACCCCCAAGGCCGCCTACGCCTTGTTGGCTGGGAAGGAGCTCGGTGATCGCATCGATTGGTCGCGCGTGCTGTTGTTCTGGGGCGACGAGCGGTGCGTCCCCCCGGACGACCAACTCAGCAATTACCGGATGGTTCGCGAAGCGCTCATAGATCGGGTGCCGATTCCTCCGGCCAATGTGCATCGCATTCGTGGCGAGGTCGATCCTCGCGATGCGGCCGCCGACTACGAAGCCTTGCTGAGGGGATTGCTGGGAACCGATCCCAGCGCCGACACTCCTACCCAGGGGCTGGACCTGGTTCTCCTCGGCCTCGGTGAGGACGGCCACACCGCGTCCCTGTTTCCCAACCACAAGGCTCTCCGCGCTACCCGCCGTTGGGTCGTAGCCGAATACGTCCCTGCCGTGACGATGTGGCGCGTCACAATGGCACCCGCGGTTCTAATCAGCGCGGCCGAAGTCGTGTTTACTGTGGCTGGTAGCGCAAAGGCCGGAGTCTTGCGACAGGTGATCGAGGGGCCGTACCAGCCGGACCGGTTGCCGGCGCAGGCTATACGGCCCTCCGGCGGCACGCTGACCTGGCTGGTCGATCGAGCCGCTGCCGCGCAGCTCACCACGGTCTCCGAGGGCGCGCGGGTCTCCGCCGACGGCTGAGACCCAACGTCGTCCGCTGCTCGCGCGTAATCTCAGTCGAGTTCGACACCCCGGCGCGGAGCAGACAGCGTGACCGAAGACATTACAGCTCAACAGACTCGTCAAAAGCTGCTGGACGCCGGCCTGGCCGTTTTCTCCGAGGTCGGCTACCACGGTGCGACCATCCGCGAGATCGCGGGCCGCGCCGGCACCAACATCGCCGCTATCAGCTACCATTTCGGCGGAAAGGACGGCCTCTATACCGCCGTCGTCCGCTCCGCGTTCGCGCTGGTCGCCGGGGATGCCTCGGCGGTGGTGGCGGAGCCCAATGGCGGTGAGGATCGGCTGCATCGGCTGGTTCGGGCTCTGGTCTGCGGCGCGACCGACGACACCCTGGATCTCCAGCGAGCACGGCTGCTCGCATGGGACACGCTGGAGCGAACCACCCGCGGCATGACGTGGAGCGCGGGGTACCAGGCGCCGTTCGTGGTCACGGCGGGTGACGTCGTCGCGGAGCAGCTCCGGGCCGATGCTGCACCGGGCGAGGTTACCATGCTCGCCATCTGGCTGGTGGGGCAATGCGTCGCGTTCCAGCAGGTGCGACATCTCCTGCCGGAGCGTGAAGCCCAAGCGATGATGGACCCAAGGGTGCGCAACGCCATTGCCGAAGTAGTGTATTGGCTCGCCCGGGCCGGGCTGGCGGCGTACCGCGGGGAGCCCGAGCTGGCCCTGCATGGAACCCAGCTCGCCGTATGACGCACGTCCGAATGCGGCCCGGCCGAGCGCCTCGCATCGGGGCATCGCTGGTCTTCGTCGTCAGCTTTCTCGCCGGAACGCTGGTGGGAGCACAGCAGGGTGGGGGGTACGGGCCGGGGGGCGGTTACACCCCGGCGGGCGGGTCTATGTCGGGCGGGGGCGCTTGGGATGGCGGTGCCGGTCGCGGGATGGGACGACCCCCGTTCGATCCGTCCGACATTCCGACCCCGGAAGAGATCGATGGGCCCCCCAACCCACCGACGATGCGGCAGCTCCTCTCTCTGACAGATTCCCAGACGCACCGCTACACCACCGCATGGGACAGTCTCATGAAGGAGACCGGGGCCAAGCGGGACAGTGCCCGCACGGCGGGTGAGGCCATGCGATCGTCCTTCCGGAGTCAGGATCGTCAGGGCGTGCAGACCCAGGCGAAGTTGCTCACTGCGCTTGGCAAGGACCTCCGGAAGCAGGACGACGCCTTCGACAAGTCGCTGGCCTTCTTCAGCAAGGACCAGCGGAAGCAGTACGAGGATTACAAGAAACAGGAGAAACAAGCGCGTGAAGAGGAGCGCAGACGGCGTTTCCGCGAGCGCTCGGGCGGAGATTCAACTCCGCAGTCGCCGTGAGCCGCGGGTCAGGCAGCGCCGTCAGGCGCCCCGTGGCGGACAAGTCGGCTCCGCAACGAATCGGGGGACCTGTGCGTATATCCCCCGTGTCCGATGCAGAGTTGATCCCCCGGCTCGCGGCCGGAGACGAGGAGGCGTTTGGCCGCCTCGTAGCCGAGCACGGCCCTGCGGCACGGCGACTGGCTCGCCTGGTCCTGCGCGACCCCAACGACGCTGATGATGCGGTTCAGGACGGGCTGCTCGCCGCCTGGCGATCTATTGCGCGCTTCGACCCGCGGCGCCCCTTCCGACCCTGGCTCATGCGCATCGTGCTCAATGCCGCGCGCGATCTGCGTCGCCGGCGGCTGGTGCGCGAAACGTTGCCCCTGGGCGGCCACGAGGCGAGTCGCGACGCCACTCCAGACCGCCAGGCCGGCCGGGCGTTGCTCCGGGCGCGGCTGACGGAAGCCCTCGCGACCCTGCCCGAACGGGCGCGAGTTGCGGTCACGCTCTTCGACGCGGAGGGGTACTCGCACGGCGAAATTGCAGAGCTGCTCGATGTCCCCGAGGGCACGGTGCGCTCCGATGTGTTCCATGCGCGGCGGAACCTGCGGGTATTACTGGCGCCGTTTCTCGAGGAGGTGGGATGACCGTTCACGATTCGTTTGATCATCGGCCCGACCCGATCATCGGCGGGCTGCTCCGGGATCATCTTGGGGTGGAAGGCCACGACGCATTCGTCGTCCGCATGAAGGCAGCGGCCCGGCGAGACCGGCGGTCGGGCCGAGCTGCCAATGCGCGGGAGTGGGACCTGCTGGCCGGCTGGTTCCGCCCCGGCATGGCTGCGGCTGTGGCAATCCTGCTCGGAGCCTTGATCAGTGTAGGCCTGGGTGAGCCTGCCTCGGCGGTACGGTTCGCCGAAGCGCTGGGACCGACCGAAGCTCCGGCCGAGCTGTTGGCGGCGGAAGTGCCTGATCCGCAGGTACTCCTGTCGCCGCTGCTGGAGACGCAGTGAATCCGGGCCCTCGTTGGCGCGCAGTAGCACTCCTCGTCGGAGTGTTCGTTGCCGGCATTGCAGTCGGGGGCTTTGGCGGCCGCTGGCTCGGCCCGCGAATCTGGCACCGGGAGAGAGCAACGCCCGGGCATGCCGTGGACATGCTTAGCCATCGTCTCGGGCTCAGGCCGTCACAGAGGGACAGCGTGAGAGCGATTTTCGGGCGGAGGAAGCCGGCCTTCGATACGCTTTGGAGGGAAATCGGGCCGCGCATCGATTCACTGGAGCATTCGGTCAGCCGGGAAATCGAAGCCCAGCTGGACCCCGATCAACGTACCAAGTATGCAGAGCTGCGGCGCCAGTTTGATGAGCGGCGCCGTCAGGGCCCGCCACCAGCACCCCCTCCCCCCGAGTGAACAAGCAGGTGCGCGGGAGTCAAGCGCCGTCGGCTGCAACTTGGCCGGCGGCGCTTGTTATGGGATATTGGCCCGATCATGCCGTTGCTCGATGCCGCTGCGCTTGGGCGGGCCCGGGACCTCGCGGTACGTGCTGCGCGCGCGCCGCGAGAGATCATTCTGGCGGGCTTTCGATCCACCGCTCTTGTCGTCGAGTCGAAGGGCGACGGAACGCCCGTCACCGCGGCTGACCGCGAAGCCGAGCTGGCGATTCGGCGCTGCCTGCGTGGCTCGTCCGAGTTCGGCGCCTTCGGAATTCTGGGTGAAGAGGGTGGCGCGGATGGCGAAGACGCCGGGTATCGCTGGATCGTCGATCCCATAGACGGGACTCGCGGTTTTGTCCGGGGGCTCCCGATCTTCGGGACGCTGATCGCTCTGGAAGAGACCACCTCGGAGCGCGCCCTGGTCGGCGTGATCCATCTGCCGCTCACCGACGAAACCCTGGCCGGGGCGCGCGGCCGTGGCGTTACCTGCAATGGGCGGCCCATTCGGGCGTCGCAAGCACGGGATCTCCGTTCAGCGGTGGTCTCGCTCCCTGACTTCGCCGAGTTCCGTGCCGTGGGGATGGAATCGCTGTACGGCGAGGTCCACGCCGCTTGTGACCATGTTCGTGGATACACCGATTGCTGGGCCCACGCGATGGTCGTTGCCGGCGCAGTGGACGCCATGATCGATCCCGGATTGAGCCCGTGGGACGTTCGAGCTACGGAGGTCCTCATCGCCGAGGCCGGCGGTGCATCGCGGATCCGCCGTTCGCGGGTGGCCGGGAAGGCGGACCTGATCTTCGGGAGTCCCGCCCTGGTTGAGCAAATCGCTCGAATGGCAGAGTTCCGGGAGGGTCGGTGAGCGCCGCTCGCCTCGGGCTCGGGACAATCGCCGCGTTGCTAGGGATGGCGGGCTGCGGGCCGCATCAACCGCAAGTGCCGGTGCCGAATCCTGACTCGCGCCAACTGGTGGTAGTTACCACCGAGGGGTGGACCGGGACCACCGGCTGGCTCCGCCGATACGAGCGAGTTCCTGATCATCCGGACTGGCGACAGGTGGGCGACTCGGTTCGCGTTGTGGTGGGCCGGGCGGGGCTGGCGTGGGGTCGGGGCATTCGTATCGATCCCCGTCCCGGTGACCCCCTCAAGCGCGAGGGCGACGAGAAGTCCCCGGCTGGGGAGTTCCAGCTCAGCCATGCCTTCGGCTACGCTCCGCCGGATTCGGCACGCTGGCTCCGCCTTCCATACGTGAATGCGACTCCTTCGCTCCAATGCGTCAACGATCCCGGCTCGCCTCGATACAACGAGCTGGTCTATCGGCCGACGGAAGGCGAGCCGCCATGGCACAGCGCCGAGGACATGCGCCGCGCTGACGACGCGTATCGGTGGGGGGTCGTGATCGAGCATAACAGTGGCTGGGCCAGGGAACCGGGCGCGGGCTCCTGCATCTTCATGCACGTGTGGCAGGGCCCGTCGACGCCGACCGTCGGCTGCACCGCGCTCGCCATCCATCCCCTGGTGGACCTCCTGAGCTGGCTGGCTCCACTCCGAACCCCCGTGCTGGTCCAACTCCCACGATCGGTTTACGAGCGGGTGCGGGTCGATTGGGACCTTCCGTAGCCCGGCGCTGGACGGCCGGTTGCTCGGGCGACTACACTCCCAATATGCGCTTTTACATCCTTTTGGCCTCTCTGGCAGTGCTCCTGCTTGTCCCGCCAGGCACCCACGCCCAGACGCCGGCCGAGGGCGCCCGATCCGCTGCGGCGCATCGGCCTGGTCGGTTGTCCAGCGCGGGGGTCTATCGGGCGGAGGCTCGGGTTGATTCAGTGTACACCCAGCGAATCAACCGCCAGGCCTTCGTGGATGCCGGCGATTTCGCCTCGTATCTCATCGCGCGGCTGGGGGTGAAGCCGTTCCCCGATAATCTCGCGATCGATATCGGCGTGGACACCGGAGCGGTCACGCTGAGTAGCCAGGTCCAGCAGCTGCCGCCGGCGGTCAAAGCGTCGCTCGGGCCGGCGCTCATGTTGCTGGATCCGTCTTCGGTCATCGCGGCGGATGTCGCGCTGTTCAAGAAGCAACCCGGCGTAATGCGATTTCATCTGCGATCGCTGCTGGTGAACGGTGTGGCCATGCCCGAGGCTCTACTCTCGCCGATCATGTCGCAGGTGGGCTCACGGTATCCCGCTCTGACCGAAACCGGACGTGACCTGCTCGTGTCCATTCCGCAAGACGGCACAATGCGGCTGGAGCGCGGGGGCGTTCGCGTAGCCATCAGCGACGCCGCCCCTCACCCGAAGAGCAAGTCCTAAGGGCCTCCGGAATGGGTGGCCGAAGCGCCGGCCCGCTGGTGATGTTGGTGGGACTCGGCATCATGGCGCTTGGATTCTTGATGTGGTCGGGTGCGCTCGGCTGGTTCGGACGGCTTCCGGGAGACGTTCGGGTCGAGCGGGATGGTCTCCGTATTTTCTTCCCGCTCACCTCGATGATTCTGGTTTCGCTCGCCCTGACACTCCTGTCCTATCTGATTCGCCGGTTTTTCTAGAGTCGCTTTCCTCCGCTGCTTCGCTGGGTGCTTGCAACCCTGCCGAGCCTCCCTATCTTCGACCGGAGCCGACCCAGGCGCCGGTCGTCCGAACGCCAACCAAGGAGCCCGTGATGTCTGACCCGCAGGGCGGAACGCTCAAACCCATTACCCCGGCTCGGGTAGCTGAGGAGCTCAAGCGCTTGAACGCCGCGCGGCAGAAGGGCGAGCTCGATGCCACGACCTACGACCAGCGATTCGCCCGTATGATCGGTGAGCTGCGCGATCGCCGGATCGAGGGCTCGCGAGCAGAGATCCTGGCGGTGCTCACGCCGCTCAAGGATGACGGGACCGTCTCGCTCCAGGACTGGACCCGACTGACCAAACAGCTGGGCCTTGCATAGCCGGCCGCTCGGGCCGGGCGCTCCCGCCGTTTCCACAGTGGGATTCGGCGGGATGCATCTATCTCTCCAAGACCGACCGTCCGACGAGCAGGGCATCCGGGTGATCCATGCCGCGCTGGATGCGGGGGTCACGTTCATCGACACGGCCAACGTCTATTGCCTCGACGACCACGACATCGGTCATAACGAACGGTTAGTGGCCCGCGCACTCAGCTCCTGGGCTCGGCGCGGATCGGTGATCGTCGGGACCAAAGGCGGGCTCACCCGACCCTCAGGCCGGTGGGAGCGAGATGGCCGGCCGGCTGCACTCCGTCGAGCGTGCGACGCGTCGCTCCGGGCCTTGGGCGTCGAACGAATCGACCTGTATCAGCTCCACGCGCCCGATCCCAACGTCCCGTTCGCCGAAAGCGTAGGGGCGTTGGCCCAACTCGCCCGCGAGGGCAAGATTCGCTGGGTCGGTCTCTCGAATGTCTCGGTAGCTCAGATTCGCAATGCGGAAGCCATTGTCCCCATCATGACAGTGCAGAATCGGCTCAATCCGTTCTTTCGGGAGGGCATTGCCGACGGCGTCGTCGGTTACTGTGGAAAGCAGGGTATCGGCTTCCTCGCGTACAGCCCCACTGGCGGTGGCCGCCTCAACCGCAAGCTTCCCGAGCACCCCATCCTTCGAGCCATGTCCCGCGAACTGGGCTTCAGTCCTCATGCACTGGTGTTGGCGTGGGTGTTGGCCCAGGGATCCACCGTGATTGCCATCCCCAGTGCCCGGAAGGTGGAGCACGCGATGGATAGCGCTGGCGCTGCTGACATACGGCTCGGCCCTGAAGAGTTGCGGCGGCTTGACGAGGCGGCGTTCTCGAGGGCCTGAACTGCGGTAAACGGTGAACGGGGTCTTTGACGCAGCATCGCCCTCCCCGTTTACCGTTCACCGTTCACCATTCACGCTTTTAGCTTTAACTCCCATGCCCGCCAACCTCCGTCGGCCCACCCCCACCGCCTGGATCGGCGACGTCGCCGTCGGCTCGTGCCATCCGATCGTCGTGCAATCCATGACCAACACCGACACCGCCGATGTGACGGCCACGGTGCGACAGGTGGCGGCGCTGGCTCGGGCGGGCAGCGAGCTGGTGCGGGTGACGGTGAACAATGAGGAAGCAGCCGCCGCGGTGCCCGACATCGTCGACGGGCTCGACCGGGTCGGTGTCGGGGTACCGATCGTGGGCGACTTCCACTACAACGGGCATCTCCTGCTTACCCGCTATCCCGAGTGTGCCAAAGCGCTCGCCAAGTATCGGATCAACCCCGGCAACGTTGGCGGGAAACGGGCGGACGAAAACTTTCGCGCCATCATCGAGGTCGCTCTCCGGCACGAGAAGCCGGTGCGCATCGGCGTAAACTGGGGATCGCTGGATCAGATTCTGCTCACCGAGTTGATGGACGCCAATGCTGCCTTGCCGGAGCCGCGCGACGCTCGCGATGTCACGATGGAGGCCATGGTCGAAAGCGCGGTGCGTTCCGCGGCCCTGGCGGAGCGGATCGGGCAGCCGCACGACCGGATCATCATCAGCGCAAAGGTCTCGGGCGTGCAGGACCTGGTGGATGTCTACCGCATGCTCGCCGCGCGCTGCGACTATCCGCTCCATCTCGGACTCACCGAGGCCGGCATGGGAATGAAGGGCATTGTCGCGAGCACGGCGGGCCTCTCGATGCTGCTGCAGGAAGGAATCGGGGACACGATCCGGGTTTCTCTCACGCCCGAGCCGGACGGCGATCGTACGCTCGAGGTGCAGGTGGCTCAGCAGGTCCTGCAGTCACTCGGCTTGCGGAGCTTCACGCCTCAGGTAACCAGTTGCCCTGGCTGCGGTCGGACGACAAGCACGTTCTTCCAACAGATGGCGCTCGACATCCAGGAATATCTGCGCGAAAAGATGCCGGTCTGGCGGGAAGCACGGCCCGGCGTCGAGGAGCTGCGGGTCGCCGTCATGGGCTGCGTGGTGAACGGACCAGGCGAATCCAAGCACGCGCACCTGGGTATCTCGCTGCCGGGAACTTTTGAAGAACCCAAAGCCCCGGTGTACGTCGATGGCCGGTTACTGACCACGCTCAAGGGCGACAACATCGTTCCCGAGTTTCTCCTGATTCTCGACGAATACGTGCAGAGCCGGTACCGCGTCAGCGACTAATCCCGTGACACGATGGTGACCTTCGAGCTGTTTGCTCGGCGAGTCGGGTCATGGGCGGCCATCGGCTGCCGTTCCGGTGGTCGCGTTGGCCATTCTGACCTCGATGGTCCACGCGAAGGCGCTCCTGATCATCCGAAGGACAGTTCGATGCGCCTCGCGGTCATTGTGCTCTCGAATTATGTGATCTGCGGCCTTTCGGCACTTCCCGTGAGCACCGCTAATTGACCGCGCAGTAGTTCCGGTGATGTCTACCGGACCGATCGGTCCGGCTTCGATGTTCCACCGGGGCTGTTGTTACGCCCCGTATCCTCGCAATCGCGCGGTCGGGGGAGATACCTCTGCCGTGGGGGACATCGTGGTACGGGTGGCCACCGGAACAAGTTTGTAGCGTCGATGATGGCCATCACACGCCCGGGCCGAGCGGTTGGGGAAAACCTCCGGCGCGCAGCGCGCTGGATCGTCGGGATAGCGTTGGTCGCCGCGCTGGTGTGGCAGGTAGATCTAGGCGAAGCCGCCCGGCATCTGCTGAATGCTCACCGGGGCGGACTGCTGCTTGCGCTGCTGGTCTTGGGGCTCAGCCGCTTCGTCAAGGCGGCCCGCTCGTACCCGCTGATGCAAGTGCAGAGCAACCAGTTGCCGTTCTGGCTCTGCCTGCGTGCGTACCTGGCATCAGGATCGGCGGCCTACCTGCTCCCGTCTGGTTTCGGGGCGGATGTGCTCCGCGTAGTGGCGCTGGGCCGCGGCCGCGGCCTCGTTCCGGAAGTCACTGCATCCATCGCCATGGAGCGAATGCTGAGCGGTGTCGCGCTGGTGACGGCGAACCTCCTAGCCGCCCTCTACGCGCTTCAGGGCCGCCAGCCGGGACGCTTTGCCCTGGGGTCGTTGGGGCTTGCGGTCGCAGCGGCCATCGCAATGGTGCTTCCCCTCAACGAGCGGTTCATGGAATGGATTCGGCGCAGCTGGATCGCCCGCAAGCTGTCACGATACGCTGACAGCCGTTGGATGCACACCATCACACGGTTCTGGAACGCCTATTACGCCTACCGGCACCGGCCCGGCGTCCTGCTGGCCGTCATGCTGCTGTCCCTGACCGAGACGGTATTGGTCGTGATCAGCATAGCATTCCTGGCGGCTGCCACCGGAACTGGGATCACCCCTGCGATGCTGCTCGTCGTCGTCCCGCTTACACTCGTGCTGCACCGGCTGCCGATCACCTACTGGGGCATCGGTGTCGCCGATGGCGGGTTCGCATTCCTCCTCAAGGCCCTCTACTTCATCCCGCCGACTCAGGCGCTCGCCGTCGCCGCCGCGTATCGCGTCATCGAGCTGCTGGCGAACATCCCCGGAGCTCTCCTGTGGCGCGATCTCGCCAGCGCGAGCCGGGCTCCGGGTCCCGCAGCGGAGTCGGGTCGCAAGGCAAGGATTCCGGTAGGCGTAGGTAGATAGGCGATAGGTCAGCGGCGGGCACGAGGTCGACCGTCCAGAGACCGCGCGGACGCCTAGTGTGAAGTAAAGCCGCTTGCCATCGGTTACGAATTCGGGCTGGTGAGATGGCCGTGTCGGGTCATCGAAAGCCGTCCTACAAAGATGCACTGCTTCATGGTGGCGCTCCCCACACATACATGATGGTGGTCACGCGGGCTCGTGCATCGAGGTTCTGGAACCGATGCTGGCGATCCCGTCTCCAGTGATCGCCGCGCCGCGGGCGGACCTGCTTGGGGTGCTTCTCCGGGAACATCCCAGGTTCTGCCAACCGATCGCGGAGGGCGGCGGCCGAGGGACTAGCGGTAGATTGGACGTTCATGGATGAGGCGGCCAGTTGTTCAATACCATCGCGTTCGTCGAGAGCGGGACGCTCTGCGACCGGCTCCAGGGGGGCTGCCCCTGACAGCCATGCCTAGCCTCGAGGGTGTCGTGAGCGCTGCGCTCGCCGGCCGGTACCAGATCGAACGCGAGCTCGGCCACGGCGGCATGGCGACTGTCTACCTGGCTCGCGACGCGAAGCACGACCGCCAGGTCGCCTTGAAGGTGCTACGGCCCGAACTGACCGCCACGCTGGGCTCCGATCGCTTCCTGAGCGAGATCCAGGTCTCCGCGCGCCTTACTCATCCGAACATTCTTGCGGTGTACGACTCCGGCAACTCTAATGGTGTTCTCTACTATGTCATGCCGTATATCGAAGGCGAGTCGTTGCGGGCGCGCTTGAGCCGCGAGACCCGTCTCGGCATCGCAGAGTCAATTGGGCTGGGCCGCGAGATGGCCGATGCGCTCGACTACGCTCATAGTCGGGGAGTGGTTCACCGCGATGTCAAGCCGGAAAACGTCCTGCTGGCAGCCGGTCATGCCGTCATCGGCGACTTCGGAATTGCGCGGGCCATGCATGTAGCGGGTGTCACCCACGTCACGGCCGAGGGAGTGATCATCGGGACGCCCGCGTACATGAGCCCGGAGCAGGCTGGTGGCGAGCGCGACATCGATGGTCGGAGCGACATCTACAGTCTGGGCTGCCTCCTGTTCGAGACCCTGGTTGGTAGTACCCCGTTTACCGGGAACAGCGCCCAGACGCTGCTGGTTCGTCGGCTTACCGAAGACGCCCCCCTGCTGCGCACCATCGATTCCAGCATCCCGGTCGCTCTCGAAGCGGTCGTTGCCAAAGCCCTCGCCACCGACCCGGCGGACCGCTTTGCGACCGCAGGCGAGCTATCGGGGGCCCTTGATCGGGTCGAGCGGTTGGGACCCGGCGCGGCCGTCGTCCCTGGGCCATCCACCACACACCGGTTGACCGATGCCTCGATCGCGGTACTCCCCTTTGCCAACCTGAGCGCCGATCCCGAGACCGAATATTTCAGCGACGGCATGACCGATGAGATGATCAACGCGTTGAGTCAGGTGCGCGGCCTGCGGGTCGCCGCCCGAAGCTCATCGTTCATGTTCAAGGGCAGGAACATTGACGCTCGCGACATCGGCGAGCAGCTCAGGGTGCGCACCCTCCTGCAGGGAAGCGTTCGGAAGTCGGGGAACCGGATCCGCCTCACGGCGCAGCTGGTAAGTGTCGGCGACGGATACCATCTCTGGTCCCAGACGTATGAACGCACGCTCTCCGACGTGTTTGCGCTGCAGGACGAGCTGGCTCGCGCGATTACCGCGACCCTGACGCAAAAGGTCGTCGGAACGAGCAGCGGGCCATTGGTGCAGCCGCCCACCGATAATGTGGACGCCTACACTTTGTACCTGCGAGGCCGGCATGCCTGGACCCTGGCGTCACTGGAAGGGTTTGAGACCGCCGCGTCCTGTTTCGAACAGGCGTTGGCCGCCGATCCCAATTACGCCGTAGCCCACGCTTGGCTGGCATATGCGTATGCCATCATGGGATTCGACGAGTTCGGCCTCATACCGTCGCTCGAGGCTATTCCGAAAATTCGCTCCGCGGCGACGCGCGCTCTGGAACTCGACCCGGGGCTCGGGGATGCGCATTTCGCCCAGGCCCTTCTCGCCGCGCTCTACGACTGGGATTGGACACTTGCGCGGAAGGGATTCGAGCGTGCCCTGGAAGCCGGGTCGGCCTCGTCACTCGCCCAGCACTGGTATGCCATGTTCCTCTGCGCGATGGGGCAGCCGGAAGAGGGGCTGCAAGTTGCCCGGCGGGCGCAAATACTCGACCCACTGTCGCTGGCGATTCAGGTGACCGTCGGCCGTTGCCTCCATTTCGGTCGACGGTTCGAAGAAGCAGCCGAATGCTTTCGCAGTCATCTGCAGCTCAATCCTGCATCGATCCAGGGTTACATCAGCCTGGCCCGGACGCTGCTCGCGCAACGCAAATGGGACGAAGTTGCTTCCGAGCTCGAGCGCGCCATGCAGCGGCTTGGGCGGGTGCCGATCTTGCTGTGCTTCAGCGCGCAGGCTCACGCATGGGCCGGTCGCACGGATCAGGCCCGCGAGCTGCTGGCTGAGCTCAAGGAGCTGGCGACTCGGCGGCATGTACCGATCCTGTACGAGGCCCAGATCTGTTTCAGTCTGGGAGATATGGACGCCGGCTTCCAGCGGTTCGAACAAGCGGTTGACCAGCATTCGGGCTGGGTCATGTTTCTCCGCGTGGAGGCCACATGGGATCAGCTCCGCGACGAGCCCCGGTTCAAGGCAGTTCTCCGCCGAGCAGAGCTGGATTTCTGAAGACCTCGGCTCCCTTATACTCCTAGCGTGTCTCTCTTTGCGCTCGCCGGCCTCGACGCGACCCTCCGCGATCAACCTCTGATTGCCCTGCCTATCCTGTTTGCCGCAGGGCTCGGGACCAGTTTGACGCCGTGCATGTATCCCATGATCCCGATCACCGCGGGTGTTCTGGGTGGAGCGGGTACTCAGGAGCGTTCGCAGGGGCGCACCTTGGCCCTCACGGCGAGCTACGTAACCGGTCTTGCGCTGGTGTATGCATCGCTTGGGCTCCTGGCCGGCCTGACCGGATCGCTATTTGGAAGCGTCAGCTCGAATCCGTGGGCCTATTTCGTGATGGGCAACCTGCTGCTCTTGTCCGGTCTCGCACTGCTGGACGTTTTCACCGTGCAGGCACCCGGCCGCGTACTTGCCTGGGCGGGGCAGCTCGGTGGCGGGTCGTTGGGAGGAGTCTTTCTGCTCGGAGCGACGTCCGGCCTGGTCGCGGCGCCGTGCGGGGCACCTGCGTTCGCGGCCGTCCTCACTTTCGTCGGTGCAACCCGAAGTGCCGCCCTCGGCTTCGCATACCTGTTCGCCTTCTCGCTGGGCATGACCGCGTTGCTGGTGGCGATTGGGTTGTCCTCGGGACTGCTACGCCGACTTCCCCGGAGCGGAATCTGGATGGTCTGGGTAAAGCGAATTGGCGGGGTGCTGGTCCTTGCAATGGCTGAGTACTATTTCGTCCAGATGGGGAGAGTGTCATGAAGCATCGGTGCTATCGGATTGGTTTCCTGTGCGGCATCGTAGCCGCTCTCGGGATGCTCGCAGCCCAGCCAGCGGCGGGGCAGGGAGAGAGCGGTATCAAAGTCGGATCTCAGGCGCCGATCGTCAGCGTGCACGATCTCGACGGGAAATCGGTTGATCTCGGAGCCTACATCGGAAAGCAGCCGGTGGTGCTCGAGTGGTGGGCGACGTGGTGCGAGCTGTGTGAAGCCATGTTGCCGCGGGTAAAGGCGGCACACGCCGCGTATGGCGACAAGGTCGCATTTCTTGGAATCAATGTCACGGTGAATCAGACGCCGCAGCGCGTCAGGAAGTATCTGGCCGAGCACAAGCCGCCGTTTCGCACCCTCTACGATGACCGGGGAACCAGCATTCGGGCCTACGGAGTACCTAGCACGTCGTTCATCGCAGTCGTGAGTAAGGAGGGGAAGGTGATGTACACCGGCCTGGGGAGCGACCAGAACCTCGACCCGGTGCTTCGTCAGGTGACTGCTCAGTGACATGCACTGAAATCGGTGGTTGATGCCGATCCGGCGCCGCTGGGCCGCGATCGGATGGACGATCACCATTCTTCTGGGAGCCACGCTGGACGCGCATGCCCAGGCCGCGCGGGCGGCTGTCGATCGGTTGGCCGACGCCTATTGGGAGGCCCAGCTCGATCGGTACCCGGAATCCGCCACGATCTACGGCTTTTCCGGTCCCAGGAACGGGAAGCTGACCGATCTCTCTCCCGACGGCTTTGCCCATTGGGAGCAACAGCTACAGGACTTTCGGCGCACGGGTGCGAGCATCGATACGACGACCCTCGATCACGCCTCCAGAGTGAATCTGGGCATGCTGGAGGCGGAGATCGGAAAGGCGCTCGAGGTTCGCCGCTGCCGCCGTGAGCTCTGGACCGTGGACCAGCTGGACGGTCCTCAGGTCGGCCTCGCCACGCTGGCCGAACTCCAGGCCATCCGCACCGCTGCCGAGCGATCGTTGTTGCTCGAGCGGTGGGGGCGCATCGGCCGGTATCTCGATCAGCACGTGGCCAACCTTCGGGCCGGCCTGGACCGGGGCTACGCTGCGGCCCGGATCAACGTGGAACGGGTCATCGGCCAGTTGGATCGAATCGTGGCCCAGCCACCTGATTCATCTCCATTCTTCGCTCCCGCGGGGCGGCTCAAGGCAGACGATCCCACCTTCAAGCGAAGGCTTCGAGGCCTTGTGCAGGACTCCGTGCTTCCTGGCTTCCGGCGTTACCGTGACTTTCTCGCCGCGACCTACCTAGCGCGGTCGCGTCCCGAGGATGGGATTCGCTGGCTGCCAAACGGCGCCGACTGCTACCAGGCCCTGATCCGCAATCACACCTCTCTCGACCTTTCGGCAGCGCAAATTCATCAGACAGGTCTCGACGAGGTATCGTCGATTCGTGCCGAGATGCTGGTTATCGTCAAGCGGCGATTTGGCACCCAGAACCTGGATTCGGTGCTCCGGGCCATGCCGGAGGACTCGACCCTTACCTTCGCAACACGGAAGGACGTGTTCGCGGCAGCCGAGGCCGCGACCGAACGCATGGAGCGAAAGCTTCCCGAGCTGATCGGGCGGCTTCCACGCCGCCGGGTGATGGTCGAGGAGATGCCAGCCTACCAGGAAAAGGACGCACCGGCGGCGTACTACTACCCGGGCACCGCGGACGGCAGCCGTCCGGGACGGTACCTGGTCAACACCTACGAGCCTCGCCAGCGGCCGCGATACACCACCGAGGTGCTGGCGTATCACGAGGGCGTTCCGGGACACCACATTCAGATCGCCCTGAGCCAGGAGCTGCCACTCCCGGCTTTCCGTCGCTACGGAGCGGGGACCACGGCGTTGGTCGAGGGCTGGGCGTTGTACACCGAACGTCTGGCCGACGAATCGGGGATGTATACCGACGACCTGAGCCGGCTGGGCATGCTGTTTTTTCAGGCGTGGCGGGCGTGCCGGCTGGTCATTGATACCGGGCTTCATTCGATGGGCTGGAATCGGAAGCAGGCGATCGAATACCTCCTAACCAACACCGGCCTGAGCCGGCTCGATGCCGCGAATGAGGTCGATCGCTACATCGTCGACCCCGGTCAGGCGCTCGCCTACAAGATCGGACAGCGGGAAATCACGCGGCTCCGCACGGAGGCGAAGCAGGCGCTCGGCTCCAAATTCGACCTTCGGCGTTTTCACGATGTGGTCTTGGACGACGGCGCGGTCAGTCTGCCGATTCTCGCGGACAACGTTCACCGCTGGATTGCCTCTCAGCAGACGCACACCCAGTGACACCTGCAGCGGGACGCGACGCACCAGCTTCGTCGGTAAAGAGGGGGACGCTGGTGCCGCGATACTGCCGGCTCTGCCGCCGTTCTACAGAGCGGAACCCGCTCCGCAGACCCCAATGCAAACATGTGATTTAGGTTACACAGTGGTGACCAAAACCCTGAAAAAGCTGGTGTCGACAATGTGCGTAAGTAATTCGTATGCATAATTCCTATAGCGGTGCCGACACTGTCGCCATCCTTCGATCTGCTTAAGATGCCGCGCCGCAAGCTTTGGTGTTCACGCTAGTTAGCCTTCTGACTTCAAGCGTCATCTCAGCCTGAACGCATCGATTTTCAACTCTTAGACACCCCATTTGGATATTCACTTTGTCGGCTTTTCCACATGTGGATAGCGTTGCAGGAGCAAGTCGCTCGGATCGGCTCCGGGACGGCTTTCTAAGAGGCGGCCGCGTCCTTTCGCTCGCGCCCGGGATAGACGGCGACGCGGTTTGGTGGCAGGCGGGGCGAGTGCGCGCGGTGGGAAACGCAGCAACTTTGGAACGCAACCTGTCCCCTGAAACACCGCGCTATGACCTGCCTGGGACCTGGATTACTCCGGGATTCGTCGACGGGCATACCCACTTTGCCACCTGGGCTCTGGGCCGGCGACGAGTTCAACTGGCTGGCGTGCGCACCAGGGCGGAGGCGCTGGACCGGGTGCGAGCCGCGGGAGTTGAAGCGGGTTGGGTTCTCGGGCAGGGATGGGACGCGAATCGATGGGAAGCTCCGCCCGACCGCTGGGCGCTCGATGCCGTGCGCAAGGAGCCGGTGTACCTGGACTCGCTCGACGTCCACGGCGCATGGCTCAACACGGCGGCCCTGAAAGCAGCGGGCATCGACCGGTCCAGCGTCGATCCTTTCGGCGGTCGGATCGTGCGCGATGCGAACGGCGAGCCGACAGGTCTCTTGCTGGAACGAGCGGTCGAGCTCGCGTTGCCGGCTCTTCCGGTCCCGCCAGATAATCTGCTCGATGCCGCGTTGCGAGAGGCCCAAGCCGAGGCGCATCGATTGGGCGTCACCGGCATCCACGACGTCGAAACCGAAGCCGTTCTCGCGGCCTTTCGACGGCTGGAGAACCAGGGGGCGCTGCGGTTGCGTGTGCTCTTCCATCCGCCGGTAGCGGCGCTGAACCGCCTGATCGCGAGTGGGATGCAGAGCGGCCAGGGATCCGACTGGCTTCGAATCGGTGGTGTGAAGCTCTTCCTCGATGGAAGTCTGGGCAAGCAGACGGCCTGGATGCTCGAGCCTTACGAGGGAAGCCGGGAGTGTGGCATGCCGATCTCCGCCTTTGAGCAGGCGCGGGAAGCCATCCAGACCGCAAGCCAGGTAGGGATCGCCGCGACCGTCCACGCGATCGGTGATGCCGCTGTGCGGCGAGCCCTCGATCTCCTCGAGTATGCTCCCCGGGTGGCGATTCCTCATCGCATCGAACATCTCCAGTGCGTGCACCCGGACGACCTTGGCCGTGCCGCCCGCCTCGGCGTTGTCGCATCGATGCAGCCGGCGCATCTGCTCACCGACATCCCTCTGATCGACCGATACTGGGGCTCTCGAGGTGCCGGAGCCTATGCGTTTCGCAGCCTTCTGGACCAGGGAACGGCGGTAGCCTTTGGCAGCGATGTGCCGGTAGCGCCGCTGGACCCTCGGGAAGGCATTTACGCGGCGCTGGCGCGGCGAGCCGATGACGATTCTCCGTCGGGGGGGTGGCGCTCGGAAGAGGCTCTTGGCTTCGAGACGGCTCTCCGACTCTACACGGAGGGATGTGCGCGTGCGGCCGGCAATGCCGGACACCGCGGTCGCCTTGCCCCCGGCATGGACGCCGACCTCGTTGCGTGGGAGCTGGACGGTGCTTCGCTCGCGGCGGGCGAGGCCGCTGCCTTCCGTCAGGCCCGTGCGCGGCTGACCGTGGTCGACGGAGAAGTCCTAATGCAGGCGTGACCCGCCACGATTAGACTCCGTGACTTCGCCGCTCTACAGGGACGCCGTGCCGCTCGCATCGATTCGCCGTACCAAGATCGTCGCTACCCTTGGCCCTGCCTGGGAAACCCGCGAGCGAATGCTCGCGCTGCTCGATGCCGGGGTTAATGTCGTGCGGGTCAACGCATCTCATGGCACGCCCGAGATTCGCTCCCGCTGGATTCGAGATCTCAAGGAGGTCATCGAGTCTCGCAGTGCCACAACTAGCGCTGCGATTCTGCTCGATCTGCATGGTCCACGCATCCGCGTCGGCCAACTGGCAGAACCACTCGTTCTCGAGGCGGGGCAGAACGTGATCTTCGCGCCGGAAGCCGACGCCTCAGGATCCGAGATCCCCACGGCCTACGCCGGGCTGGCCAAGGACGTCCAGGCCGGCAGCACCATCCTGCTCAACGATGGGCTGCTCAATGTGGAAGTCACCGGAGTGCGGGGCGATCGTGTGTTGGGTCGAGTGCGGTATGGCGGGGAGCTGCGGGCCAACAAGGGAATGAACCTTCCCGGGGTCCAGGTGAGCGCACCCGCCGTCACCCAAAAGGACCGGGAAGAAGTGGAGCGGGCGATAGCTCTCGGGGTGGACTACATCGGCGTCTCTTTCGTGCGCAAGCCGGAGGACCTCGCGGAAGTCCGCCGCCTGGTACCGTCCCAGACCAAGCTGGTTGCGAAAATCGAGAAGGACACGGCGCTCGACAATCTCCGTCCGATTCTGCAGGCCTCCGACGCCATCATGGTGGCGCGAGGAGATCTCGGAGTCGAGCTTCCCTTCGAGAAGGTGCCCCTCGCGCAGAAGCGAGTGATTCGTGAGGCCAACCTGCACGGCAAGCCGGTGATCACCGCGACCCAGATGCTGGAATCGATGGTGCACGCACCCCGGCCCACCCGCGCGGAGGCGTCGGATGTTGCCAACGCGATCCTCGATGGGACCGATGCGGTCATGCTCTCAGCTGAAACAGCGGTCGGGGAGTTCCCCCTCGAGGCGGTTGAGGCGATGGCGCGGATTGCTCGCGAAATCGAGCAGCAGCGCCGGGGGCGGAGTCCGGCGTTCGACATGGCAGTCGGCCGCCGTCGGGAAGAGCTCGAGCGCCTGCAGAAAGGCGAGTCGGGCACCTTCACCCCCACACGCACCGAAGACGCAATCGCCGTTGCCGTCTGCGCGGCGGCTGACCTGATGAGCGCCCCGCTCGTGGTCTGTTTTACCAGCAGTGGCTTCACCGCCCGGACGGTCGCCTCGTATCGCCCTTCCGTCCCTATCTTCGCGATCACGCCCGAGCCCGAAACGTTCCGCCAGTTGTCTCTGGTCTGGGGTGTGGTACCCGCTCTGGCGGAGCACCTTCCCAACTACGACTCAATGCTCGCGGTTGCCCGCCACAAACTGCTCGAGCTCAAGTTGGCCGAGCCGGGTGAGCGTGTGGTGGTAACGGCGGGTGTGCCGTTCGATCAACCCGGCACTACCAACCTCCTCAAGATCGAAGCAGTTTAGGAGATGCGGCTCACCTTTCTTGGCACCGGTACGTCGTTTGGCGTGCCTCAGATCGGTTGTGACTGCGCGGTGTGCCGTTCTTCCGACGCCAGAGATCGCCGTTCTCGTGCCGGCGCCCTCGTGCAAGTGAGCGACACGGCGATTCTGATCGATACCCCGCCCGAGCTGCGCCTTCAGCTAGTCGCCGCCGGGCAACCGCGAATCGATGCGGTCCTCTATACCCACGCTCATGCCGACCACGTCAACGGCATCGATGACCTGCGAATATTCTCGGTGAAGCAACGTCGCCCGCTACCGTTGTACGGGCCCGCTGAAACACTCGAAACCTTGCGAGCATCGTTCAGTTACATCTTCGACGACAACGTGCGGCCCTACGAAGGAACCTCGAAGCCCACGCTCGAGCTACGGCCGGTCGAGCCCGGCCGGCCGATCGTCATCGCGGGCATACCAGTCCTTCCGCTGGCGTTTCAGCACGGACATCTGCGGGTGTTCGGCTACCGGCTCGGCAGTCTGGCGTACATCACCGATGCCAAGGAGGTACCCGACTCGGCCCGCGCCTGCCTGGGTGATCTGAAAGTGTTGGCACTGAACGCGCTTTGGTGGCGGCCCCATCCCACTCACCTGAGCATCGGCGAAGCGGTTCGTACGGCTCAGGAGCTGGGTGCCGAACGAACCTTCCTGACCCACCTCACCCATGAAACCGCACACGCAGACCTGGTGGCGCAGCTTCCTCCCGGAATCGAGCCGGCGTATGACGGTCTCGCCGTGGAGGTCGATTGATGAAGTTGCGCGGCGCTGGCTTTCTCGTGGTTTGGGTGATGGGCTTGGGTCTGCTTGTGGGTTGTGGCGCTGACTCGCCTTCGCAGCGTCCGCTGGGCTCCATTCCAACCGACGATCTGATCTACAATAACGAGCGGGCGGGGTTCACGCTCGCGTTACCGCCCGCCTGGCACGATCGCTACGATGTCGACGCCCGCTCGGGTCCAATCGCGGCGGCTCAGTGGCCTTACGCCAGCGATGCCGTTGCGTTCACCTATAAGCCGGTCGAGCCGGACCAGCCACAACCCACACTCCTAACGATCCTGGTGTATCGGCGGGAAGACTGGAATTCGATTGCCGCGGAGTCCGGCAAGCCGCACGGCATACTGGTGGCCCAGCAGGCGGATGACGTCTACATCGCGAGCGTAGCCGATTCAAATCCGTTTGCAGGGGGTTCTCGCGACGCAGACCATTTCAACGCCATGCGGTTGACCATCGATCAGGTAAAGGACGCGCTCACGCTTCACTAAGGCCCCGTCCTCCAAAGGCGTCGCTCCTGTTTGACCACCCTCGGCGCTCGCCCTACATTCTTGGTTTCGGCGCAAGCTGACGATCCCGCTCGGCTCAACTGGGACGCTCGATGACAGACGTGATCAAAGACACAGTGGGACTTTTCGGCGGAGCGGTCGCGTTGGCCGGGAGCGGCGTCACCGTACGCGATGACGCTGCCCTGCGATCCGCCGCGACCGACCGGCTGGCGTGGCGAGCTGTTTTCGGATCGAGCGAAGAACAGGAAGCGGCGCGTTGGCTGCTCTGGGAGCTGGGGCAGAGCAGCGGCGCACGCCCCGCTTCGATCAACGATCTCTACATGGCCCGCGGCCGCGGGGAATGCAGCGGATTCACAGTGCCGGCTATCAACGTGCGCGCCATGGCGTACGACACCGCCCGCGCGGTATTCCGCGCGGCCGAAAAGGGCAAGGTCGGCGCGCTGATCCTCGAAATCGCACGGTCGGAGATCGCCTACACCGAGCAGCGGCCGGCTGAATACGTCGCCGTGATGTTGGCGGCTGCGCTTCGCGAAGGCTACACGCTTCCGCTCTTCATTCAGGGCGACCACTGCCAGGTCAACCAGAAGAAGTATCAGGCCGATCCCGAAGCGGAAGTGGGTGAAGTCAAGAAGCTCATCGCCGAGGAGGTCGGTGCCGGCTTCTACAACGTCGACGTGGACACGTCGACTCTGGTGGACCTCAGCAAGACCAGCCTGACCGAGCAGCAGCGGCTCAACTACGAGCGCGCCGCCGAGATCACCCGGTTCATTCGCGACCGTGAGCCGCAGGGGGTCACGATTTCGGTCGGCGCGGAGATCGGCGAGGTGGGCGGCCATAACAGCACCGTCGAAGAGCTGCACGCGTTCATGGAGGGGTACAACGCAGCGGTCGCGGCTGGTCGAGGCGGCGACGGAATCAGCAAGATCTCGGTGCAGACGGGGACTTCGCACGGTGGTGTGGTTCTCCCCGACGGCAGCATCGCGGAGGTCAAGCTGGATCTCGATGCGCTGGCGGCTTTGAGCCGCGAGGCCCGAACGAAGTACGGTCTTGCCGGCGCAGTTCAGCACGGCGCGAGCACCTTGCCGGCAGATGCGTTCGGCAACTTCCCGCGGATCGAAACCTGCGAGATCCATCTCGCCACGAACTTTCAAAACCTCATCTTCGACCACCCCAAGCTTCCCGAAGACCTGCGCAACGCGATCAAGACCTGGCTTGCCGCGAATGCGCAAGGGGAACGGAAGGCGGGGGATTCGGAAGAGCAGTTCTTTTACAAGGCCCGAAAGAAGGCAATCGGGCCCTTCAAGCGCGAGCTGTGGAGTTTACCGGAGGGCGTGCGTGCTGCGATCGCGGCCGATCTCGAGAGCACGTTCGCTTTCCTGTTTGCGCAGCTCAAGGTCAACGGCACGGCGGACCTGGTCCGGCGGCACGTCAAGGCGCCGCTTCAGCACCATGCCGCGCTCAAGCCCGCGCTGGTAACCGCGGAAGACGATGCGGATGCCGGTGAATAGGAGACTCCATGCGTCATAGGCCGAAGCCCGAGGTCGTGTACGTCGAACGGAGCGGCGACTCGTCCGTGAAATGGTTGCTCTGGGGCGCGCTGCTGGGAGCAGGACTTGCCCTGCTGTACGCGCCGCGAAGCGGAGAGGAAACCCGGCGCAGCGTACAGCGAAAGCTCCGAACGTTGCGGGCGATGGCCGAGGAGAAGCTTGATGAGCTGGCCCAGCAGTTCGGCGGCCGGGGCGGATCGCTGGAAGACCTCGACGATGCTGCGTCCGACGATGAGCCGCTGCCGGTGAGGCCGGAGCCTCCCCGGACGGCCTCGGCGCGGCAGGAGCTCGAGCGGCGCTTGTCCGACGCTCGGCGACGTCGTGCGGCCGGAGACCTGGATCTCGAGGAGCCGCAAGCCTGAACGGCCCGCGCCGCCGGGCGTGGTATCGGTCTCCGGGCGGCTTCCTCCTTCGCACGCTCCAGGCGGCGGACGAAAACAACATCCCCTTCCTGGCGAGCGCCTTGACGTTCGACGCTCTGCTCGCCGCGATTCCATTTTTCCTGCTGCTACTGGTCGGTTTCACTCACCTGGCGCAAGCGCTCGCCGCCGGCACCGCCGTTGACGCTGGCGGAGTCGACCCCAATCAGCTTTTCCATCGCTTTCTGCCCCCGCACAGCACCGCGGCGGGGTCGGATCCATTCGGGATAATTGAACGAGTGCTGGCCCGGATCACGGAGAAGCGAGGTGAAGTGTCGCTGGTGGCGGTACCGGCTTTCGTGTGGTTCAGTACTCGCCTCTTCGCGGGCGTGCGCACCGCCCTGAACGAAATTTTCGACGTTGCCTTGCGTCCGCCTCGCCAGCGACACCCGGTGATCGCGTACTTGCGGGCCAAGTACTGGGACGCCCGGATGGTGGTCGTGACTCTGCTGCTCTTCATCGCCAACATGGCACTCACTGCCGGCCTCGCATATCTTCAGGCGAGAGAGTCGGGAGTCGCTCCTCAGTTTCGCTTTCTGGTGTCCAATATTGGGCGAGTGACCGGCGAGGGACTGGCGTTTCTCTTCCAGCTTTTGCTCTTCTACGTGGTATACCGGTTTGCGTCGTTCCGGCGGATCCCCGGACGCATCGCCCTGATCGCATCCTGTTTCAGCGCCGTATGCTTTGAAGTCGCGAAGCGGCTCTACGGCCTCTATCTGGCACACATCGCGTCGATCGAGGGCCTATCGGGCGATGCCCAGGTTGGGGCCATCGTGCTTTTCGTACTCTGGGTTTACTACACAGCGATCGTCTTTCTCCTTGGTGGTGTGGTGGCCGAGACATGGGAGCTGCGTACTATGCAAACCCACCAGCGCGGGATTCTCTTCTAGCAGGCCGGCATTGGTGGGCAAAGAGGTTTGTTATGAACGGACTACGCCTTCTCTTTCTATGCGGCATTGTCCTGGCGCTGGCGTGTCGGAGGTCCTCGCAGGGCGAGCGGACTGGTCCCGCGGAGACCGCCGCGGTCCAGGCCGTCGATAGCGCTTTTGCCAGTGCGCTCAACTCCGGGAACATCGAGGCGATTGCCAGGACGTATGACGACGAGGCCTGGCTGTTGCCGCCGCAGGCGCCGATGGTTCGGGGCCAGGAAGGGATCCGCGGCTTCTGGGCCGGCCTGGTCCGGTCGTATGTCGTGCATCTCAAGTTTGGGGTATATCGCTACGAGATCCGGGATGATCTGGCCTACGTGGTAGGGCATTATCACCTGGAGACCACACCCCGGTCGCCTGAAGTGCCTCCACTGGCACCGGAGGACGGGAAATTTCTGGAGATCCTGAAGCGCCAAAAGGATGGCAGCTGGCGCTATCTCATGGACATGTACAGCGCGAATGCGCCGCCCAGGTAAGAGCGGTTCCGTCCACGAGTCGGGCTTGTTATAATTCGAGTGCCCCAGGTCCGAAGGGTGCCGGCGCGCGAACCGCGTCAGGACCTCGCCGGTAGCAGCGCTAAGCGATGTCCGGTGTCGCTTCGGGGAGCCTGGGGCAATTTTCATTTCCGGGATTCCTCTCCCAGGCCATCAGGTGGACAGTGAACCGTGAACAGTGAACGGGCCCCACCAGGCCGCCCCCCTGTTTACTGTTCACTGTTCACCGTTCACTGTTTATCTATGATCGCTCTCGCTCGCCGTTACCGTCCCAGGCGCTTCGCAGATCTCCTGGTTCAGGATCACGTGTCCAGCGTGCTCCGCGGAGCCGTTGCCCGCGGACGGGTCGGCCACGGGTATTTGCTCACTGGGCCGCGCGGTGTCGGCAAGACCACGGCCGCCAGGATTCTGGCGATGGCGCTCAACTGTCCCAATCGGGACCCGTCGGGAGAGCCCTGCGGCGTCTGCGAAGAATGCGTGCGGGTGTGGAACGGCGCGGCCAACCTCGATGTGGTCGAGATCGACGCGGCGAGCAACCGTGGAGTGGACGACGCGCGCGACCTTCGAGAGCGGGCCATGTATGCTGCCTCGGGCGAAGGGCGTTACAAAGTCTATATCGTGGACGAAGCCCACATGCTCACCCGAGAGGCCTGGAACGCCCTCCTCAAGATCCTGGAGGAGCCGCCCCCACGCGTCGTCTTCGTCTTCGCGACCACCGAGCCGCAGAAAATCGGCGCGACCGCTGCACCGGTGCTCTCCCGTCTTCAACGTTTTGACTTCCGGCGGATCGGCCCCGGCGCGATCCGCGGGCGGCTGAGAGAGGTCCTTGCCGCCGAAGATATCAAGGCCGAGGAAGACGCCCTCACGCTGATCGCGCAGCACGCGGACGGCGGCATGCGCGACGCTCTCTCGATGTTGGACCAGTGCCTGAGCTTCGGCGAAGACACGGTGACCGCTATGCGAGTACGCGAGGTGCTCGGACTTCCCGGCGACGAGCTCTACGCCGAAGTACTCGGCCTCGTGGCAGAGCGGCGGCCGGCTGCCGTCTTTCCGCTCGTGGATCGGCTGGTGAATGCGGGAGCCGATCTGGCCGAGTTTCTCGCGGGGGCGGGAGAAGCGCTGCGGGCGCTCCTCATGCTTCAGCTCGGCGCCGAGCCCGAAGGCCTCACCGAGACCATGCGCGGCGCCTTGCTCCGATATCGCGACGTACTCGTTTCCGGAGACGTGCTTCGGATGTTGAAACTGCTCTCCGACAACGAAATTGCGATTCGGCGGAGCGCCAACAGCCGCCTCATGGTTGAAACGCTGCTGCTCCGCTGGGCCATGCTCGATCGGATCGTAGACTTGCAGCAGGTGCTCGAGGGTGCGCCTGCCGGTCGTCCGCAGCCGGAACGCGAGCGCAGATCTCCGCCACCAGCCGCTCCCGAACCGGCGCCGGCTCCAACGAATGCGAGGCCGGTTGCCGGATCGGTCGAATTCACCGCTGAAGGCCTTCGGGCCGCCTGGCCCGAGATCGTCGCCGCGGTGCGCGAGCGCCGCCCCTTCCTGGGTGAGGCCGTCGCCACGGCCGAACCGGCCGAAGTCGCTCCACCTTGGGTCACGGTACGAGTACCCGAATCGGGGGCTCTGTTCGTGCAGCCTCTCCAAGAGCACACGGGGCAGCTGGAACAGATCCTGGGACAGGTCGTCGGAGCTCTGGTCAGGCTCCGGGTGGTGGCCGGGGAGGGCGGCGGAACCGTGGGTTCGGAGGCTCCCAAACGCATGTCGGAGGCGTCAATTCGGGCGGATCGCCTGAAGCGGCTTCGAGCCAAGGACCCCGCGCTAGACACTGCGGCGGACGCGTTAGATTTGGAGATAGTGGAGTAACGAGGCTGGCAGCGATATTGCGGCTTGCGGCCGACTTTTTGCAGACCTACTTTGCGCCCATATGGCAGGACTACCCGAAGGCATGGCTGATCTCCAGCAACTTTTCCAGTTGAGCCAGCAGGTCCAGGGCCGGCTACAGCAGCTGCAGTCCGAGCTCGCGGGACGAATCATCGAAACAACGGCCGGCGGCGGTCTCATCCGGGTCACGGCCGACGGACGCGGCACCATCCGGGCCGTCACCATCGACCCCACGGTATTCCAGGAGCATGACGCGGAGCTGTTGGGCGACTTGGTGCTGTCCGCGGTAGCAGAGGCCCAGCGGCGCGCGGCCGACCTGCTCCAGGCCGAGATGCGGAAGGTGCAGCCGTTGCCCTTCCCTTCGCTCTGACGGTGGCCGCGATAGATCAGCTGATCGCCGAGTTTGCCAAGCTGCCCGGGATCGGCCGCAAGACAGCCCAGCGCCTCACCTTTCATCTGTTACAGCAATCCCCCGAGCAAGCCAGCCGCCTGGCGGCTGCGTTGTCCTCGGTGGCCGAGCGGGTGCGGCCCTGTCCGGAATGCGGCAACCCGACTGAAGACCCGATGTGCTCGATCTGCGCCGATCCTCGGCGGGATCCGACGCTGCTGTGTGTCGTCGAGGAGGCGTCCGCGGTCTCCGTCGTTGAGCGCGCCACCCAGTTTCAAGGCCGCTACCACGTGCTGGGCGGCCGGCTCTCTCCCCTCGATGGAGTCGGCCCGGAAGCGTTGCGCCTTGACCGACTGGTAGAGCGAGTTCGGCCTGGTCAGGTTCGGGAGGTAATCCTGGCTACCAATCCGTCGATGGAAGGCGAAGTGACTGCGACCTACATCCAGCAACTGCTGGCTGGCTTGGGTGTGCGGGTGACCCGCCTGGCCCGCGGGCTGCCGATGGGTGGAGACTTGGAATATGTCGATGGCGTCACGCTCGCTCACGCGCTGAGCGCTCGCCAGGAGGTGCCCTGATGCGTTCCCGTGCCGCCCTCTTTGCCGGCGGTGCAGCCGCCGGGCTCATCGCCGGCTGGTTGGTCGCCCAGTATCGCTTCACGTACCATCGTGCGGATCTGTTCAGTGGCCAGCCCCTCCGTCGCCTGGCCGCGCTCGGCTTTCTCGCCGGACAAAACGATATCGAGACCATCCGCCTGCTCCGCGATTATCTCGCCTGGGAAACTCATCCCGTGCTTCGCCGCCGGGCGGATGGAATCATGCGACGGATGGAAGAAGCGTTCTTATGAGACGCCCGCTGTGACCGTGGGGGCGTCCAGCTGGTCCTTCCGCGAGGAGGACGGACAGCGCCTGCAGGCGATCCTGACCCGATTTCTTCGGGACGCCGGCGCGCGGACGGCGCTCATTGTCGACCGTACGGGGCAACTGGTCGCCACGGTGGGTGAGGCTCCGGTGTTCGATCCGACCGCCTTCGCGTCGCTCACCGCCGCCGACTTTAGCGCGAACGATCAGCTGGCCCGCATGCTGGGCGAGCCCGAGTTCGGCGTCCTGTTTCACCAGGGTGAGCGGGAATCGATGTACCTCGCCGATATTGCCCGCCGGGTGATCCTCGTCGTGCTGTTCGACAACCGGACGACTCTCGGACTGGTCAAGCTTCGGGTCAAGCCGGCGGTGGGAGAGCTCAATCAGCTGTTTGTCGCCATGTTCGAGCGTGATGGAGCCG